>Ga0326597_10014028_pt1 | contig 10509 bp, 9 predicted proteins | sample RVTome_12_FD_203789 | JGI IMG/M metagenome (GOLD analysis project Ga0326597, IMG submission 203789) | Soil microbial communities from uranium-contaminated site in the Upper Colorado River Basin, Wyoming, United States - RVT100D185 | ecosystem: Environmental > Terrestrial > Soil > Contaminated >... | reverse complement strand
CTGCTCCTCGGGGTGGTCGGGATCGATCCCATCACCGGCGCGCAGCGCTTTACCTTCGACACGATCTACCTGCTCGACGGCCTTGGCCTGGTCGTGGTGGTGATGGGCCTGTTCGGCATAAGCCAGGTGCTCATGATGATCGACGAAGGCGAGGGCGAGGGCGGGGTCTTTCCCGTCACCTCCCGCCTGCGCGAGCTCCTGCCCAACCGGGAGGAATGGCGGGCGTCCTGGGCGCCGCTCGCGCGCGGATCCTTTCTGGGCTTCCTGCTCGGCCTGCTGCCCGGCGGCGGGGCCGTCATGGCTTCCTTCATGGCCTACGCGGTCGAGAAGAAGATCTCGCGACATCCCGAGCGCTTCGGCACCGGCGCCATCGAGGGAGTCGCATCCTCGGAGGGCGCCAACAACTCGGCGACGGCGGGCGCCATGGTGCCCTTGCTCACGCTCGGCATCCCGTTCAACGTCATCACCGGCCTGATGCTCGCCGCCCTCATGATCCACGGCATCCGGCCGGGCCCGCTTCTCATCAGCGCGCACCCCGAGATCTTCTGGGGCGTGATCGCGAGCATGTACGTCGGCAACCTCATGCTGCTCGTCCTGAACCTGCCGCTGGTGGGCGTGTTCGTGCAGCTCCTCAAGGTTCCGCATCGCGTCATGTGGCCGCTCATCGTGCTGATCACGGTGGTGGGCTCCTACAGCGTCAACAACAACGCCTGGGACGTGTTCCTGATGATGGCGGTAGGCATCGTCGGCTACGCGCTGCGAAAGGCGGATTTCGAGCTCGCGCCGCTCGTCCTGGCCCTGATCCTCGGCCCTCAGCTCGAAACCTCCTTTCGCCAGTCCCTGGTCGCCTCCCACGGCAGCCTGGCCACGTTCGTGACGCGCCCGCTCGCCGCCGGGATGCTGGCGGCGCTCGCGGCGGTAATGCTCGCCGCGGCTGCGTGGCGCATATGGAAAAGCATGGTGAACACCAAGCGGGAGTGCAAACCCAGATGGCAACGCTGACCGGCGGCAAGGCCGTCGTCGAATCCCTGCGCGCCGAGGGCGCGGGCCACGTCTTCGGCCTGATCGGCTCGGCGGGCATGGAGATCTTCGACGCGCTCTACGACGCAAGCGACCTGCGCTTCATCGGCGTGCGCGACGAGCGCACCGGCACGCACATGGCCGACGGCTACGCGCGCGCGAGCGGCAAGGCCGGGATCATCCTGGCGGGGCAGAACGGCCCGGGCGCCACCAACCTGGTCACCGGGCTCGCGCAGGCGTTCGCCGCCTACTCGCCGGTGGTCGCGCTCGCCGGGTCGCTGTCCTCGGCGCACGTGTACCGCGACGCCTTCCAGGAGGTCGACCAGCAGGCGCTCTTCAAGCCGGTCACCAAGAAGACCTGGACCCTCACCCAGGCGAAGCGCATCCCGGAGATGGTGCGCGAGGCGTTCCGCACCGCGCTCACCCCGCGCCGCGGCCCGGTGGTGCTCAACATGCCGCGCGACCTGCTCGCGGAGACGGCCGAGTTCGAGCCGATCGCCACGCCCGAGGGCCGGGGGCTCACCGGCGCCATCGCCGGCGACCGCGATCTCGTCGAGCGCGCCGCAGGCCTGCTCAAGGGGGCGAAGAAGCCGCTCATCATCGCCGGCGGCGGCGTGAAGAACAGCCGCGCGCACGCGCAGGCGCTCGAGCTCGCGGAGCTGCTGAACGCGCCGGTCGCGCTCTCGCCCGGGCACGGCGACGCCATTCCGTGCACGCACCCGCTGTACGCGGGACAGGTCGGCCCGCGCGGCAACCTCGTCGCCTCCAACATGGCGCGCGAGGCCGACGTGATCCTCGCCCTGGGCACGCGCCTGGGCTTCAACACCACCTTCTACTCCTACGACAACCTGAGCGCGAGCGCGCGCATCATCCAGGTCGAGCTCGAGCCCACCGCCATCGGCCGCTTCTTCCCGGTGGCCGTGGGCATCTGCGGCAGCGCCGGCACGGTCGCCGGGCAGCTCGTGCGCGCGCTGAGCGGGCATGTCCCCGGCGCGGCGAACGCGTGGACGAAGGACTTCCAGGAGAAGCGCCGCGCGCTGCTCGCGCAGCGCGAGCAGGAAGGGGCGAAGCTCGCCGATCCGATCCAGCCGGCGACGCTGTTCAAGGCGCTGCGCGCCGCGCTGCCGCGCGACGCGATGGTGACCATGGACGCAGGCACGCTGTGCCTGCAGGCGACCGACCATCTCAACTACCAGCAGCCGCCCGCGCTGTTCACGCCGCTCGACTTCGGGCTGGTCGGCTTCTCCTATGCCTGCGGCATCGGCGTCAAGCTCGCCTGTCCGGAGCGCACCGTGGTGAGCCTGATGGGCGACGGGGGCTTCGGCATGACCCTGGGCGAGATCGGCACCGCGGTCTCGCACGGCATCAACACCGTGTGCATCGTCATGAACAACGGCTGCTGGGGCGCCGAGAAGGCCTACCAGCGCGACTTCTTCGGCGGGCGCTACCTCGGCGCCGACGTGCCCAACCCGCCTTACGACAAGGTGGCGCAGCTCTACGGGGCGGCCGGGTTCCGCGTCGAGCACGCGAAGGACATCGAGCGCGTCGTGGGCGAGGCGCTCGCCTGCGGCAAGCCCGCGGTGGTGGACGTAGCCGTCGATCCGAACGCGCTGTTCAGCTTCCGGCGCGATTCGTTCAAGCATCGGGACAAGGGCGGCAAATAGCGTGAGCGCGGCAGAGCAGGATTTCATCGTCGTGGGCGCGGGCTCGGCGGGCTGCGCGCTGGCGGCGCGCCTCACCGAGAGCGGGCGGCACACGGTGCTGCTGATCGAGGGCGGCGGCGAGGACCGCAATGTCTGGATCCACGTCCCGCTCGGCGTGGGGAGGCTCCTCACCAGCGAGCGCTACGCGTGGAAATTCGAGACCGAGCCGCAGGCGGCGATGCACGGGCAGAGGATCTACTGGCCCCGCGGCAAGGTGCTGGGCGGCTCGAGCGCCCTGAACGGGATGGCTTATGTCTGGGGCGACCCGGCCGAGTACGACGGCTGGCGCAGCCCCGGATGGGCGTTCAGCGACCTGCACCCGTACTTCAAGCGGCTGGAGGACTACCCCTACAACGACGATCCGGGCCGGGGGCACGGCGGCCCGGTAAAGATCACCGACCGCAAGCGGCGCGACCGCGACGCGCTCTCCGACGGGTTCGTGCAAGCCTGCATCGAGGCGGGAATCGAGGAAACGCCGGACTACAACGCTGTGCGCTACGAGGGCGTGCGCTACCTCGAGCAGACGGCGCACAACGGCCGGCGCGTGAGCACCGCGGTGGCTTATTTGCGCAAGGCGCGCCGCCGGCCGAACCTGCGGGTGCAGACCAACGCGCTCGCCACCCGCGTGCTCTTCGACGGCGTGCGGGCCGTGGGTGTCGAATATCGCCATCGCAACGCCACGCGCGCGGCCCGGGCAAGGCGCGAAGTGCTGCTCTCGGCCGGCGCCATCCAGTCGCCTCAGCTGCTGGAGCTCTCCGGCGTGGGCAACGCGGAGGTCCTGCAGCGCTTCGGCATCCCGGTCGCGGCGCACCGGCCGGCGGTCGGCGAGAACATGATCGACCACCTCCAGGTGCGCAATACCTTCGAGACGATGCTGGCGATCACGATCAACGACCTCATGAACAGCGCCGTGAAGCGCATGCGGGTAGGGCTGCAGTACCTCCTCACCCGCAAGGGGCTCATGGCCGGGACCTCCTCGACCGCCCACGCCATTACCAGGACGGCGGCGCAGGGCGAAGGCGGCAGGCCGAACGTGATGGTGCGGATCTATCACATCAGCGGCAAGGACCGCTACTCGCGCTCGCCGGCCGCGGGCATCGACCCGTTCTCAGGATTCTCGATCGGCGGGTTCAAGCTGCATCCGCGCTCGCGCGGCTCGATCCACATCCGCTCGCGCGAGCCGCTGGAGCACCCGAGCATCCAGCCGAACTACCTTTCCGATCCTTCGGACCAGGCCGACGCGGTGGCGCTGCTGCGCCTCATCCGCCGCATCGCCGCGCAGCCGGCGCTCGAGTCGCTGATCGTGGCCGAGCACCGGCCGGGGCCCGCCGTGGTGGGCGAGGGCGAGCTCCTCGACTACGCGCGCGAAACCGGGCAGACCGCCTGGCACACGGTCGGGACCTGCCGCATGGGCAGGCCCGAGGATTCGGTGGTCGACGCGCGGCTGCGGGTGCACGGCGTCCAGGGACTGCGCGTGATCGACGCATCCATCATGCCGACCATCGCCTCGTCGAACACCAACGCGCCCGCGATGATGATCGGCGAGCGCGGCGCGGACCTGGTGCTGCAGGACGCCTAGAAAGGAACGCCATGGCCGCCAGGAAACGCTCCAGGACGCCCTATACCGACCGGCAGATCGCGAGCGGCGACTGGAACCCGCTATGGGACCAGGTACGCAAGTGGGACCCGCAGTTCATCGAGGCCTACCTCGCCTTCCGCAGCGTCCCGCACCGCAAGGGGCCGCTGCCGAAGAAGGTGAAGGAATTCATCCTGATCGCGATCAACGCCGCGACCACGCACCTCTACGCGCCGGGCACGCGCCGGCACATCCAGAACGCGCTTCGCCTCGGGGCGACGCGCGAAGAGCTGCTGGAAGTGATCCAGCTCACCACCATCATGGGGATCCACACCGTCAACATGGCGGTGCCGATCCTCGCCGAGGAGCTCGGCAAGCACGCGCAGCGCAGGCGGCGAGGCGCGTGAAATTCCTGCTCGCCTGCCTGAGGAACCGCGCGCTGATGATGATCGCCTCGCCGGTGCTCGCGCTCGCGCTCTGGCAGCTGCTGGTCGCGGTCGGCGTGATCTCGCTCGATTCGTTCACCTCGCCGGTGCGCGTGCTGGTGGCGCTTTCCGAGGTCGTTTTCCAGGAGAACCCGGCCCTGCGCGGCTCGCTGTGGAGCCATACCTGGGCGAGCGTCCAGGAGGTCGCGCTCGGCTTCCTGCTGGCGGCCGCGGTCGGCGTGCCGCTCGGGCTGCTGATGGGCTGGAGCCGCATCGCCTACAACTTCTTCGACCCGCTGGTCGAGCTGCTGCGCCCCATTCCTCCCACCGCCTGGGTGGCGATCTCGCTGCTGCTGTTCGGCATCGGCCTGCAGCAGAAGGTGTTCGTGGTCTTCGTCGGCATCGTGAGCCCGATCCTGATCACCACGCTGGACGGCGTGCGGGGCCTAGACCCGATCCTGCTCAAGGTGGCGCGCACGCACAACGCCCGGCAGGCCGCTACCGTGCGGAAGGTCTACCTGCCCGCGCTGCTGCCGACGATCCTCACCAGCTTTCGCGTCGGCATCGGGCTGGGCTGGATGGTGGTGGTCGCGGCCGAGCTGATCGCGGCGGAGGCGGGCCTGGGCTTCCTGCTCATACAGGCCTACCGCATTTTCAGGCTGGACCTGATGATCGCCGTGATGCTGATCATCGGGCTGCTGGCGTTTGCCATGGATCGCGGCATGCGCTGGAGCCAGCGGCGATTGCTGGTGTGGCAGGAAACTCACGACTGATGTTCGACAAACGAGGAGAGAACATGGAAAGCGTCCGTGGTTGGTGGTACCGGATGGGCTGCGTCGTGGCGATGCTCGGCGTCGCGGGCTTCGCCGGCGTGGCGGCAGCGCAGACGAAGATCAGGCTCGGCTACATGCCCATCGCCGAGGAAACGCCCAAGTTCGTGGCGAGCGAAAGGGGGATCTTCCGCAAGCACGGCCTGGACGTGGAGATGGTGAGGTTCGAAAGCGGGCCCGACATGGGCACGGCGCTGCTCGGCGGCTCGATCCAGGTGGGCATGATCGGCACGCCCGGCCTGATCAACGCGGCGGTCGCCGGCCGTCCGCTGGTCGCCATCGTCGACAACGGCAGCAACAAGATGGGCCCTTCGGGCTTCGAGTACTACACCGGGCTGGTGGTGCTCGACGCCTCGCCGATCAGGAACATCGGCGACCTGAAAGGCAAGCGCGTCGCGGTGAACGTCCTTAAGGCGAACTCCGAGACCCAGACCGTGATGCAGGTGCGGCGCTGGAATCGCGAGAACCCGGCCAGGGCGATCGACATCAACAAGGACATCCAGATGACGCTGCTCCCGTTCGGCTCGATGCCGGCGGCGCTGGAGAAGGGCATCGTCGACGCGGCGAGCATGATCGAGCCGTTCATGACGCAGCTCGTCATGAGCCGCAAGGTGCGCGTCATCGCCCCGGTGGAGTACGCGCTGCCGAACTGGCCGGTCAGCTTCGGCATCGTGCGGCGCGACTACGGCGAGAAGAACGCCGACGTCCTGAGGAAGTATCAGGCGGCGTGGAACGAATCGGTGCGCTGGATCCGCCAGAGCCCGGGCGCCGCCAAGGCGATCATGCAGAAGTACGTCGGCGTGACCCCGCAGGTCGCGAGCCGCATCGTGCTGCCCGACTGGTCGGAGGACATCGGCGCGACGCGCAAGAGCACCGAGGAGGTGATGAAGGCCATGCTCGCCGCCGGCATGATTCCCCGGGAAGTGGACCTGCGCCGGTTCATCATCGAGGACCTGAGCACGTTCGGAAAATAGCGATTCATGGCGGCCCCCCTGCTCGAGATCGACGGCGTGGGTATGAGCTACACGCGCGGCGGCGCCACGACCGTGGCGGTGCGCGAGGTCTCGTTCTCGGTGCACCCTCACGAGTTCGTCGCGCTCGTCGGGCCCTCGGGCTGCGGGAAGACCACCCTGCTGCACGCGGTGGGCGGGCTGGTGCCGATCTCGGCGGGGGAAATCCGCTGCGGCGGGCGGCGCGTCACCGGGCCGGGGCCCGAGCGGGTGATCGTGTTCCAGGAGTTCTCGCTGTTCCGCTGGCGCACCGTGCGGGGCAACGTCGAGTTCGCGCTCGAATGCAACGGCGCGCCCAGGCCGCAGCGCGGCCGCATCGTCGAGCGGCTGCTGAAGCAGATCGGCCTGGAGCACCGCGCCGAGGCCTACCCGTACCAGCTCTCCGGGGGCATGAAGCAGCGGGTCGCCATCGCGCGCGCGCTCGCTTACGACGCGGAAGTGCTGCTGATGGACGAGCCCTTCGGCGCGCTCGACGCGCAGACGCGCCTTACCATGCAGTCGCTGCTGCTCGACATCTGGCAGGCGCTGCAGAAGACGGTGCTGTTCGTCACGCACGACATCGACGAGGCGATCTACCTCGCCGACCGGGTGCTGATCATGAGCCCCGGGCCCGGGACCATCCAGGCCGAGCACAGGGTCGCGGCGCCGCGGCCGCGCTCACCGGAGTTCCTGCTTTCCGACGAGTTCGTCGAGCTCAAGCGCCGCATCTACGGCGCGATCAGGACGCCGAGGGCCGAGATGGCGGGAGGCGTCGCCTAGAACGATTTCACCAACCGCAACAAACGAGGAGGATGACAACATGAGAATGCACGCCGTAGTGAAAGCCGCAGTCGCCGCGCTTTGCGCGACGTTCGCCGTCGGCACGGCGAGCGCGCAGGCGCCGGCGCTCAAGGTCGGGCTGCCGTCGCTGTCGATGTTCACGGTCATGCACCGCCTGGCCGAGGAGCGGGGCTATTACCAGCGCGAGGGGGTCAAGATCGAGAACATGCACTTCGAGAGCGGCTCGATCAACATGCGCGCGCTGCTCGCGCGCGCGGTCGACGTGTCCGACGTCGAGACGGCGCTCATCCTGGGCGCGGTGGGCAACGGCGCCGACCTGAAGGTGATCGGCACGCACGGCCAGGGGCTGCACTTCGCGCTGTACGCGAAGAAGGACATCAAGAGCCTCAAGGAGCTCTCGGGCCGCAGCTTCGGCATCTCGGGCATCGGCGGGCTGCCGCACGTGGTGATCCTCGCGCTGCTCGATCGCCAGGGCCTCGACCCCGCGCCGGTGAAGATGCTCGCGGTGGGCGGCACGGGCGCGCGCCTGAAGTCGCTCATCGCCGGCAAGATCGACGCCACGCTGGGCGAGTTCAGCCCGACCGTGGAGGCCGACCAGAACCTGCACCGGCTGATGATCGTCTCGCAGGAGCTGCCGCTGTACATGGCGCAGGGGCTGGCGGTGTGGAGCGACACGCTGCCCGCCAAGCGCGACGCGCTCGAGCGCTGGCAGCGGGGCCTGGTCAAGGCCTCGCGCTGGGCCTACGACAACAAGGCCGAGTTCGTCGCCGCCTCGGGCAAGCTCCTGCCGACCAGCGCGAAGGACCTCGGCACGATCTACGACGCCTACGTCAAGGCGCGCGTCTGGGCCATCAACGGCGAGATCGACCCGAAGCGGCTCGAGTACATGCAGAACCTGGGCCTCAAGACCAAGACGCAGACCAAGCCGGTGGACCTCGCGAAGCTGGCGATGCCCGAGGTGACCGACAAGGCGATCGCGCCGATCGGCCGGCGCGAGTACCCGGCGCGCTGAGCCGGGGCCGCGCTTCATGGCATTGATCGACGTCGAGGGGCTCTCGGTCACGTTCACCCGCGGCGCCGGCGACGGCGCCGCGGGCTCGGTCGAGGTGCTGCAGGACCTGAGCTTCGGCATCTCGCAATCGGAGCTGTGCGTGATCGTGGGCCCGAGCGGCGCCGGGAAGACCACCTTCCTGCGCGCCGTGCAGGGCCTGCTCGCGCCGACCAGCGGCCGCGTGCGCATCGACGGCAGCGCCGTCGAGGGGCCGCGGCGCGACTGCGGCTTCGTGTTCCAGAGCTTCGGCCTGCTGCCCTGGCGCTCGGTGCAGGCGAACGTCGAGTTCGGCCTCGAGATCCGCAGCGTGCCCAGGGGGCGGCGCGCGCAGATCGCGAGCGGCTACATCGAGATGGTGGGGCTGAAGGGCTTCGAGCAGCACCATCCCCACGAGCTCTCGGGCGGGATGCAGCAGCGCGTGGGCCTCGCGCGCGCGCTCGCCATCGACCCGCGCGTGCTGCTGCTGGACGAGCCTTTCGCCTCGCTCGACGCGCAGACGCGCGAGGCGATGCAGGCGGAGCTGCTGCGCATCCAGAACCGCGAGAAGAAGACCATGGTCTTCGTCACCCACAGCATCGACGAGGCGGTGTACCTCGCCGACCGCGTCATCGTCTTCACCCGCCGGCCCTCGCGCATCCTCGAGATCGTCGACGTGCCGCTGCCGCACCCGCGCTGGGAGGACCCCGAGGGATTCCGCGCCCAGCCGCAGTTCGTCGAGCTGCGCCTGCACATCGCGCGGCTGCTGAAAGGGGCGGTGTCGTGAGGCCGGAGCGCAAGCCGCTCGTGGTCAAGCTCGTCACGCTCGTGATCGTGCTCGGCGGCTGGGAGATCGCCGGCAGCTACGTGAACCCGCTGTTCCTGTCCTCGCCTTCGGCGATCGCGGTCGCGTTCTACGAGCTCGCCGCCTCGGGCGAGCTGCTCGCCGCGATCCTCACCAGCCTGCTCGGCTTCGGGCTCGGGGTGTTCTTCGCCATCGTGGTCGGCATCAGCCTGGGCGTGGCGATGGGGCGCATCCGCATGGTCGAGTACGTGCTCGAGCCCTACGTCAACGCCCTGTATTCCACGCCCTCGATCGCGCTGATCCCGCTGTTCATCCTGTGGTTCGGCGTCGGCCTCACCTCGAAGGCGATCATCATCTTCACCCTGTCGGTGTTCATCGTGGTCATCAACACCTTCACCGGGGTGAAGAACCTGAGCCAGTCGGTGATCGACATCGGCGCGGCCTTCGGCGCGAGCGAGCGCCAGATCTTCTGGAAGGTGGTGCTGCCGGCGGCGCTGCCGTTCATCATGACCGGGCTGCGGCTCGCCGTGGGCCGCGCCATCCTCGCCATGATCGTCGCCGAGTTCTTCACCTCGATCGCGGGGCTGGGAGGCATGATCGTCAAGTACGGCAACTTCTTCCAGACCGCGAAGATGTTCGTGCCCATCATCGTGGTGTCGCTGCTCGGGGTGGGGTTCGTGGAGCTGATCAAGTACATCGAAAGAAAGCTCGCGCCGTGGAAGGAGACGGAGCGGGCGGCCGGCATCTAGCCAACCAGGAGAACCGCAGCCAATGCGCATCAGGGAATTCGTCTCGAAGCTGGAGTCCATCGACGACCTCGCCGTCATCGACTACGAGGTGACGCGCGAGGCCGTGCCGTTCATGATCAAGGCCGAGGAGGCGGGCAGGAACCGCGCCATCCTGTTCCGCAGGATCCGCGGGCACGCCATGCCGCTGGTGGCCAACCTCTACGGCACCTATGCCCGCTACGGGCTGGGCGTGGGCGGCGACGAGAAAAGCCTCTGGACGCGCATCCAGCACGCGCTCGCCCACCCGGTGCCGGCGCCGGCCGCGAGCGAGGCGCCCTGCTTCGAGGTGGTGCACAAGGATCCCGACATCACCAAGATCCTGCCGACCATCCAGTACCACCCGCTCGATGCCGGCCCGTACATCACCTCGGGCATCGTGTTCATGAAGGACCCCGACACCGGGCGGCGCAACGTCTCCTTCATCCGCTTCATGGTGAAGGGGCCGAAGAAGCTCGGCTTCAACCCCAAGTCGCGGCACAACAAGGCCTACTACCAGAACATCGCGCTCGCCGGAAAGCGCATGGAAGTGGCCTTCTGCCTGGGCG
>Ga0326597_10014027_pt1 | contig 10510 bp, 9 predicted proteins | sample RVTome_12_FD_203789 | JGI IMG/M metagenome (GOLD analysis project Ga0326597, IMG submission 203789) | Soil microbial communities from uranium-contaminated site in the Upper Colorado River Basin, Wyoming, United States - RVT100D185 | ecosystem: Environmental > Terrestrial > Soil > Contaminated >... | reverse complement strand
GCTGACGCCCAACGGCTTCCAGAGCGAGCGCCGCAATCTGTGGAGCGGGCAGAAGACCTATCTCGACATGTCGCCCATGCTGAAGGCCGACAGACTCCAGGGCGCGTTGCTGATGTATCACTCGATGGAGGACCAGAACGTCGGCACCGATCCCATCAGTTCGGTGCGCATGATGCAGGCGCTGCGGGCACACGGGAAGACCGCCGCTCTGTTCATGTACCCGTACGAGGACCACGGTCCGGCCACTCGCGAGTCCGATCTGGACCAGTGGGCTCGCTGGGTCGCGTGGCTCGACCTCTACGTGAAACACGCCGGCGAAACCGCGAAGACGGCAGTCACGACGACGTCGCAGCCGCAGCACTGACCCCGGCGGAGTGCCGCGGGCTACTCGGCCCGCAGCACCTCGAGAGGATCCACCCGCGTGGCCCGCCGCGCGGGAACCAGGCAGCCGATCGTGGCCGTGGCGATCATCAGCGTCGCTACGGCCACTGTCGTTGTCGGATCGCCGGGCCGGACACCGAACAGCAGGCTCTGCGACAGCCGGGCCAGAACCCGGCCGAGCACCCCGCCTGCCGCCAGACCCGCGACCGTAAGCAGCAGGCCTCGCCGCATGAAAATCGTCGTTACACTCAGGATCGACGCGCCGATCGCCAGCCGCACGCCCAGCTCGCGGCGACGGCGAGTCACGGCGTACGACAGCACTCCGTACACACCCAGCACGGCGAGCACCATCGCGGTCGCCGAGAGCGCGATCATCACGGTCGCCAGAAAGCGCGGCTTCTCGATCGTGTCGGCCAGCGCCGCACGCGCCGTCTGCAGCACCGCGACCGGCAACTCCGCATCCACGGCATGAACCACACCGCGTGCTGCCGCCACTGTTGCCAGCGGATCGGGCGAGTGGATCGCCAGCGACATGTACGACGATGTGCGCGCGGGATGGTTGCGACGTGGCTGCGGGCGGTGGGCGACCTGCTCGTTCACGCCTGGCGTGAGCGCTGGATCCGGGTGCGACATGGCCGACCCCGACCTGCCGCGGACTCGGCAGACACAAGCCCGGCGAGGCAAGGCGGCATGCTGGACGATCTGAGATTCGAGGTTCGTCATGCGATCCGGTCGCTGGCCCGGCGCCCGGGCTTTTCCCTTCTGGCCGGTGCGACGTTCGCGCTGGGGATCGGGGCGACGACCGCGATGTTCGGAGTGGTGGACGCGGTGTTGCTTCGTGATCTGCCGTACGAGTCGCCGGACCGCATCGTGCGGCTGATGGGCACGCGTCGCGACGACGTGAATTTCCAGGGAACGCTCTCCTACCTGAACTCGAGCGATGTACTGGCAACGGCCACGTCGTTCGAAGTCGGGGCCGCGTACGATGAGTGGCAGCCCAACCTGACGGGCGGCGGCGATCCGGAGCGGCTGGATGCCGCGCAGGTGAATGTGGAGTTCTTCCGCGTGTTCGGCGTCAGCCCGGCGCTGGGCCGGTTCTTCCTGCCGGATGAGGACGTCGATGGCCGTGACCGTGTCGTCGTACTCAGCTGGGGTTTCTGGCAGCGGCGTTTCGGCGGAGATCCGGCGATTGTCGGCCGTGCGATCACGCTGAACGGAAATCCCCACGTGGTCGTGGGTGTGGCGCCGCGTGACTTCGAGGATCCGCGGTTGTCCGGAAGCGCGTGGGGAACCCCGATGCTGTGGCGACCCCTCGGCTACGACGGCGTTTCGCCGGATCGCCAGCCGTCGCGCGGCTCCTCGTCATTCGTGGCGGTGGCCCGTCTGAACCCGGGCGTGACCCTGGAGCGCGCGCGGGCAGAACTGGCCGCGCTCTCGAGCGGGCTCGAACAACAGTACGCGGCGGAGAACGAGAATGTCGGCATGACCGCCGTTTCTCTGGGCGATGCGATCGTCGGTGACAGCGGCTCCTCCCTGTGGCTGCTGCTGGGTGCCGTCGGCGGGATCGCCCTCGCGCTCGCCGCCACGCGCACCATGACCGGGCTGGCCGGTGGCTTCATCCCGCGCGACGTGACTATCGCGGTGAACGTTCCCGTGCTCGGATTCGCCGTGCTTGTCACCCTCTTCGCCGGCCTCGTCTGCTCCGCCGCGCCCGCGCTCGTCGCCGTCCATTCGGATCCTCGCGCCGCGCTCGGCGAGGCCAGCCGTGGCTCGACGGCCGGCCGCCGTTCCTCGCGCCTGCGACGTGGTCTCGTCACCGCGGAAACCGCGCTCGCACTCCTGCTCCTCATCGGCGCCGGCCTCGTCGGACGAAGTCTGTGGAAGCTCATGGGCGTGGACATCGGCATCGATCCGGCCAACCTCCTCACTTTCGAGATGGCGCTGCCGTCGTCCTCGTATCCGGAGGATGCTTCCGCCGTCCGCTTCTACGAGCAGCTGCTCGCGCGCATACAGGCGTTGCCCGGCGTCAGTTCCGCGGCGTCCGTCAACATCGTCCCGCTCTCCGGCAGCTTCGACTGCAGCACCGTGACTGCGCCGGAACGTCCCGATCCGCCCGAGGATCAGCGGGTCTGCCCGCAGACCCGAACCATTTCGCCCTCCTGGTTCGCAACCGCCGGAATCGCACCGCGCGACGGCCGGCTCCTCGACGATCGCGACCGGTTCGACGCCCCGCTCGTCGTCGTCATCACCGAGTCACTCGAACGCTCGCTCTGGCCCGGCCAGAACGCCGTCGGCAGACGCATCAGCCTGCGCGATACCGTCGCCGAGGTCGTCGGCGTCGTCGCCAACGTGAAGCACGTCAGCATTGAAGAACCGTCGCCGCCACTCCTCTATTCCCCACTGGCTCAGCGGCTCTATCCCTGGCACACCCGGCGGCTCACGCTGCTCGTGCACACCGCTTCCGATCCCGTCCAACTCGCCCCCGTCATCCGCCGCGAGGTCGCTCGGCTCGATCCGCTCCTCCCTCTCGCCAATGTCCGGACCATGGAGCAGATCGTCTCCCGCGCCGCCAGCGCCCCGCGTTTCCGGACCGCCCTCCTCTCGGCCTTCGCCGGACTCGCCCTCCTGCTCGCCGCCATTGGCATTTACGGCGTCATCTCGTGCTCCGTCTCCGGTCGCTCGCGTGAACTCGCCATTCGGGCTGCGCTCGGCGCCCGGGCCTCCTCTCTCATCCGACTCGTCCTCGAGGAAGGCCTCGCGCCCGTCACTCTCGGACTCGCCATCGGGTTGCTCTCCGCCTTCGCCCTCTCGCGCGTCCTCGCTGCCGTCCTCTTCGCTGTGACGCCCACCGACCCCGTCGTATTCGCCACCGTCCCGGCCTGCCTCTTCCTCGTCGCAGTGCTCGCTTCCCTCGCGCCCGCCCGGCGAGCCACGCGCGCCGACCCCATGTGCGTGCTGCGCGAAACCTGATCGACGGCCAGGCCGCCGGCCCCCGATCGCCATCCTTGACGTGGCGCGGGGTCGTCGCCCATACTAAACCATATGGTTTACCAAAGGAAACTGAACCGGACCTTCGCCGCGCTCGCCGATCCGACACGCCGGTCCATCCTGTCCATGCTGGCCGAGCGGGAGCAGACGATAGGCGAGCTGGCGGGTCGGTTCACGATGTCGTTGCCGGCCGTGTCGAAGCATGTGCGGGTTCTGGAACGGGCGGGTCTGGCGAGGATCCGGCGGGAGGGCCGGGTTCGCCGTTGCGCGCTCCGGCCGGAGCCGATGCGGGAAGCGGCGGCATGGATCGCGGCGTACCGGCAATACTGGGAGGCGAGTTTCGATCGGCTCGCCGATTATCTCGAGCGGAGTCTCGGGGAGGAGGCGGGCTGATGGCGATCAGGTCGGAGCCGCGACTGGAGCTGCGGCTGAAGCGCGTTTTCGATGCGGCGCCGGATCGAGTGTTCCGGGCCTTCATCGAGCCGGAGGCGCTGCGTCGCTGGAAAGCGCCGGGTGAAGCGGAAGTTGCGCTCGTGGAGGTCGATCTGCGGGTGGGCGGCCGCTATCGGATACACATGCGCGGCAAGGATGGGACGTTGTACCGGCTGACGGGCGAGTATCGCGAGATTTCACCGCCGACGCGGCTGTCGTTCACCTGGCACTGGGAGACGGATCCGGCGGAGAAGGAGACGCTTGTAACGGTTGATTTCCGGGATCTGGGCGGTCGGACCGAGGTGTCGCTGGTTCACGGCGGGTTCACGGATGAGGCGGAGCGTGATGGCCACGGTCGCGGCTGGGAAGGCTGCTTCCCGAAGCTGGCGGCAATTTTCTGACTCGAACCAGGAGGGAATGTGTCTACGACGGAAAGCTCGATGGGGACGATGAGCGCGTTGCAGCAGTTTGCCAACGCGTTCGAGCAGGAGACGGCGACGACGTTGAAGCTGTTGAAGGCGTATCCGGAGGCTGCGAGTGAGTTGAAGCCGACGGCGGTGCTCAGGAACGCGCGCGAGCTGGCGTTCATTTTCGCGACGGAACTGAGCGTGGTGACGGCGGTGCTTCGGGACGAATTCAGGCTGCCCCCGGAATTGCCGGCGGTGCCCGCGAAGTGGAGCGACGTCGTCGCGGCGTTCGAGAACACCGTCGCGGCGCTGCGCGCGCAGCTCGCGCAGTCGACGGATGAGGACATGTTCGCGACGACGCCGTTCTTCACCGGCCCGAAGCAGACGGGCGAAGTTCCCAAGGTGCAGGTTGCGTGGCTGATGCTGTGCGATCAGATCCATCATCGTGGCCAGTTTTCGGTGTATATGCGAATGGCTGGGGCGACCGTGCCGTCGATCTACGGTCCGTCGGCGGACGAACCCTGGTTCTGATCGGGGCCGGCCGCTGAGATCGCGGAGCGCGGCGTCGCGGCCGGCGCCGCCCTCCGCATCTCCAATCGTTTCTCCATCCGGACACGAAGCGCCAGTACTTCGCCGGTTTCTCGGGCACCGCGCGGCCGGCGTGGGATTTCGCGTCCGGGCTGGACGGCGCCGTCGCGGGCATCATCGCCTCGAGTGCGGGGCTGCGTCCGCCGCAGTGGCTGTTGATGCCCGCCGATCAGGCGGAGCGGTGGCGTGCCAGTCGCTCCTCCAGATGATGCCTGACCGACGGCCACTCTTCGCGAATCACGCTGAAGTAGACGCTGTCGCGCACGCGACCGCTGGCCGTGACCATGTGCCGGCGAAGCACCCCTTCCTCCGTCGCGCCGATACCGGCGAGCGCGTTCCGTGATTTTAGGTTGAGCGAGTCCGTCTTGAACTCGACGCGGTTGCAGTTCAGCACGTCGAACGCGTGAGCCAGTAGCAGGAGCTTGGCTTCGCTGTTGACGGCGGAACGTTGATGGGCTGAGGCCACCCACGTCCAGCCGATTTCGAGCCGGCGGTTTGCGAGGTCGATGTTGCCGTAACGCGTGCTGCCCCTGGTGAGGGTCGCCGGGAACGCAACTGGCGCGGCCCGGCCGGAACGGTGAAGATAGACGCATGACGCCCAGACCGAAGACCGTGAGTGACGAGCAGATCCTCGCGGCTACGGCTCGCGTGATCGGCAGGACCGGCCCGCAGCACCTGACACTGGCCGAGGTCGGCTCGGAAGCCGGGCTCTCGGCCGCGACGCTGCTCCAGCGCTTCGGCTCGAAGCGCGAGCTGCTGTTGGCGCTGGCCGCGGCCGGCGCCGGATCCGGCGGCGATCTCTTCGAGGCCGCACGTTCCGCCCATCCGACCGCCATTGACGCGCTCATCGAAGTCATGGCGTGCATGGGACAGATGGCGAGAACGCCCGAGGAAATGGCCCATCACCTCGCCTTCCTGCAGATGGACCTGAGCGATACCGAATTCCACCATTTCACCGCAATCCAGTTCCAGGAGACCCTGACCGGCATCGAGCGACTGCTGGTCGATGCCACCGACGGCGGCGAGCTGGTCTGCCCGGATACCAGGAGCCTCGCCCGCGCCGTGCAGTCCATGGCCAATGGCGCCATCCTGAACTGGGCCATCCACCGGGAGGGCACGGCGGAGGACGCGATCCGGGCCGACCTCCGAGTCCTGCTGGCGCCGTATCGGCCCGGAGCCGAGACTGTGAACTGGAGTTCCAACCGGAGAAGCGGATCCAATGGCTGATCGGGTGGTGGTCGTCTTCGGCGGCGGCGGCGTCAAAGGTCTCGCGCACGCGGGCGCCTGGACGGCGATCCAGGAGTTCGGCATCGATGTCGCCGAGATCGTCGGCACGAGCATCGGGGCGCTCGTCGGCGCCTGCATTGCGGGCGGCTGGTCAGCGGAACGACTGGCCGCACAGGCGAAGGCCCTCAAGCGCCAGGACATCGTCTCGCTCAATCGTTGGGCGTTTCTGCTGAACGGCATCAGCGAGCCGAGCGTGTTCCGCTCGGACGCATTCGTCCAGTACCTGGACCAGGTCCTGCCCGTGACTTCCTTCAGCGAGCTGCGTCTGCCCGTGTCGATGAATGCCGTGCACCTCGAGACCGGCCGCATGGACTGGTTCGGTGCCGGCGGCCGTACCGATGTGCCCGTGGCCCTGGCCGTCTATGCGTCCTGCGCGCTGCCCCTTTTCTATCCGCCCGCCGATCTGTACGGCGAGCTGTACGTGGATGGCGGAGTCCGTGACGCCTTGCCGATCGGGCGCGCCGCCCAGCGTGGCGCCGACCTGATCATCGCCATCGATGTGTCGGCAGGCGATGTCAAGGACTCGAAAGACACGGTGTCGAAGGGACTGGTCGCAATTCATCACCGCGTGTTCGACATCATGGCGTCCTCGCGCAAGCACGACATACTCGATGGCTGGGCCGGGCCGGAGCTCGTGTACATCAGACCCCGTCTCGACGGCATGTCCACGTTCGACTTCGGGAGAACCGACTACTTCCTCGAAGAGGGCTACCGCGCCACGCGGGAAGTGCTGGCCAGGCGCTTCAGTGAACCGGCATCCGGTCGGCTGTCGGCCGGCTGACGCTGCCTCGTGCCGCCGGCGCAGGCGGCTCCGTGTGCCCGGGCGCCGTGCCGCTGCTCGTCACCTCGCGCGCGTCGCGGCAATCGCTTCCACGATCCGGTCCGCGCCGCGGCCCGCGGCGGCCTGTGACACGCCCGATCCGTTCGTCATGATGCTGAAGATCAGGAGTCGGCCGTCGTCGGCGTTCAGATAGCCGCTGAGCGTGCTGACGTTGGTGAGGCTGCCGGTCTTCGCCCGCAGTCTGCCTCTCAGCGGGAGCAGCCGGTTCTCGAGCGTACTCTCCTTCATGCCCGGCTCCGGCAGTGCATCCCGGTAGAGGTCGCCCCAGCTCGCAGTACGCGCGTGCTCGAGTAGTGACACGATCGCGGCCGCTGACAGCAGATTCTGTGGCGCGAGTCCGCTCGCATCGCGCAGGAAGAAGCCGGTCGAGTCGATGCCGGCCTCGTCGATCATCCAGCGGCGCTCGACATCGAGACCCGTGCTCCAGCCGCCGCTGCCTCTCTTCTCCGCGCCGAGCGTCTTCAGCAGCTGTTCCGCGATCCAGTTCTGGCTCGGTCTCAGAATAGCGGCCACGACGTCGCGCAGCGGCGGCGACCGCACGATCGCGACGCGCTCGTAGCCGGCGTACAACTGCTCCCTGAGCTGCATGGCCCGGGCCGAATCGCGCTGCACGAGCACCTCGCCATCGACGCGGATCCCGCGCTCCCGCAGCGCCCACGCGATCGCGCGTCCCGCGTACCGGGCGGGTGAAGTGACGGCCAGTCGCGACGTGTCCGCCTTTCCGGCCGGAACACGGCCCCGTATGAACACCTCATCGACATGGGACATGAAATCCACATCGATGTCGGGCCTCGCCCCTGCGGTATCCGTAGCGAGTTCGGTCTTCAGAGGCTGCAGCCCCTGCGGCCCCTGCGGCCCGGCCGTCGTTTCGACCGTTACTCCATCACCGGCAGCGGCCCCACCCGTCAGGACGACGCCGAACGTCGCCTCGCCGATCGCGAACGCCTCGATCGGCGGAGCATACGACCAGGGCAGGTCTCCTGCCTCCCACGCCCCGTTGATCGTCCGGTCGCCGAAGAACGTGACGTCGATCACCAGATCACCGCCGACCCGGCGAATGCCCGAGGACGCGATCTGCTCGGCGATCGAATCCGTGACCGTGAAATCATCCGCGTGGAATCGCGACGAAAAGGTCGGATCGCCGCGACCGATCACGACGACCTCGCCGGCGACAGAGTCACCCGGCTGCATCTTCGCGAACACCGGAGTCTCCCAGCGGTAATCGGGCCCGAGCACGCCCAGTGCGGCGGTGGTCACGACGATCTTCGTGTTCGATGCCGGTATGAAATGACGCCCGGCCTCGTAGTCCACGATCGGGCGGCCCGCTGTCGCGTCCCACACGGCGATGCCCCACGTCGCTCGATTCAGGGGCGGTGTCGAGATCACCGAATCGATGACGGCGGCAAGTGCCGGTGGCGCGACATGACCCGGTCTCGTCGCCGCGCCGGCCGTGACGCAGGAGGCCGACGCAACGACCGCCGCGACGGGCAACAGGCTCGTCGCGGCGGTCAGGATCCCGGTCCGTCCCGGCATCACAGGTTGAGCCAGTAATTCATCTTCACGAGAAACACGTTCGACGGCCGGGCCCCGAACACGGCTCCCGCATCGCGGCTGAACCGGAAGTCACCGTAGCTCTCCGAGTCGGTCCTGCGCTGCTGCCAGACGAGGAACAGCGTCGACCCGGGCCGCCACTCCCAGCGGAACACGGCATTGCCTCGCAGCGACTGGTTGTTGAAATCGCTGCGATTCAGGCTCGTGTCGCTGAACGGATCGAACTCGAAGACGCGCGGAGCCCGCAGCTGAAGGAGGTCGCCGTAGTCGCCCGCAGACACGAAAGGCTGCGCGTACAGCTCGAAGGAGACGTCCGGCGAGAAGTTCACGTTCAACCGCGTCTCGAGCGATACGGTCGTCTGCTCGATCGGCGCGAAGAGATAGGCCTGGCCGAACGTGCTCGTTGCGGTCGCATCCTCGATCCAGCCGACGTACTGCGCTTCCGTGCGGCTGCGATTGACCTTCGGGCCGAGGCTGAATGACCACGACTCCGCGGGCCTCACGCCCACGCTTCCCGAGATGCTGCGCGACCAGCTGCCGGACTGGCCCCAGCCGATGTTGGCCTGGACGCGGCCCGACATCGGCTTCCGGCCGTCGGAATTCACCTCGACCTCGATCTTGTCGTCACCCGGATTCTGCGCGATCGGGCCGCCGCGCGTCAGCCGGTCATCGAAGCTCGTGAAGGAGCGCGAGTAGTTGATGTGCCCGCCCCAGTAGTTGGCGAGTTGTCCGTTCAGGCTGAGCGTCGCACTCGTGCCCACGACATCGTGCCCGAAATTCCAGTCCCGCGATGTGCGCAGGTTGATCCTGTAGTTGCGGAACAGCGGGCCGGGCAGGTTTTCGACGTATTGCACGTTGAGGTCCACGCCGATCCGGTCCGCCGCGGTCTGAAAACCCAGGTCGTTGATTTCGAAACCCGGACTGATTGCGGAGATGTTCGCGTCGCCGCGCCAGTGGAGACCGGACATCTTGCGGATCGCGATGCGGCCGGCGTACCCGCTCAGCGTCGTGAGCGAGCTGTCGATCGTCAGGTAGTCCGCATCCGGCCGCTGGTAGTATCGGGCCGACGACTGCTGTGCCTGGACCATCGCCTCGGGGCTGCCTTTCACGCGACCGTACGCGAAGTAGCCGTTGACCTCCCAGTTCCGGTTCAGGAACTCGTGCGCGAAATCGATGCCGCCCGAATAGGCGGACGACCGCAGCAGCTCCGTCAGCGCCGCGCCGGGCAGGTCACGGTTCACGGCTGTGAAAATGCCGCCGATCTGCGTCTGTCCCTCGCGCAGGTTCTTCTGAGCGCGAGCGGCCAGGTAGTTCGTTCGCGGCTCGACGATCGTGGAACCGTCGCCCCCGTTGCCGTCGACCCACGGCGCCTGTTCTTCTGCGGTCAGCGCCTCGACCAGCCCGAGATTCCAGCCGCTCACGGTCCGGCCGGTCACCTTGGCCGCACCCAGGATCGTGCTGTTGTCGGGCTTGTCCGCGTATACCGCTTCCTCCGGCAGGGACCCCTGCGGCGAGCGGCCGATCCGGCGGGAATAGAACATTCGCATCTCGCCGAAATGGAAGATGTCGGCGCCCTCGACGAAGAACGGTCGCTTCTCGTCGAACGATGTCTCGAATGCCGTGAGATTCACGACCGCCGGATCGACTTCGACCTGGCCGAAATCCGGATTCAGCGTGGCATCAAGCGTCATCGCCGACGTCAGCCGGTACTTCATGTCCAGGCCGACGCCGCCGAACATATCGGACCCGTCGCGGAACGGATTCCCGGCCACGGCGCTCAGATACTCGGCCTTCGTCACGGCGTACGGCAGCATCTCGAGCCTGCGGCCCGGTTGCAGCTGCTCCAGCCCGACGAGGTGGGCATAACGCGCGATTCCGCCGGCCTGGCTCTTCGGCGTGTGCGCGAGAACCGCGACCTCCTCTTTCGCGATGGCGCGGCGCGAAATCTGCAGACCCCAGATCTGCTGGTCGGCCCGGCTGTATCGCAGCTGGCTGAAGGGAATCCGCAGCTCCGCGGTCCATCCCGCCGAATCCG
>Ga0326597_10014026_pt1 | contig 10510 bp, 6 predicted proteins | sample RVTome_12_FD_203789 | JGI IMG/M metagenome (GOLD analysis project Ga0326597, IMG submission 203789) | Soil microbial communities from uranium-contaminated site in the Upper Colorado River Basin, Wyoming, United States - RVT100D185 | ecosystem: Environmental > Terrestrial > Soil > Contaminated >... | reverse complement strand
GACCAGCGCTTAGCATTTTCAGGCTCGCCGCGCGAGCGGTGATCGGAAGCGAGCCTCGCCGTTTGCCCTGATGCGCTTCCGACGGGCGCGGCGAAGTTTTGGGCATCATGCTGACGGAAGATTGCCGCATGGATCTCGTCTCGGCCGACCTGCAATCGGACGAAACGCCGCTCAGGGCGACGATTCGCGACGCGCATCGCCTCGACGAGGCCGAGGCCGACGCGCGCATCCTGGCCGCCGCCGACCTGCCGGCCGAGGCGCGCGACCGGATCGCCGCGACCGCGCGGCAGCTCGTCGTCGCGGTGCGCCGCGAGCGCGTCGGCAAGGGCGGCCTCGACGCCTTTCTTCATGAATACGCGCTGTCCTCGCCGGAAGGGGTGGCGCTGATGTGTCTCGCCGAGGCGCTGTTGCGCATCCCGGATTCCGAGACCGTCGACCGGCTGATCCGCGACAAGATCGCCTCCGCCGACTGGCAGCGCCATCTCGGGCATTCCGGCTCGCTGTTCGTCAACGCCTCGACCTGGGCGCTGATGCTGACCGGGCGGCTGCTGCGCCCCGATCGTGACGGGCCGGGAAACGGCGATCTCGGCGGCATTCTGCGCCGCTTCATCGCGCGCTCGAGCGAGCCGGTGTGGCGCCAGGCTGTGACCGCGGCGATGCGCATCATGGCCGACCAGTTCATCATGGGGCGCACGATCGACCAGGCGTTGGCCCGCGCCCGCGACGCCGAGCGGCACGGCTACCGCCATTCGTTCGACATGCTCGGCGAGGCGGCGCGCACGATGCCCGACGCGGCGCGGTACCGGCAGGCCTACGAACGCGCGATCGCCGCGATCGGCAAGGAAGCGGTTGGCCGGGCCGTCGAAGACGTGCCCGGCATCTCGGTCAAGCTGTCGGCGCTGCACCCGCGCTATGAAATCGCGCAGCGCGACCGGGTCATGCGCGAACTGCTGCCGCCGCTGCTTGCCCTCGCGGCCCAAGCCCGCGACGCTGGCATCGGCTTCACGGTCGACGCGGAGGAGGCCGACCGCCTCGAATTGTCGCTCGACCTGATCGAGGCGCTGGCGCTCGCCCCCGAGCTTGCCGGCTGGGACGGGCTGGGCCTGGCGGTCCAGGCTTATCAGAAGCGGGCCTTGCGGCTCGTCGATTGGCTCGCCGACCTGGCCGCCCGGGCGCGGCGCCGGCTGATGGTGCGGCTCGTCAAGGGGGCCTATTGGGACAGCGAGATCAAGCGCGCGCAGGAGCGCGGCCTCGACACCTATCCGGTGTTCACCCGCAAGGTCGCGACCGACGTCTCGTACCTGGCGTGCGCGAAGCGGATCTTCGCGGCCGGGCCGGCCTTCTACCCGCAATTCGCGACGCACAACGCGCACACCGCCGCCGCGATTCTCGAAATGGCCGGCAATCGCACCGACTGGGAGTACCAGCGGCTGCACGGGATGGGCGAGGCGCTCTATGCCGAAATCGTCGGCCCCGACAAGATGGGCCGGCCGTGCCGGGTCTACGCCCCGGTCGGCAGCCACGAGGACCTGCTCGCCTATCTGGTGCGGCGGCTGCTCGAAAACGGCGCCAACACCTCGTTCGTCAACCGGCTCGTCGACGAGCGCGAGCCGGTCGACGAGATCGTCGCCGATCCGATCGCCCAGCTGGCGCGGCTGCCGCACAAGCCGCACCCGCGCATACCGCTGCCGCGCGACCTGTTCCAGCCGGTGCGGCGGAACTCGCAGGGGCTCGATCTCGCCGAGCCGCGCACGCTCTCCGAGCTGCAGGCCGGGCTTGCCGCGGCCCTGCGGCGGCTCTCGGGCGAGTTGGGGCATGCCGGGCCGATCGTCGGCGGCATCGAGCTGACCGGCGCAACCGAGCCGGTGCCCGACCCGGCCGACCTCCGCCGCCGGGTCGGGGAGGTCACGAACGCCACCCCGGAGGCCGTCGAACAGGCGCTCGCTCGCGCCGCGCGCGCCGCGGCGAGCTGGGACGATACGCCCGCCGAAACGCGGGCCGCCGCGCTCGAGCGCGCCGCCGATCGCTACGAGCGCCACCGCGCCGAACTTACGGCGCTGCTCATCCGCGAGGGCGGGCGCACGATCCCGGCCGCGCTGTCGGAAGTGCGCGAGGCCAGCGATTTCCTGCGGTACTACGCGGCCCGCGGGCGCGCCGACTTCGCGCGGCCCGAGCCGCTCCCCGGCCCGACCGGGGAGCGCAACGAGATCTCGCTGCACGGCCGCGGCATCTTCGCGTGCATCTCGCCGTGGAATTTCCCGCTGGCGATCTTCACCGGGCAGGTCGCGGCGGCGCTCGCCGCCGGCAACGCCGTCGTCGCGAAGCCGGCCAAGCAGACCCCGCTGATCGCCGCGGCGGCGGTGCGCCATCTGCTCGCCGCCGGCATCCCGGCCGACGTCCTGCATCTGCTGCCCGGAAGCGGCGCGAGCGTCGGCGGCGCCCTCGTTGCCGACCCGCGCGTCGCCGGCGTCGCCTTCACCGGGTCCACCGAGACGGCGCGCGCGATCAATCTCGTGCTGGCACAACGGGCCGGGCCGATCGTGCCGCTGATTGCCGAAACCGGCGGCCAGAACGCGATGATCGTCGATTCGTCGGCGCTGCCCGAGCAGGTCGTCGCCGACGTACTTACCTCGGCCTTCGACAGCGCGGGGCAGCGCTGCTCGGCATTGCGGCTGCTTTACGTCCAGCAGGACATCGCCGAGCGGATCATCGCGATGCTGACCGGGGCAATGGCCGAGCTGCGGATCGGCGACCCGGCGCTGCTCGCGAGCGATATCGGCCCGGTGATCGACGATGACGCGCGCGAGGCGCTGGCGCGCCACGCCGAACGGATGTCGCGCGAGGGACGCCTGCTGTGCCAGTGCCGTCTGCCGGCCGGGACCCTGCACGGCAGCTTCTTCGCCCCGCGCGCGTTCGAGATCGACAGCGCGGCCCGGCTCGAACGCGAGGTGTTCGGCCCGATTCTGCACGTCATCCGGTGGCCGGCGGACCGCCTCGACGCGGTGCTCGACGAGATCATCGCGACTGGCTACGCGCTGACCTCCGGCATCCACAGCCGCATCGACGACACGGTGAACCATGTCCTCGGCCGGCTCGGCGTCGGCAATGCCTACGTCAACCGCAACATGATCGGCGCGGTGGTCGGCGCCCAGCCGTTCGGCGGAGAGCGGCTCAGCGGCACTGGGCCCAAGGCCGGCGGCCCGCGATACCTGCACCGTTTCGCGACCGAGCGGACCGTATCGATCGATACGACTGCGGCCGGGGGCAACGCGACGCTGCTGTCGCTCGGCGATCGGAACAGCTGATCGCGGCCGGCCGGTGAGCGCTCCGAGGCGGGCGGTTGGTCCGATTCGCCAGGCGGCGCATTGTCGCGCCGGCGCGGCTTTGGGGAGGCCCGCGATTGGCGAAACCCCGGAATTCGCCGCGAGGGCCGCGGAATTCGCGGGGTGCCGGCCGATGGTCGAGCCGCCGTTCGGCTCGCCGTTTTGCTTGCGGTGTTGCGCAAATGTCTCGGCAGGAATACGCGAATTCGCTGACTTGCGGGCAGACTGTTGCACGGATGTCGCGGGTGTCCGCGTTTTTCCCCGCCGGCCCCGTTGTCGGGCATGGCGAGCTAAAAAGCGATTGCCATCGCAAAAGTCGATGGTAATCATGAACGCATCGGTGGTGGCGTAACCATCGTCACACGCGTATTTGCGGCCGGAGGTAAGGGGATGAAGAATCGCTTTCTGCTAGGCGCTGGTGTCGCGCTCGCCGTGGCTTTGAGCTGGGCGGACGCGCAGGCGCAGATGTTCACGATGCCCAGCGGGCCCGGCGCCTGGTATATCGGCGGCGAAGGCGGCTGGAGTTCGCTCGACAATGCCAGCGGAACGGCGCTTGGCCTGCCAGTGCGGCAAAACTTCGATGACGGCTTCAATGCGGGACTGCGCGGCGGCTACGAATGGGGCCCGCTGCGCATCGAAGAGGAGTTCAGCTATCGGCAAAACGGCATAACGCGCGCCAGCATCAGCGGTGTCGGCGCCGCCGCGAGCGGCAACCGGACCGCCTATGCGTTCATGACGAACCTTATCTACGATTTCAGCCTCGGCTGGCCGGTCACGCCGCACATCGGCGGCGGCATCGGTGCCGTGCTGCTGCGCGACGGCTTCTCGATCCCGGGCTTCGGCACCGTGGCCTCGGACTCGAGTTGGCAGTTTGGGTATCAGGCCATCGCCGGCGTGCGCTACAACGTCAACCCTGCCCTGGCGTTCGATCTCGACTATCGTTATTTCGGGACGACGGACCCGACATTCCGGACGACGCCTGCGGCGGGTGGCTTCTCGTACACCTCGAGCCACAGCTCGCATAACGTCTTGGCCAGCTTCATAGTCCGGTTTGGAGCGGCGCCACCGCCACCGCCACCGCCGCCGGCACCGCCAGCGGCGCCGCCGGTCCAGCGCAGAGTGTTCCTGGTCTTTTTCGATTGGGACAAGTACTCGATCACGCCCGAGGGCATGCAAATCCTGCAGCAGGCCGCGGCTGCGTACCGTGCGGGCGCGCCGGTGCAGATCCAGGTCACCGGCTACACCGACCGCTCGGGGTCGCCCGGCTACAACCAGCGGCTCTCCGAGCGGCGCGCCAACGCCGTCGCGAATGCTCTGGTGCAGCTCGGCGTGCCTCGCCAGCAGATGGCCGTCAGCGGCCGCGGCGAGAACGACAACCGCGTGCCAACCGCGGACGGTGTGCGCGAGCCGCAGAACCGGCGCGTCGAGATCGTCTTCCCGTAGACGCTCGACACCAGCAGGCCGGGGCCCCGGAGCCCCGGCACCCAACCGCCGCCGCGCTCCGCGCGGCGGCTTTTTTGTGGGAGCAGCCCGTCGCCGCTTTCGTTCGCGACGACGCGGCCCTAGAATCGCCGGGCCGTTTCCCACAGCCAGGTTGCCATGCCCGATTCGCCGGCGCTGCCGCTTTCCCGCTTCAAAGTCCTCGACCTGACCCGCGTCCGCGCCGGTCCGACGGCGGTGCGCCAGCTTGCCGATTGGGGCGCCGAGGTGATCAAGATCGAAGCGCCGCCTAGCCCGGGCGAAGGGCTCGGCGGACCCCGCCACGGCCCGGACTTCCAGAATCTGCACCGCAACAAGCGCAGCCTGACGCTCGACCTGAAGGCCGCCGAGGGGATCGAGATCTTTCGCAAGCTGGTGCGCGGCGCCGACGTGCTGGTCGAGAACTACCGGCCCGACGTCAAGACCCGCCTCGGCATCGACTACGACGCGCTGAAGGCGATCAACCCGCGTCTCGTCTACGCCAGCATCTCCGGCTTCGGGCAGAGCGGCCCGTACCGCGACCGGCCGGGCTTTGACCAGATCGCCCAGGGCATGGGCGGACTGATGTCGATCACCGGTCTGCCCGGCCAAGGCCCGGTGCGCGTCGGCATCCCGGTCGCCGATCTGGCGGCCGGGATCTTCTGCGCGATGGGGATCCTGGTCGCGCTGCTGGAGCGCGAGGCTTCGGGCGAGGGGCAGTGGGTCGAGAGCTCGCTGCTGGCGGCGCAGATCGCAATGCTCGATTTCCAGGCGGCGCGCTGGCTGATCGCGCATGAGGTGCCGCCGCAGGCCGGCAACGACCACCCCACCAGCATCCCGACCGGGGTGTTCCGCACGCGCGACGGGCACATCAACATCGCCTCGGCCGGCGACGAGATCTTCCGCCGCCTGTGCCGCGCCCTCGACGCCGCCGAACTGGCCGACCATCCGGACTATCGCGCCGGCAAACTCCGCTCGGACAACCGCAAGGCCCTCAATGCCGCGATCGAGGCGATCACCGAACAGCGCGACAGCGCCGAGTGGATCGACCGCTTCAACAAGGCCGGCGTGCCGGCCGGGCCGATCTACACGATGGACCAAGTGTTTGCCGATCCGCAGGTGCAGCACCTCGGCATCGCGCAGCCGGTCGAGCATCCGACCCTCGGCCGGCTCGAACTCGTCGGCCAGGCGGTGACGTTGAGCCGCACGCCAAGCCGGCTGCGGACCGCCAGCCCCGAACCCGGCGAGCACAGCGAGGCGATCCTGCGCGAACTCGGCTACGGCGACAGCGACATCGCCCGGCTGCGCGAGCGACGGATCGTCTGACAGTCGGACGAGGCCTGAGAAAGGTTAACTTACGCATGCATCACCGCGCCGCGATCGAGGCGGCGCTGCAGCGCGTCCCCGAGCAGGTTGCAGGCGATCACGGTCAGAAAGATCATCATTCCCGGATAGATCGCCAGCAGCGGCGCCGTCGTGATCATTTGCTGCGCATTGCTCAGCATGGTTCCCCAGCTGGCGAGCGGCGGCTGGATGCCGAGGCCGAGAAAACTCAACACCGATTCGAGCAGGATCACCTCGCCGACGCTCAACGTCGTCGCGACGACCAGCGGCGCCATCACATTGGGCAGGATGTGTACCCACAGGATGTGCGGAACGCTCGCGCCGAGGCTCCGCGCGGCGCGCACGAAGTCGCGCTGGCGCGTCACCAGCGTCGCGCCGCGCACCAGCCGCGCCGCCGTCGTCCAGCCGACCAGCACCGCCAAGGCGACGATGCGCATGAGGCTGATCTCGTCCGATTGCGCGATTGCTGCCGGGACGCCGAGCTTTGCCAGGTCGAGCGCGGCTAGCACGATCAGCAGCGGCAGCAGCGGCAGGGCGATCACGCCGTCGGTCGCGCGCATCGCGATGCGATCGGTCCAGCCGCCGACGTACCCCGCGACAAGCCCGACGAGGGTGCCGAACGCCGCCGCGGTCAACGCCGCCGCCACCCCGATCGTCAACGACACGCGCCCGCCGGCGAGCAGGCGCAACAGCATGTCGCGCCCGAGTTCGTCGGTCCCGAGCGGATGATCCCAGGACGACCCGGCGTACCGGTTGAGCAGATCGACGGCGTTCGGGTCGGCCCCGAGCAGGGCGCCGACCGGCGGCCCGGCGAAGGACAGTACGGCGATAACCACGAGCATTAGGAGCGGCAATCTCACCGGTAGGTAACCCGCGGGTCGAGCCAGGCATAGGCGAGGTCGGCGGCAAGGTTGGCCAGCATCGCCGTGACTGCGGCGAGCAGCAGCGCCGCCAGGGCCAGGTTGTAGTCGTTGCCCATCACCGCATCGAAGATCAGCTTGCCCATGCCGGGATAGGCGAACATCGTCTCGGTCACGAGCGCGCCCGAGACGAGCCCGCCGAACGACAGCGCCAGGATCGTCGTGACCGGGATCAGCGCGCTGCGCATCGCATGGCGAAAGATCACGCGCGCCTCGCTGGCGCCTTTCGCGCGCGCCGTGCGGATGTGGTCCTGCGCCAGAGCCTCGTGCATCGCGGCGCGCACATAGCGCGTGTATCCGCCGACGCTGGTCAGGGTCAGCGTGGCGACCGGCAGCACCAGATGGCGCAGGCGGTCGGCTAGGTCGCCCGCGCCGGCGGTGGCGACGCCGCTCGCCGGCAGCCAGCCGAGCCCGGCGGCGAAGGCCAGGATCAGCACGAGCGCCAGCCAGAAGGTCGGTATCGACACCCCGGCGAAACAGAACAGGTTGATCGCGTCGTCGAGCCGCGACTCGGGATGCCGGGCGGCGATCGTGCCGAGCACCAGCGCCAGCGCCAGCGCCAGCACAAAGCTCGACCCCATCAGCAGCAGCGAATTGCCGAGCCGTGGCGGCAGCGCGGCCGACACCGGCGCAGCAAAAAGCCGCGAGTAGCCGAGTTCGCCTTGGAGCGCCTGCCCCGCCCACGCAAGATAGCGCGCGACCAGCGGCCGATCGACGCCATAGACGGCCTTCAGCCGCGCGACATCCTCGGCGCTCATGCGCGGATCGGCCGAGCGCATCAGATCGATCGGATCGCCCGGCATCAATCCGATCAGCCCGTAAATGATGAACGACATCAGCGCCAGCAGCGCCGCGATCTCGACGAGCCGGATGGCGGCAAACCGGATCATGCCGCACCACCCCCGAAGCAGTTCATGTATGGACCAAGATTTATGCCGATTGTTTCGTTACGCATGCTGTCGTCCCGGCGGAGGCCGGGACCCACTTCTCCACCGCTCGTGCGGTTGCCCAGTGGATCCCGGCCTTCGCCGGGATGACGAGTTGAAGAGAAGTGGCCAGCGGAACTCCGTCATCGGAGAACGGCCCACGCAGCCGGCTCGGAACGACCTCGCCGCGCTAACCCTGTACCGTCCAGTCGGTGATCCACAGCGTCGACGGGGACTGATTGCCGGTGGGTCGCACCCCCTTCAGCCACATCGGCAGGATGAACGTGTCGGACCGGAAATAGAGCGGCAAGGCCGGCAGATCGGTCGCGTAAAGCCGCTGCACCTCGGCCCACATCGTCTTGCGCTTGTCGCGATCGAGCTCGATTTCGAGCGCGTCGATCAGCCGGTCCATCTCGGCGTTCTTGAACCCGGGCGTGTTCTGGCCGGCGAAACCGTTGGCATCGCCCGGTATCTCGCTCGAATGCAGCGTCGAGCGCGGCACATTCTCCGGCGCGCTGATCCAGGCGTACATCGCCACGTCGAACCGCCGATGCCGCATCGTCTCGCCGAACAGCACGCGGGCCGGCTCGTTCTTGAGACGCACATCGATGCCGATCTTGCGCCACTGGCTCTGCAGAACCTGCTGGACGAGCTCGCGCGTGCGGTTGCCGGCGGTGGTTTTCAGCTCGAGCGACAGCGCCTGTCCCGCGGCGTTGCCGCGCAATCCGCCCGACCGGGCCGGCCATCCCGCCTCGTCGAGCAGCGCGGCGGCGCGCTTCGGGTCATGACGATAGCGCGGCGTCTCGGCGCTGAACCCGGGATCGAGCGGGTTGACGAAGCTGTCGGCGACCGGCTGGCGGCCGGCGAACAGCGAGCGGCTGATCGCCTCGCGGTCGAGTCCCAGCAGCAGCGCCTCGCGGATGCGCCGATCGGACAGGACCGGCAGGTCGAGATTGAGGTCGATATGCTCGAAGACCAGCCCCGGCTTGTAGATGATCTGGAACGCGCTGCCATGCCGCTTGTCGAAGGCGAGCGCCTCGTCGAGCGACAGCCCGAGTTCGCCGGCCACCATGTCGATCGTGCCCGACAGCAGGTTGGCTTCGAGCGCCGCCGTGTTCTCGATCGTGCGCACCGTGATCCGCCGGAACGGCCCGGGCGGCCTCGCCCAATGCGGGTTCGGCTCAAGCATCACGTAAGACCCGGTCGCGACCTCGCTTATACGGTAGGGGCCGTTGTAAAGCCCGGGGTTGGTCGGATCGGTCGCGTAGCGCGTCTGCACCCGGTATTGCGCCGGGTCGGCGAAGGCCGGGCGCTCGATATGCGCCGGCAACAGGACAAAATCGTTGATTGCCGCGTAATCGAAGGTCAGCTTGTCGAGGCGCAGCGTGAAGGTCTTGTCGTCTTTCACGTCGATGCTGGTGATCCGGCGGTACAGCTCGGCATTACCGACCGCGCTCCGCGGATTGCGGCCGACCTCGTAGGTGAACAGCACGTCGGCCGTCGTGACCGGTACACCGTCGCCCCATGTCGCATCGGCCCGGATCGTGTAGGTGAGATCGACCCCCTTCCGGCCCTCGGGCCGGTCGACCGGGACAGCCAGCCCGTTCTCGATCGACGGCAATTCCGTGCACAGCAGGCAGGCAAGCTTCCAGTCGGCGTCGTAAACCGTGAACGGCCGCACCGCCATGCCGAGCACGTAGGTCTTCGCCGCCATCGCGTCGATGTTCGGGTTGAGGGTCGATGGGAACTGCGTGATCCCGATCGTCAGCGTATCGCGCTCAGCGCCGGCGGCCGGCCAGCACAGCAGCAACGCGGCTGCCACGGCAATTATCGTGGAACGCGACCGCCTGCAGCGCAGCGCCGATCGCCATTCGCGGAAAGCGTTAGTAAGGCGCATGGGACTCGCCCGGCGCGCTTGAAAGACACCCGGTCCGGTCATATCATCCGCAACCGGCGAGGTCGGATGCGCGACAGCTAGTCGCGCATTCGCGGGAACGAGACAGCAACGGTGTTGTTTGGAGCCCGAGGCCCGCGAGGGCCGCCCTCGGACGAGCCAGCCTTAGCAGCGTATTGTCCATCCAAAACCGCCAACAAAGGACATGATATGAAGCATCTCTGGAACGGCGTTGCGATTGCCGCGGCCCTGGCGATCGCCGCCCCTGCATTGGCGCAGGCGCCGCCCGGCGCTCCCCGCAGCTCGGCAGCTCCCGCCCCGATGGCCGGTGCACCGATGGCCGGCGCGCCGATGCAGGACGCCTCGAAGCCGCGCAAGGCCCGCTCGGCGAAGGCTCCCAAGCGCGGCCGCATGGCGAAGGCGCCATCCGGCGACGCCGCGACCGCGGAACTCAATCGCCAGGAACTGGCGCGGATCCAGGCCAGCGCCGTTCCGCCTCCGCCGGCACCGCCGGCCGGGGCGCCCGGCCCGCGCGCCAGCGGCGGCGGCTACATCCCGCCCGCTCCTAGCGGGCCGGTGTCGACGGCGCCTCCGCCGACCGGGGCGCCCCGCAACGGCGGCGGCATTATTCGGCCAAGGGCCGCA
>Ga0326597_10014025_pt1 | contig 10511 bp, 9 predicted proteins | sample RVTome_12_FD_203789 | JGI IMG/M metagenome (GOLD analysis project Ga0326597, IMG submission 203789) | Soil microbial communities from uranium-contaminated site in the Upper Colorado River Basin, Wyoming, United States - RVT100D185 | ecosystem: Environmental > Terrestrial > Soil > Contaminated >... | reverse complement strand
AGGTCAAATCGACCAACGGTGACACCTTCCTCGGCGGTGAAGACTTCGACCAGCGGATCATCGATTACGTGGCCGATGAATTCAGGAAAGACCAGGGCATCGACCTGCGCGGCGACAAGATGGCTCTGCAGCGTCTGAAAGAAGCCTGCGAAAAAGCCAAGTGCGAGTTGTCCACCTCCATGGAGACGGACATCAACCTGCCCTTCATCACCGCCGATCAGTCCGGACCCAAGCATATGAATATCAAGCTGACCCGGGCCAAGCTGGAAAGCATCTGCGGCGAACTCCTCGAGCAGTTGGTGGGACCTTGCCGGACCGCCTTGAAGGACGCCGGTCTTTCCGCTTCAGATATCGACGAAGTACTCCTGGTCGGCGGCATGACCCGCATGCCCGCGGTGCAGAACAAAGTCAGGGAAATATTCGGCAAGGCCCCCAACAAAGGGGTCAATCCCGATGAGGTCGTGGCTGTCGGCGCCGCTATTCAGGGCGGCGTTCTCAAGGGCGAAGTCAAAGACGTGCTGCTGCTCGACGTCACCCCCCTGTCCCTGGGCATCGAAACCCTCGGCGCGGTGATGACCAAGCTCATCGAAAAAAACACCACCATCCCCTGTAAAAAAAGCCAGATCTTCTCCACCGCGGCGGACAATCAACCGGCCGTTTCGGTACACGTTCTGCAAGGGGAAAGGGAAATGGCCGGGGACAACAAGACCATCGGCCGCTTCGAACTGGTCGGCATCCCCGCCGCGCCTCGTGGCGTGCCGCAGGTCGAGGTCACCTTCGATATCGATGCCAACGGTATTCTGCATGTATCGGCCAAGGACCTCGGCACCGGCAAGGAACAGTCGATTCGCATCACCGCCTCCTCCGGCCTGAATGAAGCGGAGATCGAAAAGATGATCAAGGATGCCGAATCCCATGCATCCGAGGACAAGACGAAGCGGGAGATGATCGAGGCACGCAACCAGGCGGACGGCCTGATCTACACCACCGAAAAGTCCCTTAAGGACCACGGGGACAAGGTGGATGAGGCGACCCGGGCCGCTATCCAGCAGGCGCTCGATGAGCTGAAAAAGGCCGTCGAAGGGGACAACACCGAAGAGATCAAGAAGAATACCGAAGCTCTGGCCACCGCTTCCCATAAACTGGCCGAAGCCATGTACAAGCAGACTCAGGCAGGGTCGGAGGCCGGACAGCCCGGCGAAGAGGCAGGGCCCGACGGTCCGGCCGAAGAAGGGGTCGTGGACGCCGAGTTCGAAGAGGTCGACGATAATAAAGACTGAGGCGCGGCGTCTGGTCGAGTCCCTAAGGGCCTGTTAAGGAATAAGTGAAACACTATGGCGCTCAGATTTAGGTCAGATTTGGCCGTGCTGATTGAGGCAAACCGCAGACGTGGCAGGGCTACGTTGAGGATTTGGCGATTGAGGCAGGGTCAAAGATGGCCTGAAGATGAGATGCCAGATGTAATACTTATTTCTTGACAGGCCCTAAACATAACGGCAGGAGTCGGGGAAACCCGGCTCCTTTTGCCGTTGTTACAGAGTGGTGCGGCGCAGCCGGATTAAGGGTGCTGACCGCTTCGGCGGCCGGCAGGTCTGGCGCAGGGGGAACTGGGTTTTGGAAAAACGCGATTATTACGAAGTACTCGAGGTTCATCGCAACGCCAGCGAGACGGAAATAAAAAAGGCTTATCGTCGCCTGGCGATTAAATTTCACCCCGATAAAAATGCCGGGGACAAAGAGTCCGAAGCCAAATTCAAGGAGATCTCCGAGGCTTACTCGGTATTGTCCGACCCCCAGCAGCGTGTCACTTACGATCAGTACGGCCATGCCGGACTGGGGGGTGGAGGGTTCTCCTCCGGGGGTTTCGGCGGCGGCGGTCCTTTTGAAGATATCTTCGGCGACATCTTCGGTGATATCTTTGGTGGGCGCGGCAGCCGACGGGGTCGGGGACGACGGGGAGACGATCTGCGCTACAACCTGGGAATCGCTTTTGAAGAGGCGGCTTTCGGGGTCGAAACCACCATTCAGATTCCCCGATACGAGCCCTGCGCCCCTTGCGGCGGCTCCGGAGCCAAGCCCGGCACCAGCCCGCGAACCTGTCCGGTTTGTCGTGGGGCGGGCCAGGTCCGCTACCAGCAGGGATTCTTTTCCATGACCAGACCCTGTCCGGAATGTGGGGGGGAAGGCCAGATCATCGACCATCCCTGTTCCGATTGCGGCGGCAGCGGCCGAATCAAGGGCAAGAGGTCCTTGTCCCTGAAAATTCCCGCAGGGGTCGAAACCGGCAGCCGGCTGAAACTCTCCAGCGAAGGGGAACCCGGCATACAGGGCGGCCCGCCGGGAGATCTTTACGTGGTCATCACCGTCAAGGAACATCCCCTGTTCCAACGGGATGAACTGAATATCATCTGTGAGATCCCGATCTCCTTTCCGCAGGCGGCCCTGGGTTGCGAGCTGGAAGTGCCGACCCTGAAGCAGAAGGTCAACATCAAGGTTCCGGCCGGGACCCAGTCGGGCAAGGTGATCCAGTTGGGGGGGCTTGGCTTCCCGTCCTTGCAAGGCTACGGCCGGGGCGATCAACTGGTGGTGTTGCGGGTGGAAACGCCCACCCAGCTCACTCCCCGGCAAAAGGAACTCCTCGAGGAATTTGCCCGGGAAGGCGGCGAGGATATCCATCCCCTGGGCAAGAGTTTTCTGGAGAAGGTCAAGGAACTTTTCGGTTGACGGGTTGATGGCGTCGCAAAAAGTCCGCCCTACTGCGTTACGGCGTTTTTTCAGGATCTCGACATACTAAACTGTATGCCTTCGCCCCTGAAAAACCACCAAGCCTTGCAGGACGAAATTTTTCCTTAGCCATCCTACGAGTTTTTGCAAAAGCATCTTTGGGTTATCCCGTTGCAGGAGGGCATAGTGGCAATACCGAACGTGTATCGGCAAAAAACAGTCCTGAGCGATCCCCGCCGCCATTCGTCCCGGGGACGGCATCCCGCGGCAAGGGGCGGCAGCCTTGCCGCCGTGCTGCTGGCGATGGTGTTTTTCTGCGGGATGCTGACCGGATCTCCCCTTGCGGCCGCCGTCAGTCCCGCCGATGCTCTTTCCCAAGGATTGGCCTACTACCACGCCGGCGACCATGACCGCGCCCTGCCTCTATTGCGCGATTTCGCGGTCCGCAATCCCGACGCGCCGCAGTTTCCCGAAGTCGCCCTGGTCCTGGCCAGGATTTACAACAACCGGGGCCAGTATAAGGACGCCCTGAAATTTATCGAGCGGATCCCGGCTGGCCGCCGCGGGCCGGAGGCCAGGTTGTTGCAGGGTCTGGCAGAGATCAAGATCGGTCGGGTCGAAAAGGGGATCGGCCTTCTCCAGGATCTGGACGGGACGGAACTCGCCTCTGCCGATCGCCTTTTGCGCCTGGAGGCCCTGGCCGACGGCCATCGGTTCCTCGGCCGCTGGCAAGAGGCGCTCTTTTTCTTCCATCAGGCCCTGCGCCAGGACCCGGTCAAGGAAGCAACGGATCGCTACCTGAAGCAGACCGGAGAGCTGATCAGCAGTCAACTCAGCGATGCCCAACTGGCCGAAGCCACCTACCTGTTTGCCGGGTCGCCGATCAGTCAGCAGGCCGGGCTTGAAAGAGCAGAGCGGCTGTTTCGCGCCGGCCTGAGCGCTGAAGCCCTGGCCCAGGTGTCCAATGTATTGCAGGATCCCGCGGATTTTCCCGGCCGGAATCGGGCGGTACAACTGCGTGAGCGACTGGCCGGCAACCAGGTGCCGAATCGGGTTCTCGGGGTTATTTTGCCCCTGTCCGGCCGTTACGCCAGCTTCGGCAAGCTGGTACAGCGGGGCATGGAACTGGCCGAGGAAGATCATCAGAACGGCGAGCAGACGGTGCGGCTGATTTTCAGGGACAGCGCCGCAGATCCCGTAGCGAGCGCCCGCGCCGTTTCCGACCTGGCCAATGTCGATAGGGTCATGGGCATTATCGGCCCCCTCACCGGTGCCGCGGCAGAGACAGCCGCCGAAAGGGCCGAACTGGAAAAGATCCCCCTGCTCACCCTGTCTCAACATCGCGGGCTGGCGGAAAAAGGCCCCCATGTGTTCCGTACCTCCCTGACCAATGAGCAGCAGGCCCGTAGCCTGGTCCGTTACGGGATGGAAGTGCGGGGCTGGTCGACCTTTGCCATCCTGGCGCCCGACAACCGGCTGGGTCATGACTTGAGTGACGCATTTATCCGCGAGGTGGAAGCGCACGGTGGCCGGGTCGTGGCCCGGCAGAACTATCTGGAAAAGGCGACCGATTTCCGCCGCCAGATCAAGCTGCTCAAAGGCGAAGATCCCAATGCTCCGGAGAAAAAACCGGCCGCCCGTAATGGCGAACCGGCCGTAGAACCGGAGCTCCCCTTTGATGCCCTGTTCATCCCCGATTATGCCGAGCAGGTCGGCCTGATCGCCCCGCAACTGCCCTTTTACGGCCTGCGCGGCCTGCCGCTTTTGGGCATCAACGGCTGGAATTCCCCGGAATTGCTCAGCCGAGCCGGAGCCAATGTGGAAGGGGCGGTTTTCGTCGACGGTTTTTTCCGCCACAGCGACTATTCCTTCGTCAAGGATTTCGTCAATCGCTGTTTCGAAAAGTTCGGCGAGGAACCGACCATCCTCGAGGCCCAGGGCTATGATGCCGCCGGAATCCTGCTTTCCCTGGCCGGACAGGCAGACATCAGGACCCGCGAAGATCTGCGCCGGGCCCTCAGCAGCCTGCGGGATTATCCCGGGGTTACCGGCGCCACCTCTTTCGACATGGACGGGGATGCGGCAAAGGTGCTGTTCCTGCTGCAGGTGCGGGACGGCCAGATTGTGCAGATCAACTGATTTTTCTCATGGAACCTGTTCCTGCCGCAAACCAAGCCCTGTCGGTTCTACCGACGGGGCTTTTTGCCAGGAGCCTGTCGGACTTGGGGGATCGTCACGAGAAAAAGGGAAATCGAGGACAGATTTTCGAAAATTTGCAGGCCCATAGTGGGCCTATGGGTCAAGAATTTTCGGAAATATGGACCGATTTACCGTTTTCGCAGTAGATTCATTCCTAAGTCCGACAGGCTCCTAGTCCAACGAAGCGCCGCAAGCCGGCCAAGACGTTGAAACGGGTTCTGGTTTATTATGGACGTGTGATGATTCCCCAACCCCTTTGCAGAGGAGTCAACCATGATGACCGAACCACAAAAGGAGCACCAGTGGCTTCAGAAGTTCGTCGGAGAGTGGACCTTTGAATGCGAGGCGGCCATGCAACCGGACCAGCCGCCGGAAAAATTCACCGGAACCGAGAGAGTGCGTTCTCTCGGGGATATCTGGGTACTGGCCGAAGGACAGGGAGAGATGCCCGGGGGCGGAGTTGGAACAACCTTGATGACCCTCGGCTATGACCCGCAAAAGAAGTGTTACCTTGGCACCTGGGTCGGGTCGATGATGACCCATCTCTGGTTATACGAGGGAAAACTTAACGCATCTGGAAAGGTGCTCTCCCTCGACACCCAGGGGCCCAATTGTGCCGAGGAAGGAAAGATGGCCCGGTTCAAGGATGTGATCGAGTTCAAAAGTGACGACCATCGGGTGCTGACCTCGCATATGCTGGGCGATGACGGCGAGTGGCGGCAGTTCATGGAGGCGCACTATCGTCGGCGGAAGTAGAGGAGAAAACTGCGGTTATCGGCATACAAACCCGAGAGGGACAGGAGTTCGATATGGCAGGACGGAAACGGCTGGGAGAACTCGTTCTTCGGAGTGAAAATCCACCGGCATTGATCGAATTTTATCGCGATGTCATTGGCCTCGAACCCTACGCGGCAATCGGGAGCGCCACCTTTCTCAAGGTGGCCGACGACTTCGAGGGCCACCCGCAACTGCTGGCGATATTCGAGAAATCGCATGCCTTCAGCGGGCCGAAAAACAACCGGCCTGACATTGCCGACGCGGGAGGCGGCACCCTGCATCACTTCGCCTTCGTGCTCGACCACAAGGATTTCCTTGCCGAACGGGACCGCCTGCAGGCCAACGGCATCGACCTTAAGTTCGCAGAGCACCGCCAATTCGGCTGGCGTTCCATTTACATGCACGACCCGGACGGCAATTCCGTAGAGCTGGTCTGCTACAACTCGTCCATCCTCGATCCGGCCGCCAATCGACAGGTTCGGCGGGCTGCCGATTAAATTGTTTGACAGTTTGCGTTCTTTGCCGGTATTTGTGAATCATCTTGTTTTATTTAATGCCAGAGGGAACATGCCGGGGAAGAACCAAGCCATCGACAAAAACCAAGCCGGCCGGATAAGATCCGGTGTGCGGTTTTTTTGTGTCAAATGTTGGGAACATTGCTGCTTCGGAGGCATTAGATGAAAAAATACTATGTAATTTTAGTTTGCCGGCTCTTGGCGCCACCTGGCTATTGTGCTGATTACTCAGAATGTTTCCAGAAAAACACAATGGAAATGGGCTTTTGCTTCAGTGATATCCGAGCCGCAACCGAAAACACCTTAAAGCATGAGGAAGAAAGAATTATCCATGAAATATCTCTACTCACCTTAACGCCAAATGGTGAAGGAAACGAGAAGCTTAAAAAACAAACTCTTGCATCTTTTATGCGTGCTCGAGAAATGTGGCGTGCCTACAGAGATAGTGACTGTAAATTTATTTATAACGTGAATCAGTATGGAAGTATGCGAAATGTTTTTGAGCAACAATGTCTCATTGTAAGGACCGAACAGCGAATTGAGGAACTAAAAAATTGGCAAAATTGGGAATATTAGCAATTAAATCTCCCAAGAACGGCATTCACTCGGACAGGCATACCGCTGCGCCCCATACCCGCCAGGAACCCGATAGGGGTCAACTCTACAGAATTCAAAAACTTGGAGTCCATTTGTTCGGGCGCGAAATCGGTTAATCGACAAAGGGGGGACCTGTTGTGGAGTGACCTTTAGAATTTATCCCCCGGAGCCTAATGCCGCAGGCACGAAAAAGACCTGCCTATCAACTAGAAGCTGATCGGGCCCACGCCGAATTCGAATCACTTTCGTGCCCCGTCGAATACTTCGATGGGGCTTTTTAATGGCCGAAGGTCGGCTTCCGGCTCATTGAAGAGATAAAATTTGACAGCACCGCGGTTTTCCCCGTATTTATTTAGGAAATGTTCGACGCGCCCCTGAAAGGTAACAACAATGAGTAACGCATCCTGGTCTCAGGAATCCTACATCGAGGCCTACCGGTTTGCGGCGGACGCCCATCGTGGCCAGTTGGTTCCGGGGACGGACCTCCCTTACCTCATGCATCTCAGTTTCGTCAGCATGGAGGTGATCGCGGCGCTTCACAGGGAAAGGGATTGCGACGGCAATCTGGCCGTACAATGTGCCTTGTTGCATGACGTGATAGAGGATACGCCGACGACTTTTCGTTCCGTAGCCGACCGGTTCGGCGAGGCCGTGGCCGCCGGCGTCCTGGCTTTGAGCAAGGACCAGACCCTGGCCAAACCTCTTCAACTAGCGGATAGCCTGCGAAGGATCAGGCAGCAGCCGCGAGAAATCTGGATGGTCAAGCTGGCCGACCGGATTTCCAATTTGCAGCCTCCGCCTTCCTACTGGACGACCGAAAAGATCCGGGGATACCAAGCCGAGGCAGAAGAGATTCTCGGTGCCTTGGCAAAGGCCAGCGATTGGCTGGCTTCAAGGCTTCAGGAAAAGATAACCGCCTATGCCGCCTACTTTTGACGGGGAGCGGTGCAGTAAATGAGCAAAACTGTTAAACATATCGTCTTGCCGATTGTGCCTTCCCTGGCCGTAATTCTCTTGTATTTCACGCCGGTGGACCTTCTGGGGTGCGTTGCCCGTGGGCTGGCGGCTCTGGCTGTTGTGGCTGTAGCGTTGCTGGCAGCACTGGTTACCGTGGGGGTTGGATTGTCGAAGCGGATAAAGGGTGAGCCTGACTCGGCATGGTGGATCATTTCGACGGTTATTTTTGCGGTGCCGGCCCTGCTTGTTCTGGGGCCGCTGGGGTGAAGGAATAGGTTATGGACCGTTTCAACGATCTCGAAGTACTCATAGATTCCCAATACCCCATAATTTGCATCGAGACTCACGAAGAAGCCCGGGCAGAGGATATCCTGGCCCGCATTTCCCGCGACAGGCAACTCCCCTTCTTCCATTGGGTGGCGACGCAGGGATTGATCCGGTCAGGAGAAGAGCAACCGATTTACAATACCCGGACTGCGATGGAGGCGCTGAGCTTCGTTTCCGCCTCTACCCTGGAGGCCGTTTACCTGCTGAAGGATCTTCATCGGTTTTTCGAAGACCCGATCATGGTGAGAAAACTGCGCGATATCTGCCAGTCCTTCCGGCAGAAGCGAAAATCCCTGGTTCTCACCGCTCCTTCCTTTGCCATTCCGCCTGAACTGTCCAGGGACGTGGTGTATTTCGATCTGCAGCTCCCTTCCCCGGAAGAGCTGAAGGAACTGGTTCTCCAGGTGGTGCGGGACATCTCCAAGCGCCGGAAGGTCACCGTCAACGTAGACTCGGCCCACGGCCGGAAACTCGTGCAGAATCTGCAGGGACTCACCCTCAACGAGGCCGAAAGGGTCCTCACTCGCGCCATCGTCCATGACGGCATGCTCACGGCCGAAGATCTGCCGCTGATTCTCGACGTCAAGAAGCAGAAGATTTCCAAATCGGGATTGATCGAGTTTTTCCCCCGCCAGGAAAAATTCGACGGGATCGGCGGTCAGGAAAATCTCAAGCAATGGTTGCGGATGAGAAAAGGGGCCTTTACGGAGGAGGCGAAGAGCTTCGGTATCGATCCTCCTCGCGGGGTGCTGCTGCTCGGCATCCAGGGGTGCGGCAAGAGCCTGATGGCCAAGGCGATCGCCCAGGATTGGGAGCTGCCCCTGTTGCGTCTCGACACCGGTGCCCTCTATTCGAAATATATCGGCGAAACAGAATCCAACGTCCGGGAGGCGATCCGCCTTGCCGAGTCCCTCGCCCCGGTGGTGTTGTGGATCGATGAAATCGAAAAAGCTTTCACCTCGCCGAGCGGATCGGACGGAGACGGAGGGGTGTCGGCGCGTTTGCTGGGGACTTTCCTCTCATGGATGCAGGATAAAAAGGCGCCGGTCTTTGTCGTAGCAACCGCCAACAACATCAACATGCTGCCCCCCGAGCTGCTTCGCAAGGGGCGGTTCGACGAGATATTTTTCATGGACCTTCCCAGCGTCCAACAACGGGCCGAGATTTTTAACCTGCACCTGCAGCGGCGAAAGCGCGACCCGGCCGACTTCTACCTCGACATCCTGGCCTCAGCGGCGGAAGGGTTCAGCGGCGCTGAAATCGAGCAAGGCATCGTTTCCGCCCTCTATGCGGCTTTTTCCTCCCGTCGCAAACTCACCACCGACGACATTCTCCACGAACTGAAAAGCACCCGGCCACTTTCGCAGACGATGAAGGAACAGATCGATCAGATGCGGAACTGGGCGGAGGGCCGGACGGTTTCCGCCGGATAAAATCAAACATCCCCGATTCCCGGGCCGACCCGGATTTTTGTTCTAGAATGAAAAAGAGCGATTATTCGAAGGTATCGAAATTTGGCGAAAAGGGGGTTATCCATGGATCTCAAACTCACCGGCAAACTTGCCGTCGTCACCGGCTCCACCCAGGGAATCGGCCGGTCCATCGCCGCCGCCCTGGCGGTGGAAGGCGCAACGGTCATCGTCAACGGTCGCACCCGCGAGAAGACTGAACGAGTGGCCCGGGAAATCTCGGGAAAGGGAAAGGCCTACGGCGTAGCCGCGGATCTTTCCGGCGCCGAAGGAGTCCGGCAGCTTATCGAGGGTGCGCAAAAGATCGGGCCGATCGATATCCTGGTGAACAATTTCGGCATCTTCGAACCAAAAGCTTTCGAGGATGTAACCGATGAAGACTGGCTGCGCTTCTTCAACCTCAACGTCCTTTCCGCCATCCGCTGCAGCCGTGCGGTGATGGCTGGGATGCGCGAACGGGGGTGGGGCCGCATCCTGTTCATCTCCAGCGAATCGGGGATCAACATCCCCGCCGAGATGGTCCACTACGGAGTGACCAAAACCGCCCTCCTCGCCGTCAGCCGAGGCCTGGCCAAGACGCTGGCCGGAACCAACGTCACCGTTAACGCCCTGCTACCCGGGCCGACCTGGACCGAAGGCGTCGGCGAGTTTGTCGAGAAACTGGCCAAGGAGCAAGGAATATCGGTAGAGCAATGCAAGGCCGATTTCTTCAAATCCGCCCGCCCAAGCTCGATCATCCAGCGCTTCGCCAGCCCTGAAGAAGTAGCCCATCACGCCGCCTATCTCTGCTCCCCCCTGGCCGACGCCACAACAGGGGCCGCCCATCGGGTAGACGGCGGCGTGGTCGATACCTGTTTTTGAAGGTACTCCGCATAAATTATAATAATTGACAGTCTGCGCTCTTTGCCGGTATTGATGAAGCATTGTTTTTTATTGAAGTGCCGGA
>Ga0326597_10014024_pt1 | contig 10511 bp, 10 predicted proteins | sample RVTome_12_FD_203789 | JGI IMG/M metagenome (GOLD analysis project Ga0326597, IMG submission 203789) | Soil microbial communities from uranium-contaminated site in the Upper Colorado River Basin, Wyoming, United States - RVT100D185 | ecosystem: Environmental > Terrestrial > Soil > Contaminated >... | reverse complement strand
TGCGTAGCGCTTCCGGGTCGCGCGGTGGATACAACTGGAACCAGACGGGCCCGCCGCGCGCGGCGATCGCGTCCTCGATCGACGTCGTCGCGACCGTCGAAAGTATTTGAAGGTGATTCTTCGCCCGTGCCGCGCGCGCGACCGCCACCTCACCCTGTGGATGGAACGCCTTGTTGCTGCCCGTCGGGCAGATGAATATCGGATTGTCGAGCGCCTGGCCGAGCAACGTCGTTGAGAGGTCCACCTTCGTGACGTCGATCAGGCGCCGCGCGCGCAACGCGAAGCGCGCAAAGCCCTCACGGTTTGCGCGCAGTGTCGCCTCGGAGTCGACGCCAGTCGCCATGTACGCCCAGTGTGCGGGCGGAAGTTTTGCCTCGGCGACGGGTTCAAAGTCGAACACGTCGAGCGCCCTGTCGGCAGAGTCGATCAACCCCTTCTGCTGCTGCGGCGGCGCGGCGAGCACCGTGCGCGCCCATTCGGGAAGTCCACCGGCAAGCGGGCTGGCCGCGAGGAATCCCAGAAACGCGCGCCGATCCCACGACGGCATTTGCGATATGGTCACTTATTGCCTCCGGCCATCCGGGCCAACTCCGTTTCGGCGGCGATGTACCCGAAGGCGCCCCACTGCCCTCCCGCAATGATCCGCCGCCAGATACCCTCTGCCGTGTCGCGCCGGCCGTTGTAATAGTGCCAGTTGGCGATGCCGTACGCCGCCGTCGCGTCGGTGACACTCATTTCGCCGGCCGGCCCCACCGTAAGGACCGAATCGGCCGACTTGAGGCCGCGATACATCAGCATCAGGTCGTGGTACGTCCCGTTCTCGATGACGTTCATCTGCGGCGTGAACTGCGCGGCCACCTCCGACGCTTCCGCGTCGCGGCCAAGTCGCCGCAACGACATGTAGAGCCAGTGCGCGATCGAGACGCGACGATCGTCATTGTTTGCCGTCTCCAGCTCGCGCCGGTACACCGGCAGTGCCTTTTCGTAATCGCCTTTCAGGTAGTAGGCGAGCGCGAGGTGATAGTTGATGTTGGAATGCAGCGTGCCGATCGGCTGGTTTGCCGCATTCGGCTGCCCATCGGGCTCAACGATGTCGGGCTTGCCCTCGACGAGAGCCGCTGCGCGCTCGAGATCGCCGATCGCGTTGTCGAACTCACGCACCGAGATGTATCGGTGGCCGCGATGACGATACATCCACGGATCATCGGGATGGGCGGCGATGCCATCGGTGTACACGGCTATGGCTTCGCGAATCCGGCCAGTATAGGCCAGCCGCCGCGCATACCATATGATGGAATCCGCGTTCGTCGGAGTCTGATCAAAGGCGCGCTTTGCGTCGGCGAGTTGTGAGTCGTACCGCGCGCGAACGGCGTCGGAGAGTGGAAAGGTCCGCAGCGTGTCGCCGAGCAGCGAAATCGCTTGCACACCCTCCGGCAGGCTGGTCGTCGGCGTTGAACCTGCGTCCGGTCCGCGGGCACACGATCCAAACACGACTGTGGCACCCATCGCGACGACGAGGACTCGTGCGATGCGCAGTGACGTTCCGTTCATTAGTGTCAGCTCCGTGCGAAGTCGAGCAAGACCGAGATATTGTCGCCGTCGGCGACGCGGAGCGCCGCGACATACCGGTCTGCGAGTTCGGCGGCGGGAAGCCGAGTGTTCGCACCCCACGTAAACGGCGCCTGCCCAAGCTCGGACAAAAGCGCGTCCGCGACAAGTCGTGTGAGTCGGCCATTACCCCGCTCAAACGGGCGAACCTGGGACAACCGGTGGTGGTATCGCGCGGCTATCTCTTCTGGCGGGTACGCGGCCATCTGGATCCAGCCCCTGGTCCGGGCGATGACGTCCTCGATACGGGTCGACACCGTCCACGCGGGCACCGCAGTATTCGCCTTCGACCGACGATATTTCCCGGCATGCTCCCAAGTTTCGCCAAACATACGTTTGTGAAGCTGCCTCAGAAAACGGCCAGTCAAAACCGAGCCGCGACGCGGGCGCTGGTCAAGCCAAGCCATCGCTCTCGCGATGTTTGCTTGCTCCCACGCTGCAAGTTCATAGCGCGTCGAGAGATGCATGGGAATCAGTTCCTGACGCTCGGCGATATCGAGCGCCCAGCTGCGTTCGGGCAGCGAGACCACTCCCATTTAGATCACCACCCGACGGGCGCGACCATGATAGCGGCGGGGCGGTGGTTCCGGCTTGCCCGGCTCCGGTTCCTGAGCCCAAAGGGACCGCGACCGCTCCGACGCCAAGTGGCTGGCGAGCTCCTCGATCTGCCGCTCCTGCTCCGCCGGCCCGACCGAATGGGCGTCAAGCTTCATTGAGTGCGAAATCTTCTTGATGTGCCTTTCGGCCTGTCTTCGGCCTTGCCGCAGCAGCACCTGACCGAGCGATCCGCGGGGGATCAGCGCGAACGCAACCTCGCAATCCATGGCGTCGGCTGCCTTGTTGAGTGAAGTCCAGGTTGCTGTCTTGTTACGCTCGGCAGCTTCGAGTTGAAGAACCGCTTGGCGGGTTACTTTCATCCTCGAAGCCAGCTGCTGGGTGGTCATCCCCAAGGCCTGGCGGAGCGTTCGGATCCATCCGTCGGGCGGAGCCTCGAGCGCCGACAGTTCCCGTACCTTCTCGAGCCTTTCGTCCAACTGCCGCAGCTGTATCACGCTAAGCCGTTTTGTCATAAGGTATTAGGAGGAAGATTCAGCGTGTTACGCTCTGTTTGAAACGACGAGCGAAAGAATAATCTGTCACACCTACGCGCAAACGACAAGAAAATAATTGTCATCGCTGTTCTGTTGGGCCGCCGCTATCGTGTTCCGCAGCAAGTTGTATCTTGATGCGGAGCACCGATCCATAGCCGGGGAATCACGCGACAAATGCCGCTGACCGATGTCGTCATTACGCACCTGCAGCTTGTAAAAACCGACTTCTCACCCAAACGGTTGGAGAGGGCGGGTGTTTCGTTTTCGCACGTTCTACCGGCGATTCCTGAGCTCAATCGGTTCTTCTACATGGCCATCGGGGGCCAGTGGTATTGGCTCGAACGCCGGCCCTGGACGGCGGCGCAGTGGGCCGAGTATCTGGCTGATATGCAGAAGATCGAGACGTGGATTCTCGGTGTTTCAGGCGTGCCGGCGGGATATGTGGAGCTCGACCACAAGGCGCGCGGGCTGGTTGAGATCGTCTACCTGGGGCTCTTGTCCGCGTTCATCGGCGGCGGACTGGGCGGCCATCTGCTGAGCAGTGCGTGCGAGCGGGCGTTCGCGATGGGTGCAGACAAGGTCCTGCTCAACACATGCAATCTCGACCATCCGAAGGCGCGGGCGAACTACGAGGCGCGCGGATTCCGGGCGTTCAGAACCGAAGTCAAGCGGAAGGAAGTGCCGGAGATTCCGCCCGGCCCATGGGAGGGATCGTAGGGCCGGTCACGTTCGCGCGGCGGCCAGGGCCATGGCTTGCTCGGAGTCGCGTGTATGCGAGTCAGGCACACGGCCCTCACCTTCGCGATCAGTCATATCCATCCACCGGACCCGCCATCAGATGACAGAAACGCATGATCCCGCCCGCACGGCCCGTGACCTTCTTCGTCACTCCGTGGCCGTGGTCGCATACCGTGGAGCCAAGGCGCTGCGCGGCGCCCCGGCGACGTTCGCGACATTCAGCGCCGGCCCGACCACCCGCCAGCCAATCCAGGTGCTGGCGCACGTAAATGACCTATATGATTGGGCACTCTGGATGGCGAAGGGTGAGTGGAAGTGGAACAACTCCACGCCGGGCACTTGGGAAGCCGAGGTCGCGCGATTTCATACCGGTCTCTCAGCGTTCGACGGCTATCTCGAGAGTGATGCGCCGCTGGGCTGCAGCGCGGAGCAGCTCGTGGCAGGCCCAATCGCGGATTCGCTCACGCATATCGGGCAAATCAACATGCTGCGTCGAATCGCCGGATCACCGGTGAAGGGTGAGAGCTACGCCAAGGCGGAAATCGTGGCGGGCAGGGTGGGGCCGGAGCAGACGTCCCCGAAACGTGAGTTCGACTGACCGCCGCCGCGGACTCTCTCCGTCAAACGCCCGACACCGCGAGGTGCAGGTGCGGGTGGAGCGGTGGAGAAGCCAGGGCGTCCGCCGACAGGCGGGTGTCGCTTGTGGAACGGACCGACTTTCATGAGGCCTCCTGATGACGCTCGATGACCTGCTGGGATTCGAATTGCTCCGGTTGCGCGGCGTGCCGGTCACGGTAGGCACGCTGATCACAGCGCTTGGGATCGTGCTCGCCGGATGGGTCATCTCCGCTGCGATCCAGCGAATGGCACGCCGGACGATGCACAAGAGCTCATCGGACGACAACCGGAATCTGCACGCCGTCCTCCGCCTCGGCCATTACTCGATCATGATCGTGGCGACGGCGCTCGCGTTCGAGACGCTGGGACTCAACCTCACGACGCTCTTTGCTGCCGGCGCGATCTTTGCGATCGGGCTCGGCTTCGCAATGCAGAACGTGGTGCAGAATTTCGTTTCCGGCGTCATCCTGCTCATCGAACGGACGATTCGGCCCGGCGACATTCTCGAGATTAGCGGTGAAGTGGTCAAGGTGAAGGAACTGGGGCTGCGTTCCACCCTGGTTCGAACGCGCTTCGAAGAAGAAATGATCGTCCCGAATTCGCTGCTCGTCGTGGCGACGATCAAGAACTACACGCTCCACGACGCGTTGTACCGGCTGCGCGCCGCGGTTGGCGTATCGTACACGTCCGACCTCAAGGCGGTCCTGGCCGTGCTCGAAGACACGGCCGGGCGCTTCAGCGAACGCCATGGACAGAAGGACCCGGTCGTGCTGCTGACGGGCTTCGGCTCCTCGTCCGTCGACTTCGAGATATCGATCTGGACCGATGACCCGTGGAACGAGCGCAAGTTGCGGTCGAACCTGAACGAGGCCATCTGGTGGGCGCTCAAGGACGCCGGCATCACGATCGCGTTCCCGCAGCAGGATGTGCACCTCGACCCCGAGGTGGTGAGCGCCCTGCGCGGGCTCGCGACCTCGAAGTGACGTGCGGCTGTGTGCCGTCGGTCCGGCAGCAGTCGCGCGGCTGAGGATTTCCGGGGCGCACGGCTGCTGCGCGGCCATCTGGACACCGCGGGTCCCGGCAGCGACGTTCAGGTCCTGCGCGTATTGACCAATGGACGCACGACCGGCGCACTCCCTTCAGCCCTCCACTCCATGCGTACTAACGGCGAAGCGTTATTGTCGCGGGCCAATCTCCACCTCCGCCGCACCCTCGTGCTCGCAGCATCGTTGTCTGCGCTGGCGCTATCGACGGCGTGCGCAGGCGGCGCCACCGGCGCTGCGCCGGCCGCGGCTCCAACGGCCGCACTCGATGGACCGCGCGGAATGGTTTCGTCGGCCAGCGCAATCGCGAGCCAGGCCGGCGCCGATGTACTCGCCGCCGGCGGCAACGCCGTGGATGCGGCGATCGCGACGGGGTTCGCACTCGCGGTGACGCACCCGACCGCCGGCAACATCGGCGGCGGCGGTTTCATGGTGATTCGTTTTCCGGACGGCCGCGCGACCACGATCGACTTTCGGGAAGTGGCTCCGGCGGCCGCGACTCCGGAGATGTTCAGCGACTCGACGGGCGCCTACTCGTCGCGAATCCACCACCGCACGCATCTCTCGGTTGGCGTACCGGGAACGGTTGCCGGTTTTGCGCTGGCGCACGCCAAGTACGGTGTCGCAGCGTGGAAGCAGGTCGTGGATCCGTCCGTGCAGCTCGCCCGCGAAGGGTTTGCGGTTCCGTCGGGCCTGGCGTCGTCGCTGGCGGGCGTCGTGTCGCGTTCGCAGTTCCCGGCAACGGTGGCTGCGTACTCAAAGGGCGGCGCTGCCTACGCGTCAGGTGAAGTGATGCGCCTTCCGGATCTTGCAGGCTCGCTCACACGAATTCGGGACCAGGGTCGCGACGGATTCTACAAGGGCGAGACGGCTCGCCTCCTGGTGGCGGAGATGGTCCGCGGCGGAGGCATAATCACCGCGCAGGACCTCGCGAACTACGAGGCAAAGGAACGCACACCGGTGAAGGGCACGTATCGCGGCTACGAGGTGATCTCGATGGCGCCGCCGAGTTCCGGTGGCGTGGCGATGGTCGAAATGCTCAACATCCTCGAGGGGTTCGATCTCAAGGCGGCGGGCCATAACTCGCCGCGCTATCTCCACCTTCTCACCGAGAGCATGCGTCGTGCGTTTCTTGATCGCGCCCGGTATCTCGGCGATCCCGATTTCACCGGACAACCCGTCGAGCGCCTAACCAGCAAGACATACGCCGGCGAACTCCGTAAGACCATCGACCTCGACCGCGCGTCGGCGTCGGTCGCCACGCAGGTTGCCGAGCGCGAGGAGAGCCTGGAAACGACGCACTACTCGGTGGTGGACCGCGACGGCATGGCGGTCTCGGTCACGTACACGCTCGAGGCCGGTTACGGACTCGGTGCGGTGGTGGCTGGCGCGGGCTTCCTGCTCAACAACGAGATGGGCGATTTCAACGGCAAGCCGGGACTCACCGACAGCACCGGCCTGATCGGCACACCGGCCAACGTTGCGCGCCCCCGAAAGCGAATGCTCTCGAGCATGAGCCCGACGGTCATCGCGAAGGACGGCAAGCTCGTGGCCGTGATCGGGAGCCCCGGCGGCCGGACGATCATCAATACCGTGATGCAGGTTGCGCTGAACATCATGGAGTTCAACATGGCACCGGACGCCGCGGTCGCGGCCGCGCGCATTCACCATCAGTGGCTGCCGAACACGATCACGGTCGAACGCGACGGAATCCCGGCATCAACGGTCAGTGCGCTCGAAGCGATGGGCCATCGGGTTCGGGTGGGTGGGCAGCAAGGGACGGCGCACTCGGTGATGGTCGACCAACGGACGGGGCGACGCATTGGCGTCGTGGATCCGCGAGGGCGGGACGCGGGAGCAGTGGGGCGCTAGCGGAAACTCTCGCCGACGCCCGTCTACCCGGCCGGGCGTCGATCGTCAGACGACGATGCGCGGCAATCCCGGGTTGAGATGCATCAGCACGTCATAGACCGATGTGCCGGTCGTGCCGGCAAGCGTGTTGGGATGAATGGCGTCGGCATCCGGCCCGATGAGCGTTACCACGTCGCCGACCTGAACGCTGGTGGTTTGTCCGAGGTTCACGATCGCGTGGCTGGCGCTTACGGCTCCGATCACGGGATAGGTACGCCCGCCGATAAGCACGCGTCCGCCCTGCACGGCGCGCCTCGGATATCCATCCGCGTGACCGACGGGTAGCGTGGCAATCCATGTTGGCGCGTCGGCCCTGAACCGCCGTCCGTAGCTTACGGTGTCGCCGACGCGCATCTGCGCGACGCGCGCCACTCGCGCCTTGAGGCGGAACGCGGGAGTGAGCTGTGCGATCGACCGCTCGCGTCCGTCGTCGGTCGGGTAGCCGCCAAAAAGCGACATGCCGGGCCGCACAGCGTCCAGCAGGGTGTTCTGGTGATTGAACACCGCGTGCGATGACGCGGCGTGCAGCGGCCCCGTGCTGATGCCCGCCGCGCGCGCTTCCGTCGCCAGCGCCGACAGCCGCCGTACTTGTTCGGTATCGAAGTCAGGCTCCTCGGCCAACTCGGTCATCATTCCGACAACGGCAAGACGCGGCACGCTCGCGAGTTCACGGAGGACGGGCAGCGCCGAGTGAAAGGGAAGTCCCATTCGGCTCATTCCCGTGTCGACGTAGAAATGTCCGCTCGCGTCCCGGCCGGCCGCGGCGATCGCCCTCGTCACGCGTGCGCCGATATCCGGAACGCACAGGCTGAGCGAGATGCCCCCACGGACGAGCGCCACGCCGTCGGCATCGTCGAAAATCGAAAGCAACAGAATCGGCTTGCGAATACCTGCCGCGCGCAGGGCGAGCGCCTCGCCAACCTTCACGACACCGAAGCCGTTCACTCGTGGGTCGGGTTCGAGCGCCGTCGCCACCTCGGCCACGCCGAGTCCGTATCCGTTGTTCTTGATGACGGCCATGATTGGCCGGCCGCCGGCGAGCTGCGAGAGCACGCCGACATTGGAGCGCAGCGCGGCGGGGTAGACCTCGATCCACGGCTCGAACCGGGTGGGATCGGGAGCGAACGGCAATCCGGCGCCGGGAAGCCCGACGCTGGCCCGTGCAAGAGTCGGCGCGAGCGGCGTCAGCGCGAGGGTCGCGAGGAAGGAGCGGCGTGATGTGGCCATTGTTGACTTACCGGTAACCGTGGCGTCCGAACCCGCGGGGGATCGTCGTGCCCGTTGCCGTGAACGTGCGGTCACGCCGACCCGGAATGCGCGTTTGCGCCTGCTGGATCAGCGCAGGTCCGCCGTCCTGGGCGCGCACGCCGTCGAGCACGATGCGGGTCGATGCCAGTCCCGTGAATCCCGCGAGCGCCCGAAAGGCCAGGTACGAATCGCTGAAGTTCTTCGCGCGAACCTGTACGGTCTTGTTGTCCACCACCGTGGCGTTTGGGAATCCGATGGCAATCGCCGCCTGCTCAGGCAGCACGTAGCCAAAGTGATTGCCGAACTCGGCGGGGAGCTTTGGATCCCATGCCGGAATGGACTTCACGTTGCGGAGGGCGCGCGCGGCCGCGGATTCGATTTCCGCCGACACCACCGCGCGCGGCCGCGACTCGGCCTGCTCCACGCTCAGCGCCTTCTTCACGGTGACGTATTCGGTGCGCGGAGAGAACGCCTTCACTTCGTTCGCCAGCACGTCGTCGCCCGTAACGAGGATGACCGGCGTGCCGAAGCGAGCCGCCGACGCGGCGACGAGCATGGTTTCGTTCATGTCGTGCCCGCCCATCACCCAACGCGTGTGTCCGTTATAGGTGTGGGCGAGAAAGCCGTTCGTGCCGGCCTTGCTGTGCATCGCGATGGCGACCATCGCGTCGAATCGCTGGTCCATCAGCTCGATGTATGGGTCGAACGGCTCGTCGCGCATCTCGTGGCGCGCGCCCGCCGGCATCCGGTCGAGGATGTAGTCCGGGTCTGGGCTGCCGCTTCCATGCCCGTCGATGACCACCACCTCGCCGGCCCCCGCCTTCATGAGTCCCCGAATCGCGGCGTTCACGTCTTCGACGAGTGACTCCCGGGTCGCCTGATACGTCGGCGACCCGAAGTTCACGTCGGTTGAGCGCACGGCGCCGGTGATGCCTTCCATGTCGTATATGAGGAGCACGCGGGTCGCTCGGGCGCCCTGCGGCTCGGTCGCTGTGCTGTGCCCCGCCGACGCGGCGGTGAGTGCAATCGCCGCGACCGCGGCCACGGGTAGGATTCGGGTGCGTGCCGTCCGCGTCATACGTGGCTCCTGGCCGATTGTTCGTTCGCTGAACCTGAGGTATTCTCGAACCAACTCCAATCCACTGTCAATGATGCGTCCGCGCCTGCCGGTGAATCGTGGGATCCTGATGACGCTGATTCTCGTTGGCGCCGGGGCATGCGCCGGCCGCGCGCCACAAGGTTCGTTGCCACCTGAAGCTGCGCGCGATGCGCCGCGCGAAGCCACGCTTGACCGGTCGGGCAGGGCGGCGCTGAACGTGGTCAGCTACAACATTCGCCACGGCCGCGGAATGGACGATCGCGTCGACATTACGCGCGCGGCGGGAGTTCTGCGCTCGCTGATGCCGGACGTCGTCGGTCTCCAGGAAGTCGATGTCGGTGTTGAGCGCAGTGGGCGTGTGGACGAAGCGGCCGAACTGGGCCGGCTCGTGGGGCTGCAGCATTCGTTCGGAGCTTTTTTCGACTATCAAGGTGGCCAGTACGGCATGGCAATCCTGTCACGCTATCCGATCCGGCGCAGCGAGTCCGTGCGGCTCCCCGACGGAAACGAGCCGCGGGTCGCGCTCGCTGTTGAAGTCGATCACCCGACTATCGGGCGACTGATGATCGTAAACGTGCATTTCGACTGGGTTGCCGACGATTCGTTCCGGTTCGCGCAGGCCACGCGACTCACGGCGTTCCTGGACTCGCTCACCATCCCGTTCGTCCTGCTCGGTGATTTCAACGACACGCCCGGATCACGTACGCTCGCATTGTTTCAGGCGCGCGCCTTCGAGGCGAAAAAGCCCTCGAACGACCATTTCACATTCTCATCGACGAACCCGGAGAAAGAGATCGACTTCATCTTCGCCGCGCCCGCGCGCAGGTGGACTGCCGGCGCCGTGCGCGTGATCGACGAACGGGTGGTGTCGGATCACCGGCCGGTGGCAGCCGTGCTCTCTTTTACACCTGGCGGCAGGTAACGCGGCCCCGCGCGATTCGAGGCGGGGAGTCGCAGCTGTCCCGCCAGGGCTTTGACCGCGTGACGTCACGCTGACAGGAAAGCGCCTTGCGCCAGCGTTGCGCGGGGGTCATCCCGGGTTCTTGTCCCCTCCAGCGACAGCGCCGAACGCGGGCGGCATGCGAGCGCAGTTCACCAGGTAGTGCCGTTGCCGTATCCGGCGCCTTCCGGATTCATCCGCGTGATCCGTGACTC
>Ga0326597_10014023_pt1 | contig 10512 bp, 7 predicted proteins | sample RVTome_12_FD_203789 | JGI IMG/M metagenome (GOLD analysis project Ga0326597, IMG submission 203789) | Soil microbial communities from uranium-contaminated site in the Upper Colorado River Basin, Wyoming, United States - RVT100D185 | ecosystem: Environmental > Terrestrial > Soil > Contaminated >... | reverse complement strand
ATCCAGCCAATCGACGCTTTCCACAGATTGGCGCAACAGGCGAATGGCCGAATTTGATGATGCACGCCGCGACACATTGTCTCGTTCGCCGCTTCGTCCGTCGCGCGGCTCTTTTGGCGTTTGGGCGCTGACGTTTACTACCATGGCCGAAAGAGCTATGACCGCGATGGAAAGTGTGCGAATACTCATGTTCGTTTCCTTACAATGGAGAATCCTTGTGCCTTCTTTATCCAATCAAGCACTTGCGAGGTCACGGATAACGCCAGTTGCCCGACTCGCGACCCGTGGCTTATCGGCTTACCCAACCTTGCAAAGCCAAGACAGTCTAGGCCTAACGAGTTGCCTAGCTTGAGAATCAGACACTTTTACACGAATGACCCAACCTTTCAAGTGCCAATGCTGATTAAGTGGCATAATCCACCCACTAAAGAATAAATCCAATCTGCAAATTATGCATTGTGAGTGCTATTGCTGAATTACGGTGCGTACGCAAGAACGGGGCTCGCCGAGTCGGCCGTTGGTCTAATGCTGGAGCTGGCGATCCGCATACGCGTCACGAGTCCGACCAAACGCTCGCCAGAGAACAGACCACACAAAGCGTGCGTGCAGCTACCCTCATGCCAAGCGACAACTTGAATCTCATCGCCGGCCGACGCCAAGACCTCTCCCTCGGATAGTCGAACCGACTCATCGATCGACAATCCGGCATCCAACTGCGCCCAGCGCCCTACCGTGAAAATCGAAAGCAGTTCGCCCGTCGTGGCGGAGTGGTACAGCAGATGGGCACCCGGTCTTCCGCGAATCCCGCATTTATCCGCACCGAGCAAATCAAAACCCTGGGCCTCCAAATTCGGTGCCAGGACGGTGAGATTCAGCTCCTCGCCCAAGCGCCGTGAAATATCCGTTAGGTCGCGCGGCAAGGAGGCGTCGTGATGCTTCGGGCCAAGAAGGGCGCAGGCCTGGTGTTGTGCCCCGACGTCGAGAATGGGCTGATTCGCCATCACCGTTAGAATACCTATGGGAAGCTCGGCTGCTTGTGGAAACCAAGCCATGTAGACCGCCAACGTAATGGCAGCGGCAAGCCCCAGCGACGTGCCCCAGCGAAAGAAAGTCGCCCACCGGCGTGCGGTGTTCGATGCTGGTTGCGCTGTTGATTCTACAGGGGAATCCAGCGCAGCCAAAACGCGATCACGAAGTCTCCGGGGCGCAGGACCGACGTCGCATGTGCGCTTCAACGCAGTTTTGAGGTTGGTGATCTCCGTCACGCGCTCAGCACATCGAGGGCACATGTTCAGGTGTTCCAAAGCCTCAAGGTTTTGTGCGACTTCCAGCTCACCATCAGCGAAAGCGCCGGCATATTTTCGAAAATCCATACAATTCATCGGTCGAGCCTCTCGGTATTGATCCTGCGCTCGCGGGCGTACCCCAGCAAGTCTCGTTTGAGCAATTGTCGCGCCCTGTATAAGCGACTCATCACTGTCCCCATGGCGCAATCGCATACGTAAGCGATCTCTTTGTAGCTGAGTCCTTCAACGAACCAAAGCAAGATGACATTCCTATGCGCGGGTTGTAGATTCGCCATAGCCCACTTGAGCTCCTCGTCGACGTTGTCCCAATTGATCGAAGCCGTCGTATCCGTGTCCCACGCTTTGTCATCCAATTCATCGGTGAAATGATCGAAATCCACGTCGTCGAGAAGCGTAGGCTCTCGGCGAAGCTTTACCCGTTGCGAGTAAAAGACGTTGTACAAGATACGCAGCAGCCAAGGCCGCGCGCCGTAATCGCGCAACTCAAAACGATCGAATCCATCAAAAGCGCGGGTGAAGGTTTCCTGCGAAAGATCTTCGGCCGCAACCTCGTCGTCCGTCAGCGTGCACGCCATGCGATAGACGACGTTCAGATGGGGGAGGGCGTGTTGCTCGAATCGCGCCCTCTTGGCCGAATCCGCTGCGTTTTCTCCCTTTGGCATTTTCATGGGCGTTTCATCGATCTACGCCTATCCCCAAGGCCGAAACTCTATCTGACCGGTACTGTCCCCTAGTTGAAACCAAAAGCAAGCCCGGATAATTCCCAAAAAAATACGCTCATAGAAAAAAAATCGTACGACGTCTCAAACCGCTCCGAGAATATCCCCAGTGGGTTCAATAAAGGACGCTGGCGCGGAGCTACGCAGGAGCTATGGGGCGTGCCGCCGCTCTTGAGCCGTGTGAAACTCCGGGATTGGGATGATCGCAGCTCGCAAAGCCGTGGCGCACCAACGCACCGATTAAGGGTTGACGGATCCCTAGTGAGCGGCAAATGAGGGAGGCGCCATACGCGGTGTGGCGCGGCGCGCGGCCGCACCGTGTAGGGTATGGGTCGGGGCTGATTTTCTAGCCAGCTCGCTGCTTGCTGACTCGATCCGGCCCGCGTGGAAGCGCATCAAGTTAACCACCAAGGTCGTGACCATCAATTGTCCGCATCCGAAGACAATCAGGCCGGCCGGCACTACGCGTGACCAGTGGGTCTCGACGAATCCTTGGGTCACCCAGGTCATCACGCCGCCCCCGACCAGCCACAGGGTGAGCGGTACCGAGGGAATCAGGACCATGGCCAATCCGCGAAAGGAATAGGCCCGTTCAAGAAGGCTCCACGCGAAGCTGGTGTGGCGCGATCGCCGGAAGATCAAACGATGCAGGTGATCGGATACCACTCCGGCGGACAAGAATGTGACACCTAAAGTTCCCAGCAGTGAACAAAACAGCAGTCGGTAGATCACATCTTCCTGCAATCGCCCGAGCCGCAACCAGGTTTCAATCGGGTGCATGGCAAAAAGCAGCATGACCACGAAGCACGCTACCGCCGAAGCGATAAACATTTTCGCCGGTCGCCACATGAGCGACATTTCGAAAATCGTACGAAGAAAACGCACGCCGTCCCGAAGTACATGCAGTTTGGATTCGCCGATCCGCTCTACGTAGGACATCGGTCGTTCGACGATTTTCAGCCGATCATCCATAATGACCCGGGCGCTCATGGCCGGGGTGAAATGCAGTCCGTCGGGAAGGGGGTAGAGCTGCGGTAGGGCGTCGCGCCGAATCACACGCATACCACTGGCCGTGTCGGAAACCACCCGATTGCTCAGGGCGGAAAGAAGCAACGCGTAAACTCGATTGCCCAATCGTCGTACGCGCGGCATCTGACTCTGCGGTCCCATCCGCGAACCCAGAGCTACGGACGCCTCATCTTCCACGATCGCCCGGCACAACGTGGCGAAGTGGTTCGGATCGCACGTGCCGTCGGCATCGAGAAAGCCAACCAGTTGACCCGTTCCTTCCTCGAATCCTTTCTTGATGGCCGCTCCGTAGCCCCGATTTTTCTCGAAAACGATGACGCGGACCTCGTCGAAGGCCCGGGCGATCTCGACGGTGCGATCGGTCGAGCCGTCGCTGACCACGATGATCTCAACGCGATCAACGGGCGATTCGCGAACGATCTCCTCACGGGCGGCCAGGCAGCGCTCAATCGTCGAGCCGATGGCGTCCTCTTCGTTTAGGGCTGGAATGACGACGGTTAATTTCATAGCTCCTATAACTTATTCGGTGACGTACCGTCTACGCTTGAAAGGAATCCGCAATACGACCGTCTGCTCACTCAACCGGCGTCGATAATCCGCCGATACGACCGATAAGAAAGGGTCCGTAGCAGTTCCGACGCCATAAGGACGCCGAGTCAGAGTCGCTGGAGCGAACCTGCGGGCTGCATGTGTCAGCATGTCACCGGGATTGGGCCCGATGCCCTGATATCTGCGACCTCAGATACGGTCACGCACGCGTTTGGAAAAGCGATGACGGATTGCACCGCCAACACATTGCCCATTGATACGGCCTCCACGTTTTACGATGCGCCCGTCCGGTCCCCGCGATTAGCCGGGTGGATCCACGTAACGCTCGCGGTCGTCGCCGTTGCGGTCTTGCTCTCGATCTTGCCGGGCCGGTCGAGCATTCCGCCATTGGTCGAGTCGGACTACTGCTATCTGTTCATCGCGGCCGATCGCCTGTTCGAGGGGCTCGGACCGACGGCCCCGCAGCCCGTCGCCCCCCTGCAGCCCTGGAACTATGAATCCGATTGGACATTCCTAACGCGCTGGCCCATTGGTTTCCCTGCCCTGGTGTGCGCCGTCCGGTACCTGACGAATTGCTCGACCATCGAAGCTTGCCGGTTCATCAGCGTGCTGGCCTGTGCGGCCGCACTGGTCGGCTGGTTCATTTGGGTTCGAAAAACAATGTCCAATGGTGTTACCGGCCTACTGCTCGGTATGGTGGCCGCCGGCTGTGCGGTTTCGTTTTCGTTGCTGATCAATCCCTCGACGGATTTGCTGGTCGTTGCTCTGCTGCCCTACATATTTATGGCGTGCCTGCGCGCGATGGGTGGAGCTCATCACGCCGAACCACCGACACCCACGAGCAGCGTGTTCAAGAAATTCTATCCGAGCCGCGCCCGTGAGGAAGCGGTCCTATCGGATGACCAAAAAACCGCTCCCTCACGGTCACGGCTCAGTAAGAAAACGGCTTCCCCTATAGGCTCTAAGCCGAGTGTCGTATGGTCTGTCGTGGCGGGTTTGCCGGCGGGCGGTCTCTTTTGGATTCGTTACGCGAGCCTGTTTGTGCCGGCTGCGGTTGGGCTGTTTCTGCTGATCGCTTGGTGGCGGCGTTTGATTCGACTCAAGCATGTGGCCACGTTTGCCGTGTCGGCCGCAGTGCCCATCGTAGCGCTCCTCACGGTCAACCGCATTTATGGTGCAAGCGGTTCCATCCAAAGCCAGTTGAACCTGGGTCAAACCGTGGCACTTAGCTTAACGCCCGATCTTGTTGGTCGGGCGTGGTGGAACTTCACTGACTTTTCCTTCTACGCTCATCATGGCTTAGTCCACTGGGTGTACGCGCTTTGGCCGGCAGGTCTGGCTATGGTCGCTTTGACCGTGCGCCCGATACGCCGCCGACTTCAGGAATGGCTCGCCACGCCGGCCGCGGCGTTGAGCGCCGCAACCGTCGTAGTTCTGCTTGCGATGTTGATCGCCGTGACGGCCGTGTTCGGTAATAAATACGACTTCGTAAGCCTCGCGAGATACTACACCCCGGTCAAGCCCCTATACTTTGTACTTTTCGTCGGTCCGTTGCTGCATGTTCGGTGGCGCGCGATTCGGATCGGCGCAGGCGTCGCGCTGATCGTCGCCTGTACGTGGCTGGTCCGGCAAGATTGGGGCCGAGCCTACGATCGGCAAATCGTCGCGACCACGTCGGCGACACCCTATGGTCAGCGGGCGGTATGTTTCGGAGCCGGCGCGAGTGACTTATATAGTTGGCTCAACAAGCAGAAGGCGGCCGACCTCATCCTGGTCAGCAACTTCCATGAGTATGTAACGCTCGAGACGGGCATCCCCGCTCTGCCCATACCCCGGACACCGGAGACGCTCGAGGAATGGGTAGAGCGCGTGCGCGCTTCGCGCGGTATCGACCAAGCCCGCGTGCTCTTCGTGCTCGACCCCGACAACCGCTGGCGCAATTACTGGATCAAACCCCCCGCCGAAATCATCACCGATTTCCACCTCCAGCACCAACTGGATATCCCCATCGGTCAAGACGCGCTAGTTTTCGAATACCACCCGTCGTAGCAGAGTGACATAGTCCATGCTCGCGTGGACATGCAGGTGTCAGAGCCGTGGGCGCCAGCCCAAGGACACTCCGCCCCATCGATCCACAGCAATCGCAAACAATAATCAAAATGCAGTTTCGCAGGCCGAAGGTCTGCCAGACAGTAGCCGGTGGGAAGTCCGCCGGAGGCGAGCGCCGCCACCGGAACATCTCAAATGTGGCTAAGATGTGATGGGTAACGAATCGGGTGTTCGCCCGGAAAGTGGCACGGAAATCGAAAAGCCATGATCCGCAAGACTATCATCGTGGTGCTGATGCGGGCTACGCTACTCGTTGTGGAAGCTGGTTGGCGGAGTCATTCGACAACGATCCGGACAGAAACGCGATTGCCGAGGTACGCATGCAGGACTTGAGGGTGAGAATCTTGCAAGGTCGATGTCCCGACCTATGGATTGGGTCCACACGGCGGACCCTTCTATGAAAGTCCGTTGCTCCTTTGTGTTAGGTGGGCTAATCTACGAGACGATGCTCGATAGACTAACCCGGGAGCAACGGACGTTCATCCCCATCTACGACTGGTGGGCCGTGCCCACCCTACCGCAGCGCTTGGTGGGCCGTGCCCAGCCTACTTTGGTGGGCCGTGCCCACCCTACCGCGGCGCTTGGTGGGCGGTGCCCACCCTATTGACTCCACTCGTGGCTACAGTCCAGCGCCCCTTCGGGGCGAACGGATGCTCCGCCGAAAGTGTCACGGACCCTAGCATACGAATCCCACCTCGCCAATGCCTCGGGGCGACACATCAAACCAAGCGGCACACCACATGCTAGAGGATTCTCATATCAGCGATCGGGCCGTGATAGTTCGATGTCAAGACAACGATGTCGTGTGACGGGCGGACTCAGGCTCAATCTTGGCTGAATTTACGGTTCTTATGGCACGGGCAGATTCACTGTTTGCTTTGGAGAGCGCGATTTCATGTCGGACCAGGTTTCAAGGACCGGCATCATCCCCGCTGGACGCTGTAGCGGACGTAAGCGTCGCCCGTCTCCATGCGTCAATCCCAGTTCCATAGTCAAGAAATTCACAATTCAAAAGGAGTTAGTCATGAGATCAAGTAGGACTTCGGTCGACATTATGCTGGCCATGTCGATGGCTTTGGCGGTCAGCCTAGCCGGATGTGGAAATGGCGTTCCGGTGCCACCGCCGCCTCCGGGCACCGTTGTGGACCTAGGCGCGCTATCGGCTGAGGCGATCGCCGCCCTGGATGTACAGAGCAAGATCACCGCGATTTCGACAAGCAGCCCGCCGGTGGTCGACTTCACTGTAACCACGGCCAATGGCGCACCCATCAAAGGCATTGGAGACTTGTGGGTAGATGACAATCGATTCGTTCGCTTCACGCTCACCAAGCTGGTCCCGGGGGCCAATGGTGATCCGAGCTTCAGGATCTCCTACACGCGGGATGTGACTAATGACGGTTCCACGCCCCCTGATTACGATACCGGGTCATCTCTGGTCGACCACGGCGACGGCACCTATACGTTCACCTTCAACACCAACGTCGACAGCATAACCGGCGTGAGTTTCGAACCGACCCTGAGCCACCGCGTGGCCGGGCAGATCGGTTCCGGTTCAGTCACACTTCAACCCCAGAACCTGTACCTTGATTACACCCCTGCAGGCGGCGACGTGACCGAGACCCGCAATATCGTGGTCATGGACTCCTGTAACGAGTGTCACGATGGCCTGGTGTTCCACGGTCGCCGTTTTGTGGCGGAGTACTGTGTCAATTGCCACAATCCCGGCTTGGCCGAGGGCGAAGGCAATTTCCCGGTTATGATTCACAAGATCCATACTGCACAGAAATTCGATGTGCTCGACGACGGCGTCGACTTCTCTGAAGTCACCTTTCCCCAAGATGTCAGGAATTGCCGGAAATGTCACAACGGCGAAGACGAAGCGACCGCGGACGGTGACAACTGGAAGAACGTGCCGAATATGGTGGCCTGCGGGGCTTGCCATTCAGCAGTGAACTTTGAGACGGGCGAGAATCATGTCGGCGGCGCTCAAGCCAACAACTCCATGTGCGCCACCTGTCACGCGGCCTCTAGCATCGAAGAGTACCATCAAATCGCAAACGCCACGCCGAACAACCCGAATCTTCCCGCCGGCGTGCCGGAGATGGCTTTCAACATCAGCGAGGTCACCGTAGATGGCGCCGGATTCCCGACCGTCACGTTCACCGTCATGGCGGACGGCGAAGCGCTCGACCTGAACAACCTGCCCGACGGCTTTGTCGACGCCGATGGTAGCGCGTTCCGCTGGCCGGGCTTCCTCATGGCTTGGTCGGAAGCACAGGACGGCATCGCCGCTCCCGCCGACTATAACAATCTGGGACGAAACGGTGGCCAGCCGGTGAGCGTGAGCCTCGGCGGCTTGGTCAATGCCGGCGGTGTGACGTGTTCTGGCAGCGAGTGTGTGGCCGACTTCAGTGCTACCGGGGATGCATTCCCGGCAGGCGCCATGATGCGCGCCATCGGCCTGCAGAGCTACTTCCAGTTCGACAGCGACGGCGATGAAGCTCAGGATATCAGTTTGCACACGCTATCGGCTGTCATGGCTGTCGCCGGTGATGCCGTTCGTCGTGAGGTCGTCGATCCCAAGAAGTGCGGCAGTTGCCACGAGTGGTTCGAGGGTCACGGCGGAAACCGGGTCATCGGCTTGCCATTGGAGCCAGAGGGTCCGACGCAAGCCTTGGTCTGTGCGTTCTGTCACGTACCGAACCTGAGCAGCAGCGGACGGAGCATTAATCCTGCGAATGCCGCTTCACGGCCCAACACGGGTGAACCTTCAACCGCCACCGTGGACCTCGGCACCAGTAATACCGCGACCTGGCCGGAGGACAGCAACAATCTGAAGGACATGATTCACGGCATCCACGCCTCTGCCGCCCGCACGACCGAGTTCGAATTTGTCCGAGGTCGCAACGACGGCATTTACTACAACTGGTCGGAAGTTACTTTTCCCGCTGAAAACGGCGCACGTAACTGCCTCCTTTGCCACCTGGAGGGCACTTATGAGCTACCGCTGGCCAACAACGTGCTGGGAACCACTGTGCGAACCACCAGTACCAATGATGGTCTGGACGGCGACGATTTCGCCACAGTCGGCTCGGCTCGTGACAACGTCCCGAGTGCGACGGACTGGGTGAACTCGCCCACCGCCTCAACCTGCTATATGTGCCACACCGGTGACGCGACTGTGGCCCATATACGGCAGAATGGAGGCTTCATCAGCATTGCGAATCCGGACGAGTTTGATTTTACCCAGCGCCAAGATAGCGATACGGCCGAGTCTTGCGTGGTTTGCCACGGTGGCGGTAGCATCGTGGACTTGAATGTGGTTCACCAGCTCGAGTAATCCTGAGGTCTGTATCACGACAGGCATAGCCGGTCTGGAGGGCGCCGCAAGGCGCCCTCTGGCTTTCGCAAACTCCATCAGATCGCATTGAGCCACCCGTTAGAGAATCCCAGGCTCGACGCGTCGAAGCGGATTGTGGACAAGCGGCAACAGCCCGTCCGCAACCGCGGGCATCGGCGAGGAGATCTTCTTTCGATTGTTCGTCATGGGGCTGTGGGCGTTTCTTCTGAATCTGGCATTGAAACGGTGGCAAGCCAGATCTCTGGCGCTTTGGATCGGCAACGTGATTGCCTCTCTGGCGTTTGGCGCTGCGCATTTGCCGGCTACGATGGTGGCCTTGGGCGTTAAGACCCCTATCAAGCTACCATCGATAGTGATAACTGAGGTGCTTGTGCTTAGAGCCTATCCCAATTTCAAGTGTGGCACGGGCTTCCAGCCCGTGAATGCACCGGCAAGATGCCGGTGCCACACAATGCTGGGATAGGTTCTAAGGGCTTGCCGTACCGGAGCGGGCGACATGGTGGGCGTCGCGTAGCTTGCGGAGGTTGATACCACCCGGGGCGTCGAGCACCACCTCCCAGACCTGCCCGGTTCGAACGCGGACGGCCGGGGCCTCGCATTGCGCGACGCGCACGCCGTAGCTCTTGGCTACGTCCGGCGATTCGACCAATTCCCAGAACCGATTCCACAGCGGACCGTCGGCCGGTGGACCCTCGGCCACGGTTATCAACGGCTCGTTAAGGGGTTTGAGCGGCTTCGCGGAGCTGGGCGATTGCCGATCGCCGAAGATGCGCCGGAACATCGCTACGCTCGTGCCGCGATCGGGATCGCCATCGCCGACGAACTGGTGGTCGAACTTGACGACGTAGGCCTCGAAGTAAACCACCTCACCGACCGCGTCCACGCGCGTGGGCTCACCGAGCAGGCCATCGTCCCCGATCTCCTGCCACATGAGCTGTGTGATGGTCGCTCCCTGCTCGCCGCGTAGCTGGTCCAAGACTGTCACCTGGGCGACACGGCAGGAGGCACTCAACCGCGAGACGAATTTCAGGAGGCGCGACCGTTCCTGCTGCAGCGCGTCGACCTTGGCCGTGAGCCGCGTATCGGAGGATCGGTTCTGCGCGATCACCAGCAGGAGAACGCCCACGAGGGCGGCAACAATGGTTTTGGTCCACTTCAAGGTTGAGATCATCCTCTCGGGAAAGCGGCAACGGCGCGGAGCGCGCCGGACCCCTACCTAAGTTTCGGCCAATTGTCGGCTCGAAGGTGAATACCGAGTGTAGATAGTTGCGCGAGGACCGCCGCAGCCCAAAAGAGTGTTCAAGAAGTGCTTTCCGAGCCGCGCCCGTGAGGAAGCGGTTTCTCCCGGGCGAGCGGGGCTCTCGAACATCCGCTCCCTCACGGGCGCGTTGCGGATGGCAGCAATCTAAAGCGTAATTCCAGGGTTGAAGCTGTACGA
>Ga0326597_10014021_pt1 | contig 10513 bp, 6 predicted proteins | sample RVTome_12_FD_203789 | JGI IMG/M metagenome (GOLD analysis project Ga0326597, IMG submission 203789) | Soil microbial communities from uranium-contaminated site in the Upper Colorado River Basin, Wyoming, United States - RVT100D185 | ecosystem: Environmental > Terrestrial > Soil > Contaminated >... | reverse complement strand
CGCTGGCGGCGCTGGCGTGGCCGGCCTGCCGGCAGGCGGCGTCCCAGCCCGGCCCCACGCCGGCGCAGCCGGCTGCCGCGCCGCGCACGGTGCAGCCGGGCGCGCCCGGCGCGCCCAGTCGCGTGATCCCGTCGTCGCCCGCCGCGGTGACGAAGGCGGCGCCGGCCGACATCCGGTTCATGCAGGGCATGATCGGCCATCACGCGCAGGCACTCGACATGGTGGCGTTGCTGAAAACGCGGACGACCAGCGAGGACATGCGGATGATGGGTCTGCGGATTGAGGTATCCCAGAAGGATGAGATCGCGCTGATGCAGACGTGGCTGCGCGATCACGGCGCGGAGGCACCCGGCGAGCACGCACACCACCTGCCGGGCGCGCCGCTGATGCCGGGCATGCTCACCGCGGCCGAAATGACGCGCCTTGGCGCCGTCAAGGGTCCGGAGTTCGATCGGCTGTTCCTGGAATTCATGATCAAGCATCATGACGGCGCGCTCGTGATGGTGAAGGAGCTGATGGCCGCCGGCGGCGCGAACGAGCCCAATGTGTTTGCGTTCGCCGCCGATGTGGAGGCCGATCAGTCCGCGGAGATTGCACGCATGCGCGCGATGCGCGCGGCGATGGGGAAATGAGATGACGACACTCACGGGAACACTGACGACCGCTTGTGTGCTGGCCGCCGCCCTTGGCGCCGGCCTCGTCCGCGCCCAGGGCCAGCAGCAGACGACAGCGCAGCCGCCTCCGCAGACGACGCCGGCCGTACCCGCCGGGCCCACGGCGGCCATGAACGCGGACGACCCGAGGGTCGGACTCAAGGCCGGCCTGGACGACGCGGGGATTGCGGCCAAAGGCCTGGTGCTCGTGGGCCGCCTGCCAAAGCCAGACGCGTTTCAGGACCCGAAGGGCGGACTCGATTTCGCCAACTCAGACCTGGCGTTTCAGGGGCCGCATCTGTTCCTGGGTAATTTCGCCGGGCTGAACTTCTACAACATCGAGGATCCGCGCCATCCGCAACTGCGCGTTTCGGTGCCGTGCCCGGGCGGCCAGGGGGACGTGTCGGTCTACAAGCACCTGCTGTTCATGTCGGTCGAGCAGCCGCGCGGCCGGGTGGATTGCGGCGGCGAGGCGCCGCAGGCGCCCGTGAGCACCGACCGTTTCCGCGGCGTGCGCATCTTCGATATCAGCACGTTCGACACGCCGAAGCAGATTGCCGCGATCCAGACGTGCCGCGGATCGCACACGCATTCGCTGATTGTCGATCCCGACGACGAGAAGAACGTGTACATCTACGCGTCGGGCACGGGCGGGGTGCGTTCGGCGCAGGAACTCGAAGGCTGCGTCGGCGGCAACGACGATCCGAATACCGCGCTGTTCAGCATCGACGTCATTCAGGTGCCGCTGGCGGCGCCGGAGACGGCGAAGATCGTCAACCGGCCGCGCATCTTCGCCAACCCGGAGACGGGCGCCGTCGGCGGGTTGTGGATGGGCGGCGCGCATGGCGAGGGCACGCAGCGCACGAGCGTGACGAATCAGTGCCACGACATCACGACGTATCCGGCGAAGGGCCTCGCGGCCGGCGCCTGTTCGGGCAACGGCATCCTGCTGGACATTTCGGATCCGGTGAATCCGAAGCGGCTGGATGCGGCCATCGACAAGAACTTCGCCTACTGGCACTCGGCCACGTTCAATAACGACGGCACGAAGATTATCTTCACGGACGAGTGGGGCGGCGGTACGGCGCCGCGCTGCCGCGACACGGACCTCTTGACCTGGGGCGCCAACGCGGTGTTCGACATCGTCGACGGCAAGCTCGTGTTCGGCGGCTACTTCAAGATGCCCGCGCCGCAGACGGCCCAGGAGAACTGCGTGGCGCACAACGGATCGCTGATTCCGGTGCCCGGGCGAGACATCATGGTGCAGGCTTGGTATCAGGGCGGCGTCTCTGTGTTCGACTTCACGGATTCGGCCAACCCGGTCGAGATCGCATTCTTCGATCGCGGGCCGGTGGACGCCACGCGCCTGGTCACGGCCGGCTACTGGTCCACCTACTACTACCACGGCCACATCTACGGGTCCGAGATCATGCGCGGGCTCGACGTTTTCCGGCTGGCGCCGACCGAGCATCTGTCGCAGAACGAGATCGACGCCGCCGCGCTGGTGAAGTTCGACGAGTTCAACGCGCAGCACCAGCCGTCGATGATCTGGCCGCCCAGCTACGTCGTGGCCAGGGCCTACATCGACCAGCTGCTGCGGACGAAGAGCGTCGCCACCGATCGTGCCAACGCCCTGCGCACGCAGATGGACCGCGCTGAGCGATCGACGGGCCGCAACCGCACGACCGCGCTCGATCAACTGGAGCGGCTCGTCGCCCAGGTCGAGGCCGATGCCGCGAACGCAACCGGGCGCGACGCCGCCAGGCTCCGCGCCCTGGCCGAGGCCGTGCGCACGCGCTCATCCCAACTGCGATAGCCCGGGGTCAGACACGGGTCAGACACGGGTCAGACATGGGTCAGACCCCGTCGGCCTTGGACCTGGGGCCAGGCGTGAGCATCGTGAGGGCTGCGGCAATTGGCGCCAGCAGGGCGTCCGCCATCCTCCGGTACCCGTCGACATCCGGATGCAGACCGTCGAGCGACGAGGCCAGCATGTCAGGATTGTCGGCGGCAGCCGCCGCGGCGCGAGTATCCGCGAATCCCAGCTCCTCGCGCCTTGTCGTGTCTGCGATCCAGGCGTTGATCGCCCGCATGCGGGCGTTCTGCTCCGGCGTAGCCGTGTTGTACGGCACGATCGTGCCGGCGACGATCGCCAGCCCGGCAGCGGCCGTCCGTGAGTAGAGCGCCGCGAGCTGGGTGGTCACGTATGCCACATCACGGCCCTGGTAGACATCGTTCACCCCGGCAATGATGACGACGACCTGCGGATCGTGGCCGAGTACGTCCCGGTCGAACCGGGCCGCGATCTCATCGCTGCGTTCGCCAGTGACCCCGCGGTTCAGCACCCGCCAGTGCGGGCGCGCCCGGGCGAGCCAGTACGCGAACTGACTGCGCACATCGCCTTCGCCTGCGGGCGGCGCTTCGACCGGCGATTTGAACAGCGGCGTGCCGGCCGTCGTGGAATCGCCGAGACAGACGACTATGGGGTCTGAGACGACTATGGGGTCTGACCCGTGTCTGACCCGTGTCTGACCCGTGTCTGACCCGTGTCTGACCCCGGTCTGACCCCCGGTCTGACCACGGTTGCGCCGGTCGCGGGTCATTGATTCCTGGCGGCGGTTTCGGCCGCGCGCATGACGCGCAGGATGTTGCGCCCCGCGATTTTGCGGATGTCTTCGTCCGAATATCCGCGCCGGAGCAGTTCGGCCATCAGGGCCGGGTAGGTCGAGACGTCCTCGAGGCCCTCGACGACCGTCGTGATGCCGTCGAAGTCGCCGCCGAGCCCGACGTGATCGATGCCGGCGACCTTCCGGATGTGGTCGATGTGATCCGCCACCTGGGACAGCGTCGCGCGCGGCGCCGGATTGGCCGCGCGCCAGGCCGCGTCGCGCGCGTTGTACTCGACGACGGCCCTGGAGATGAACTGCGGCACGAACGTCACCATGACGACGCCCCCGTTCTTCGGCAACATCCGGAGGACGTTGTCTGGCACGTTCCTGGGCACATCTGTAACGGCGCGGGCCGAGGAATGCGAGAAAATCACCGGCGCGGTCGTCACCCGGATCGCATCCGCCATCGTCGCCGGCGAGGTATGACTGAGATCCACCAACATCCCCAGCCGATTCATTTCGCGCACGACGTCCTCGCCGAAAGCCGACAGGCCATCGAGGGCCGCCCTATCCGTGGCTGAATCCGCCCACGGCACGTTCAGGCTGTGTGTGAGCGTCATGTAGCGCGCGCCCAGTCGGTGCATCTGGCGAAGGAGCGCCAGAGAAGAGTTGATCGCGTGGCCGCCCTCCAGGCCGATGAGCGACGCGATCTTGCCCTGCTTCTGCGCGCGTTCGACGTCGTCGGCCGTCAGCGCGAGCGCCAGCCTGGTCGGGTACCGCGCGATCATCCGGTGGACGACGTCGATCTGTTCGAGGACCTGCGTCACCGATACCGCTGGATCCGTGCCGGCGGGAGGTGATGGCACGTAGACGGACCAGAACTGGCCGCCCACGCCACCAGCCGCCAGGCGCGCGAAGTCGGTCATGATCGACGGCTGTGACCGTGTCAGGTCGAGCCTGGCGAGATCGAGCGCGGCTTTCTGCCGGACTTCCCAGGGATAGTCGTTGTGCCCGTCGATGACCGGCACCTCGCGAAGCAGGCGCCTGGCGCGATCGCGCGCGGGATCGGCCTGCGCCTGCGCGCCGGCGGAAATCACGACGACGAGCGACGCCGCCATCGCGAGGAGTGACCACGCCATCTGGGTTCTGGGCATGGCGTGATTATAGTGAGTGACCCGCTATAATGCCCTGCCGTGACCGACGGGAGAATCACCGCTGGAGACCGCAAGTCCCGACTGGGCGAGCTGCTGGTGGCGAGCAACGCCATCACGGAGGCGCAGTTGACGTTGGCGCTGGCGAAGCAGAAGTCCCAGAAGATCCCCCTGGGGCAGATGCTCGTCCGGCTCGGGTACGTCACCGACGACACGATGCGGCTGGCGCTGTCCGGCCAACTCGGCGTGCCGTTCATCGATATCGACAACGTGTCGATCGACCGATCACTCGGCCGCCTGCTCAATCGCGGCTTCGCGCGGCGCAACCTGCTTCTTCCGATCGCGCAGGTCGGCCGGACGCTCACCGTCGCCATGGACGATCCCACCAAGACCTCGATCGTCGAGGACCTGGCACGGACGACGGGGCTGTCGATCACGGTGGTGACCTCGTCCAGCGCCGGCATCCAGCGGGCGCTCAAGCGGCTGTACGAGGATGACGGCGCCGAGGCGCCGCCGGCCAGGGAGCCGGCACCGGCGCCCGTGCGCGCCGACATGGCCGCCGACGCCCGGGCGGGCGCGGGCGTCACCGGCGTCGACGAACCGAGTGGCCGGCGCGCCGACGCCCTGTTCCATCAGGTGCTGATCCAGGCGATTGAGAGTCGCGGCAGCGACATCCACCTGGAGATGCTCCCGAGCGGGCTGCATATCCGGTTCCGCGTGGACGGGGTGCTTCGTCATCCGGATCTCGGGAATCTAAAGGACGTCCTGAACCGCAACGCGCGTGAGATTGTCTCGCGCATCAAGATCGTCAGCAAACTCGATATTTCCGAGCGCCGGCGGCCGCAGGACGGCAGCTTCCAGGTCATGGTCGATCGCGGCGGAAACAAGATCGGTATCGACCTGCGTGTCTCCACGATTCCCTCGCACTCCGGCGAGAGCGTGGTCATTCGCATTCTCGATCGCAGTGGCGCGCCTCGGGGCCTGGAATCACTTCGGCTCGAGCCCGAGATGGTGGCCGGCATTGAACAGGCGCTCTCCCGGACGACCGGCATTTTCCTCGTGACGGGTCCGACCGGCTCCGGCAAGTCCACGACTCTGTACGCGTGCCTGATGAAGCTCAACCGTCCGGAGATTCGCATCCTGACCGCGGAGGATCCGGTCGAGTACATCTACGACGAGCTGAGTCAATCCGAGGTGAACCCCGAGATCGGCAATACGTTCGCGGCGTTCCTGCGCGCGTTCCTGCGGCACGATCCGGAAGTGATCATGATCGGCGAGATTCGCGACGAGGAAACCGCCGAGATGGCGTTCCGCGCCTCCCAGACCGGCCACCTGCTGCTCAGCACGCTCCACACCAATACGGCCATCGAGGCGCTCCCGCGGCTGCTCGATTTGAAGGTGGACCCCTCCCTCATCGCGTCGTCCCTGATTGGCGTCACGTCGCAGCGGCTCATCCGCCAGGTGTGCCAGCACTGCCGGCAGACCGAGGCGCCGTCGCAGGAACTGGTCCGCGAGTTCTTCGGCCGGGCGACGCCGGATGTCGAGTTCGTCAAGGGCGCCGGGTGCGATCGCTGCAAGGGCGCGGGCTACGCCGGGCGGACACTGATGTCCGACCTCTGGATCCCGGACCAGCACGACCACGTGCTGATCATGCGCAAGGCGCCGTTCGAGGACATCCGCGCCAGCGCGCTGCGGACGACCATCACGATGGCGCACAACGCCCACCTCCACCTGAAGGCCGGCCGGACCACGCTCGAGGAGCTGGCCCGCGTGATGCCCTATTCGGCCGTCGTCGATTTCCGCGAGATGGCGCAGGCCGGGTTCGTACAGTAGTCTGCGGAGGTGGTCTCACTTTCTCTCGACTGGCGGGGCGATATGAAGTTCGCCAGCAGCGACGGCAGCCCCGCGATCGAGCTGCACAGCTCGACGCCCGGCATCGCCTCGCCACCGCAGGCGCTGGCGTACGCGGTGATGGCCTGCATGGGCATGGACATCATCCACGTGATTCAGAAAGGCCGCTATCCGCTTCAGGCGATGACGGTGACCTTCAACGGCGAACGCGCCGCTGAGTCGCCGCGGCGGTTCGTGTCGATGGAGATCGTGTTTCACATCACCGGGCAAGTCGAGGACCGCGTCGTGCAGCGGGCCATCGAGCTGTCACGCGACAAGTACTGCTCGGTCTGGAACACGATCAGACCGGACGTGGAGTTGAGGACAAGTTACAAGTTAACAAGTTAACAAGTTAACAAGTTAACAAGTTTACCGATCGTTCCAGTTCACGATCGAGTTGAACACCATGTTGAACTCGCCGTGGTTCTGCCAGCGGTAGATCGGGTTGCCCGAGAACATGACGACGCGGCCCTTGCCGCGGAAGGCCTCGGGGATGTCGACGGCGAAGGCGCGATTGCGCAGCGCGTCGGCGCCCTCGCCGAGCCCGCTGAGCACGGAGGCATCGCCGCCGACGAAGCGGGCGAGCACGGCGCCCTGATCGGCGACACCGACGCGGAAGACCTGCTGGCCCTGGCCGTACTTCACCGGGATGATCCGGTCCGCATACCCGTAGAACGCCGGATGATCGGTCTTGACGATCTCGGCCTGGACGAGTGGCTTCTGCGCGGTCAACCCGGTGACCGGTTCGAGGTCGATCGACCGCGCGAACCCGAACTCGATCGGGAAGCGGACCGCGGCCAGGGTCGTGATCAGGGTGCCGCCGCCTTCAAGGAACTGCTCGAACGCCGTCACGCCGGCCTGGCCGAAGCCTCCGCTCATGTCGGGTGTCTCGCCATACATGCCGAGGAACTTGTACTTGTCGCTCTTGAGGTAGGGCTGCGGCCGCGCGGCCGGCGGTTGCAGGACGGACTGGCGCGTGATGTTCTGCGCGGCCATGAGGATCACGTCGTAGTCGGCCCGCAGATTGCCCTTCTGGACGCGCTCCTTGAAGATCAGATCGAACGGGATCCCGAACTGATCGAACGCGTGCCGGTACCAGCCCAGCTCCTGCGTGCCGCCCCAGTTCGAGTAGATCGCGATGCGCGGCACGTCGGCGTCGTGCGTCTCGACCGTCGGTGCGGACGCCACGATCGAGGCCGTCAGCCCCAGCGCTTCCACCGCCGTGCGCGCGGCCTGCAGGTCCGCCGTCGATCCGGTGATGATGAACGAGCCGGCGGGGAACTCCGCGCCACCGACCGTGAACGCCTTGCGCGCGACCTTCATCGGCACCTGGCGGAGCCGGTACCGGAGCGAGATCATCTGATTCGATCCGTAGTGGCCGACCACCATCGCGGCGGCGCCCGTGCCCGTGATGCGGCCGCGCACGGCCGCGTTCGCGACGAGCGTCGTCGGCGTGTCGAGGATCGCGCGATCCGCGATCTCTTTCACGTCCACGCCAAACGCCAGGCCCATCGTCCAGCCGCTGTCGTCGTAGGTGCGCAGCGCCGGATCCGGATAGTCCTGCCGCTCGAGCAGGTTCTTCGCGAGCCGCCAGTAGGGCTGGCCGCCCTTGATGACGTAGGACCCGGCCGGGAACGTCGCGTCGCCGATCGTGATCTCCGCGTTGGCCGTGCCGACTTCGATGCCCTGGAGCTTCAGGATGCGCACCAGTTCGGCGGGCTTCGTCATGTCGCGCTGCACTGGAATCACGAAGCCGTGCGGCGCGCGCATGAGGCCGGCATCGATCGAGTTCTTCGTCTTGGTATAGAAGTTCTCCAGCACGAGGTTCGGAAACATCGCGGTGAGCTGCAGCGACGACAGCACGCCGGTCTGCATGTAGTTCGTGTTGTTCCGGCGCGTGAAGTTGGCCGCCGCGTTCGGCGGCACGGGAATCCCCCGGTACCATTCGCGATCCTGACCGCCGCCGCGCCCCGTCGGCACGCCGCCGCCGCGCCCGCCGGCTCGGCCACGCCCGCCGGCTCCGCCGCGCCCCGCCTGGGCCGGCGCTGCGCCCGCCCGGCCACCACCGGCGGCCTGCCCAGCGGTTGCCGCACCGCCGCGAGCTCCACCGCCAACCGCCGCGCCGCCGCCCGCGGCCCCTGCGGCGCCCGCGCCGCCTCGTCCGCCGCCGCCACCCCGCGCCACCGCGGCGCCCCGACCGGCCGGACCCGCCGGACCCGCCGTCACATCCCGTCCCGACTGCGTCTCGTACATCTTCATCAGGCCGTTATGGTTGTAGGCCACCGATCCCAGATACCCAGGCGACCAGCCGTCCATGAACGCATGCGTGTACACGCCAGGCATGCCCCACTTCGTCATCTGCGACAGTTCCCAGTTGGCGAAGAACGACAACTCCGCGAAGAGCAGGGGATCGAGATTCGGATTCTGTGGCGGCCCGCCGCTGTAGGTGTAGAGCAGCGAGAGTGACTCGTGCAGGTCGTGCATGATCGGCGGATGCGCGGTGTAGTACCAGTCCGTGATCGCGCGCATCTGCACCTGCGACAGGTTAATGTCGCGGTTGTTGTCGTGGTAGACGTACTTGCCCCAGTACGGCAACGATCCGCCCCCGCCGGCTGCCGGACCCGCCGGACCTGCAGCACCCGCGGGACCTGCCGCAATCTGCGCCATCTCCTGACCGCGATAGAACCAGTCCACGTTCCGATCCCGTCCATCCGCATCGGCGACCGGCGTAATGCTCACGACCACGTTGTCGCGAATCTGTGAAATGTACGGCGACGACTCGGTCGCGAGCCGGTAGACCAGTTCCATCAGCATCTCGGACGGTCCGGTCTCGCCGCTGTGGAGGCCGCCGATCAGGTGGTAGTGCGGCTTGGTCGTGGCGATGAGCTGCCGGACCTGGGCATCGCTCAATCCGCGCGGGTCCGCAATCCTCGCGAGGTTCGCGCGGTTCTGCTGCAGGTTCTTGATGTTCGCATCCGACGACACCCAGACGACGACGAGCTCGCGGTCTTCATCGGAGCGGCCGATGGTCTCGACGCGCACCCGCGGCGAAGCCGCCGCCAGCGCCCGGTAGTACTTCAGGATGTCGGCGTAGTAGGTCAGTTTCCGCGGCGCCCCCACGTGGTGGCCCAGGATGTCCTTCGGCGTCGGCACGCCGGACACCCGCGGCAGGTGGTCGACCAGCGGGCTGCCGAATCTGGCCTCGCCGGTCCACTCGCGGTAGGCCTGCGCGAAGTCTTCGTCCTGGGTCTGCTTGGGATCCCGGGTCTCGGTGACCCACTGCTGCGCCGGGAGGGCAGTGCCGGCGAACAGGACCAGCAGGAGGCCGGCGGCGACCGCAGGCCATCGGCGGACTCGGGGGCGGGCAGTTGTCATTGACCTAACTCCTTGTTCATCAACACTTTGCGGTGACATTGTCGAGGGTGCTTGTGAATCGGCGGCAGGCGCACATAGAATCCGGAAGCCTATGATCAGTGTCGCCGCGCTCCGGATGCAGCAATTTGGCGTGCAATTCTATCAGGCTTCCCTCACGGCCAAGGACATCGACAAGCTTGTGCGCTTCGAGGTCCTGAGTTACGGCGAGCAGGAGAAGCCCGGTGTGCGGGGCAGCGCCAGGCAATCGAAGGTCCGGTGGGACCTGCTCGAGCGGCGCATCGCCTCCAGCGAGAAGGCGTATCAGCGCCAGATCATCCGCAAGAAGATTGACGAGCTGGTGGCCTACTTCGAGCAGTGCCGTGCCGCGCGCGACCTGCCGTCGATTCCCGGCGCCGTCATCATTTCCTGTGACGAACCGCTGAAGTTCGAGCCGGTGTCGGGCGATCCGTCGCTCGGCATCCTCAAGGTGCCGGAGCGCGAGGGGATCCTGCGCGCGATTGACGGGCAGCACCGGCTGCTCGCGCTGCATGCCGGCATGGAGCAGTTTTCCGGCGAGAACTTCACGGTGCCGGCCGTCATCTTCGATCGCCTGCCGGAGGATCACGTCGTCCAGATGTTCGTCACGATCAACGCGAAGCACACGCGATTGAACGCGTCGCATCTCGTGTCGCTGTCGGGGCGCCAGTTGTATCGCGACGAGAATCTGGCAGCCGCGCACGACGTGGTGCGGGCGCTCAGCGAGCGGGAAGAATCGCCGCTCTACGGCGAGATCAAGCTGCTCGGCGTGGGCCATGGACGCGTGGCGCAGGCGCCGCTCGCGCAGGAGCTGAAGAAG
>Ga0326597_10014020_pt1 | contig 10514 bp, 7 predicted proteins | sample RVTome_12_FD_203789 | JGI IMG/M metagenome (GOLD analysis project Ga0326597, IMG submission 203789) | Soil microbial communities from uranium-contaminated site in the Upper Colorado River Basin, Wyoming, United States - RVT100D185 | ecosystem: Environmental > Terrestrial > Soil > Contaminated >... | reverse complement strand
GCGCACTGGGGCCTTCATCGTTTCAACGTCATTATCGCCGGCAACACGCCGCGCGTCAGTCGGCTCAGACGCCGACTGCAACGCAGACCACGACTTCAGCTACCTGACAATCTGCCCGGACGGGCAGTTCGAGTTGGAGCTCTTTCCGTATGGAGCGCCGGCAGCCTTGCGTCTCTACGACCTTGTTGGCAGCGTCTCAAGTGTGGTGATATCCGTTACGCCGGTGCGGCTTGGCCCTGATCTGATCGCTGTAGCGGAAACTCCCACAACAAGCTTTCAGAGGAATGATCTCATCGTCTCAGAGGTGAGTGCCATCCTCTACAGCCCGTACGATATAACCGGATGGCATCATCTGGATGTCCACTCACCGCAGAACGGGAGAGTCATAGCTGGGGATGCCCAGACCGGAGGGCTGGTCGATTGGAGGAAGCGATGACTCGGCGTTGGTCCGCAGCGGCGGGCATGGTACTACTGCTGTCACTCGTTCCGGCGGCCGTCTCAGATGCCCAAGACCCCCGCCGCGTCGCAATCGCCCGGTCCACCTACGACGTGTTCGAGTTGACCACATCGGCACCTCTGCACGAGCTGACGCTTCCTTTGGGACCGGTTCGCGCCCTAACGATCGACGTAACCTCAAAGTTCTCGGCTGTCGACGTCGAGATTCTGACGCCGTCTGGTACTCCCGTCGACCCGGACTTGGTCGAACGCTTCGCAGTCGGTCCAGGGGAGGTCCCTCCGCTTGGGGCGGCCCTTTTTGAAGAGGGCTTTCATGTGCAGGCAGCGGTCGATACGCCCCTTGCCGGTGAATGGACCGTGCGCGTCACGCTACCCGCTGACGCGACGGCGGCCCTTGGCAATATCAGCGCCTTCGTCGCCGGCGGCCTGTCGGCTGGCGTGACGACGTCCCGGCCCAGCTATCAGTCGAACGACACGGCTGTATTGGCGCTCCTCGCGTTCAGGGACGGCCTGCCAGTGGCCGGGGCTTCCGCCAATGCGAGCGTCTACACTGCGGGCACAGAAGCGACACCGACGATCGTCACTCTGCTCGACAATGGTCAAAACGGGGACTCCTCGGCTGGTGACGGTCTCTACACCGGCGCCATTGCAGGCCTCGCGCCTGGTCACTACATGGTCAGCGCCGAACTCGAGGCGGGCGGCGAACGTGCCATGGCGGCTACGAATTTCCATGTCACGGAGCCGCTGGCACAACTCGCCGGGACCCAGGCTGACGCCGGGATGGACACCAATTCCGATGGCCTGTTCGAATGGATTGGGGTGAACATAGGGGTCACAGTCGATTCCGCCGGGCCCTATGTGGTGTTTGCCTCGTTGAGGTCAAAGGCGACAGGCGGAGAGATCACGGCGGCGGCTAGAGACATCCTCACCGTGGGCGCGCAATCCCTCGAGGTGCCGTTCGCGGCAGACAAGATTCGAGAACTCTTGGGAGTCGATGGACCCTGGGAGATTGTGAACGTTCGTCTCGTGCCAGTCAGCACCAGCGGTGTTCCCGACGGCGTCCTACTTGATCAGCTCCCGGTTCTCGGGCTGACTGATGCCTACTCCCTTTCGCAGTTGCAACGCCCTCTCACTCAGATTCTCAGGGGCCTCACAGAAAGCGGCGTCGACACAAATGCGAACGGCCTGTTTGACCTTCTACACACCACGTTTCGCGTCGATACCCTGCGGGCAGGGTCATACACATGGACTGGTACGCTACGTTCCTCCGACGGCAGTCCGGTCGGCGTTTCGAGCGGGCAGGGATCGCTGGTCGCCGGTGTGACAACGATTGGATTTACGTTCGACGGAAACCTGATCGGCGCCGCAGGTCTCGACGGCCCCTACGGGCTGTTCGACGTCGCGGTCTACGGGCCCCCCGGCGCGGCAGCGCTGCTGGCGGAGGTCGGCAGCACACGACCGTACTCGGTCTCGCAGTTCGAGGGGTCGCAGGTGACGTTTGAGCGCCTGATCGAACTGACCGAAACGGTACCCATCTTCGGTCGCGGTGGAGTCCCGGTCGCCAATGGCATCCGACACAGCCTGCTTCAAATACTGATCACCGGAAGAACACAGGCGGAAGCCGGAAATATCGAAGGCGCCACCGGTCTGCTCGGAGCGTATGTGAATCAGATCGAAGCCCTCGGCGACGAGCGCATCGCGCCAGCAGATCGGGCCCAACTCATTGACCTCACCATGAGAGTCCTGGAGACATTGCAGAGTCCATGAGACCTTTGGTTCTAGAATGGCGCGGCGTCAAGCCAGAGCAAGAGCAGGGATGGCGTCAGAGATAGGCCAAATGCGGCGACCCACCGCCGCGCCGGCCAGCCCTGCCACCTCGCGAAGGCGGCGCCTCCGCACGCAGCTGCCGCGAGGAAGGTTGATGTTGACCCCGCGAGTTGCGCGAGGAACGCAAGGACAAGTGCTGCGCCCATATTGTTTCGACCCATCCCAGGCACATACAGTCCTACGACAGCGATGACGAACGTCGCAGCGGTGAGCGCAGCGCCCACGAGCACCACAGTCGAGACGATGCGATTTAGCCTGGCCGACCGAGAGCGATCGACCTCTGTCATTCCATCCTCCGCCCTTCCAGAGGCCCAGGGTACCAGGTGCCCGCGGTCGCCACGCCCGGCGCCGCCATCCTATCCCGGTCCGTCGGCGCCACCGGTTCCATCAACTCGACGTTGCCGAGACTCGCTTGCGCGACTTTCCTGCGCGGCGATCGGCGCGGCAACAAACACCCACTCGTTGTAGTAGCCGCGGCCCTGATAGAGGCGCAGCGAGGGCGCTGGACTACGACTCACGACGCCCACAATGCCACGACGCCCATCGGCAACAACTGAAGGGGCAGACCCCGACGGGTCGGTACGCCCGGAAGGGACGCCGACGTACAGTAGTCGGAACGTATCGTTCGTGATCGGGTCGAGATATCGGCGACGCAAGAAACGTCCCTGCAGCAAGACGTCCACAGAAGGGGGATACGTTCCCCCGAACTTCCGCTGAAACAACGTGACGGCCCTGACATACTGCTCACCACGAAAGATCAGCTCGGCCTCCTGCTCACGGCGAAAGACCGTCTGCCACACGGGAAGCGCGACGCTGAACATGACAGACATGATGCTCAGGCCCACAAGCAGCGCAGCCATCGCATAGCCGCGTGACCGCGAATGGATGGCGCCCTGCCGCCGAGTCGTGAGTCCTCCAGTGTCGCTCATGGCCGTGGAGCAGGTGCCCCCGGGGCGTGTCGGTGCAACGCCCATGCCGGCACTCGTGCCAACCCGGACGCTCGCCTCGCGCGAAGGAATCGGCACGAATTGAGGCCACCCAAGAGGTTGAAGCAATCACCGTTCAGCGACCCACCGGACGGCAGGGGCTAATTCTGAAAACAGATCGGGGACAAGCCCAGGCAATTTGACCAATCGAGGTGATCACAAGAGAGGAGATCGCGCCCACGCGACCCTGACCGCTATACTTCCAGCCGTTTGGCCGCCACACGCAGCGACTGCCTCGGCGTCCCCGAGATCAACGCCCCGAATCGCCGATGACGAAACGTTGGATTGATCTCGCCCCTGCAGCACAGTCCGCGTGGCAGGCGGTGACCAGGAGATCGCTGCTGCCATGGATGCTGGTGTTGGTGTCGCTCGGGGTGCGACTGTACTACCTCCAACTGACTTACATGCAGCCGGTCTGGTGGGACGAGGCGGAGTATCTCATCAAGGCGCGCAACATCGCGCTCGGGACGCCCGACACGGGCTTCTACGCCGGCCGTCCGTTGTTCCTCTCCGTGGCAATGGCCGCCGTGTACGCCGCCGGCCTCGGAGAGTTGACGATTCGCGGGGCCATGGTCGTCGCGTCCGTCGCGACCGTCTTGCTCACCTATCGAATCGGGTGCCGATTGGTGGGACGCAATGCCGCCTTCGTCGGCGCCTGGCTCTTCGGCATGTTCTATGTGCCTCTCTTCTACGGCACGCGGATCCTGACGGAGATCCCTCACCTCGCCCTGTGCCTGCTGGGCCTCCACCTCTTTCTGGTCAGACGTCCGCTGGCGACGACCCTCTCCGTGCCGGTACTGACATTCGCGGTTTTCACCAGGTTCACAGCGGGCCTCATGCTGGTCGTGCTCGCGCTCTACGTCACGGTCTCAGAAGGCATCGCCGCTCTCCGACGACGTGAGTATTGGCTGGGGGCGGTCTTGGGCATGTTGGTCGCGGTGCCTTTTGCTGTGCCGTTCTTGCAGGCGTGGGAGGCGTCTCAGTACATGATGCCGGGGAGGGACCTCGCGGAGCGCATCCACAGCCTCTGGCAAAACGCAGCATGGATGGGCAGGAGCTTCGGCTGGGTTCTGACGGCTCTGTGGGCGGGTGGCGTGGTCTTGCTGCTTGCCCGCGTAATACGACAAGGGTCGACCGGCCCAGCTGACCAGACGAATCCAAGGCGCGAGGGACTCGTCGTCCTGTGGTTGATGGTGCCAATGCTCTATTTCGGCCTGATGGTCCCGTGGAACGTCTCCTCCGACCGATACCTCATTCTTGCGTTGCCATCCGCCTTTCTCGCGATTGGCTACTGCACGGTGCGCCTGGGAAGCCTGGCGGCCTGGGGGCACGCGGGTGTCACCGCAGTCGTCATGCTGGTCGTCGTTGGCCTGGGGACGCTGCGGTTCCTGCCGGATGCCGACAACAGAATTCGGTCGAGAGTTGCGTCCTACGACGGTCTGCGAGATGTGGGGCTGTGGATCAAGGAGCGGACCGGACCTGAGGACATCGTCCTGTCCCGCAGTGTGGCACAACTCACGTACTACAGCACGCGTCGAGGAGAAAGCATTCCCGACGAGCGGCCGGCGTTCGACGCGATGATGAAGACGCTCACACCTCGCTACGTCGTGATCTCGGGGTACGAAGAGCACCCGACGTGGATACTGGACACCAGCGCCGAGTCGCTCGGGCTGCGGACCATCGAGGGATTCCCCGAAGGGCGCCCTGTGGCGGTCATCCTCGAGCCGGCGTTGCTACCGTGACCGAAGGGTCGCCGCCACCTTGACCCTCTCTGGTGCGCATAGTACCGTTGATGTTTCGTGACCCCCGCGAGCGCCCCACTGCAACCAGACACCTCGACCGATCTTCGCAAGACCGCGCTGCACGCTCGTCACCTGGCCTCCGGAGCCAGGATGATGCCGTTTGCCGGCTGGGACATGCCGGTCGAGTACTCCGGTCTTGCCAGCGAACACCTGGCCGTTCGCTCGCGCGCAGGCCTCTTTGACGTCAGCCACATGGGCGAGATCGAGATTGCCGGCAAGAACGCGGTGGCCGCCGTCCAGCGCATCGCCTGCAGCGACCCGGCCGAGCTGCAGGTGGGACAGGCGCACTACTCGGGCCTGCTGACGCCGGAGGGCACCTTCCTGGACGACATGCTCGTCTACCGCATGGCGCCCAGCCACTTCCTTCTCGTCGTCAACGCCGGCAACAGTGCCAGAGACTTCGCCTGGATCAAGGAGCACGTGAGCACGATCGGCGATGCGGCGGCCATCGACTCGAGCAGCCGCTACGCTCTCGTCGCCCTGCAGGGCCCAGCCTCGCGAGAGGTGCTCCAGCAGGTGGCCACGATTGACCTCTCAGACATGCGGCCGTTCTGGTTCGCCCACGGGGAAGTGGCCAACGCTCGCGCCACCATCGCCTGTACGGGATACACCGGCGAAGACGGCTTCGAGATCTTTGTCCCCCCCAACATGGCCGACAAGGTCTGGCAGGCGATCCTGTCCGAAGGTCAATCGGCGGGCGTCGTGCCGGCCGGCCTGGGCGCGCGCGATACGCTGCGCCTCGAAGCGTCGATGCGCCTGTACGGCCACGATATCGACGACACAACGACGGTACTGGAAGCGGGCCTGGGCTGGATGATCGGGTGGACCAATAGCACGTTCATCGGGCGCGATCGTCTCCTGGAGCAGAAGGCGACGGGTGTGTCGAAAAAGCTCGTCGGTTTCGAAATGGTCGACCGCGGAATCGCCCGCCACGGGTACCGTGTCCTTCGAGACGGCGCGCCGGTCGGCGTGGTCACCAGCGGCACGCAGACGCCCACGGTCGGCAAGGCCATCGGCATGGCCTACGTGCCACTGGAGCAGTCGACACCTGGCACGGACATCAACGTCGAGATTCGCGGTCGCGTGGCAAAGGCTCGCGTCGTGCGTATGCCGTTTTACAAGCGTGCCGGCGCGGACCGGCCATGAGCGAAGGGACCATCGGTCCGCCAGGGGTAGCACATGTTGTATCCGGATGACCGGAAGTACACCAAAGACCACGAGTGGATTCGACTGTCGGCTGATATCGCCGAGGTCGGTATCACCGACTACGCCCAGCAACAGCTCGGCGACGTGGTGTATATGGAACTGCCAGCGGTTGGAAGCCAGCTCACCGCAGGCCAACCGTTTGGATCGATCGAGTCGGTCAAAGCGGTGTCAGAGCTCTTTGCGCCGGTGAGCGGGGAAGTGGTCGAGGTCAATGGCCCGCTCCGCGACCATCCAGAGGCGGTCAACACCGATCCTCACGCCGCATGGATGGTCAAGGTGCGCGTTGCCGACGCCGACACCACGGCCGGGCTGCTCGACAGCGCGCAGTATCAAGGCCTGCTCGGCTGATGAGCGCGCTCGACGGTACCGACTGGTTCGCGCCCCGTCACATCGGGCCCTCTCCAGACGAACGCGAAACGATGCTCGAGGCGATCGGCACCAGCTCACTCGACACGCTCATCGACGAAGTCATCCCGGCCGCCATCAGGCTGACGCATCCGCTCGACCTTCCACCCGCCGAGAGCGAGCACCAGTACCTTCGGCGCCTGGCCAACGTCGCCGCCAAGAACAAGGTCTATCGCTCCTACATCGGCCTCGGCTATCACGACACAATTACACCCAGCGTCATCCTGCGCATGGTCATGGAGAACCCTGGTTGGTACACTCCGTATACTCCGTACCAGGCCGAGATCGCTCAGGGTCGCCTCGAGTCGCTCCTCAACTTCCAGACCATGGTGGCGGATCTGTCTGGCATGGAGGTCGCCAACGCGTCGCTCCTGGACGAAGCCACGGCCGCCGCCGAGGCGATGGCGCTACTACATCGCGTCAAGACCAGCACGGAGACGACGACCGAACGCCCGCATTTTCTGGTCAGCGATCGCTGTTTCCCACAGACCATCGACGTGGTCCGCGGCCGGGCCGAGCCGCTCGGCATCAACGTCGAGGTGACACCGACCGACGCAATGAGGTTCGACGACGGCGGTCCGTCGCCGTTTGGTGTGTTGCTGCAGTACCCGGACGAGTGCGGACTGGTCGTCGACCTGGCACCGATCATCGCCCGCGCCCATGCGGCTGGCGCGCTGGTGGCCGTTGGCGCCGACCTGCTCTCGCTGGCGCTACTGGCACCGCCGGGCGACATGGGCGCAGACGTCGTCTTCGGCAATTCACAGCGGTTTGGTATCCCCCTCGGCTACGGCGGACCGCACGCGGCCTACTTCGCCACGCGTAACGCCTACGTCCGACAGGTGCCTGGCCGCATCATCGGTGTATCGGTCGACGCGCACGGCCGTCGGGCGTACCGCATGGCGTTGGCCACTCGGGAGCAACACATCCGCCGCGAGAAGGCCACCTCCAACATCTGTACGGCCCAGGCGCTGCTGGCCAACATGGCCGCGATGTACGGCGTGTACCACGGTGCCGACGGCCTCCGCGCAATTGCCGGTCGCATCCATCGACAGGCGCAAATCCTCGATGCGGAGGTGACGGCACTGGGGCTACGGCAGACCAACGCGCACTATTTCGACACGCTGCGCATCGAGGTACCTTCGGGCGTGGAGGCGGTGCGCGATCGAGCGCTCGCCGCCGGCATCAACCTCCGCTACCTCGACCGGACCACCGTCGGCGTGGCACTCAACGAGACGGTATCAGCCTCCGACCTGCGCGACCTGATCAGTGTCTTTGCCGGCCAGCCCTTCGTGAGCGCGCTTCCATCGTCGGACCCAGACGCTGGAGAGCCTTACCCCAGGGCACTCCGACGCACGAGCACGTTCATGACGCACCCGGTGTTCGGCGCGCATCGGTCTGAAACGCAGATGATGCGGTATATCCGCGATCTCGAGCGGAAAGACATCGGTCTCGACACGTCGATGATTCCACTTGGATCGTGCACGATGAAGCTCAACGCCGCCAGCGAGATGCTGCCGGTCACGTGGCCCCAATTCGGACGCCTGCATCCCTTCGCACCGATCGACCAGACACGTGGGTATGCCCAGATCATGCACGAGATCCAGTCCGCGCTCTGCGCGATCACCGGATTCGCTGCGGTGTCACTGCAGCCCAACTCCGGCGCACAAGGCGAGTACGCCGGCCTCATGGTCATTCGCGCGTTTCATCGGGCGCGTGGAGAGCACCACCGCGATGTGGTGCTGATTCCAGCGTCGGCCCATGGCACCAACCCCGCAACCGCCACGATGGCTGGCATGCGCGTGGTGGTGGTGGCTTCGGCCCCGGACGGCAGCATCGACGTCGCAGCGCTGGCGGCCAAAGCGAGCGAGTACCGCGATCATCTCGCATGTCTGATGATCACGTATCCGTCCACACACGGTGTCTTCGAGGACGCGATCCAGACCATTTGCACCCTCGTCCACGACCTCGGCGGACAGGTGTACATGGATGGGGCCAACATGAATGCGCAGGTCGGGCTCACCAGCCCGGCGTCGATCGGCGCCGACGTGTGCCACCTGAATCTGCACAAGACGTTCGCGATTCCACATGGAGGCGGCGGGCCAGGGATGGGCCCGATCGGTGTGGCGAAGCATCTGGCGCCGTACCTTCCATCGCATCCGTTGATCGACGTGGGAGGCGACGAAGGCATCCCGGCCATCGCTGCGGCCCCCTGGGGAAGCGCCAGCATTCTGCTAATCTCCTACGGCTACATCCGAATGCTCGGGGCCGCAGGGGCGACCGACGCCACACGGTACGCGATCCTCAACGCCAACTACATCAAGGCCAGGCTCGAGGCGCACTATCCTGTGTTGTACACGAGAGCCAACGGGCGTGTGGCTCACGAGTTGATCTTCGACTTACGGCCGTTCAAGAAGGCCGGGATTGAGGAGATGGACGTCGCAAAGCGGATGATGGACTACGGGTTTCATGCGCCGACGGTGTCATTCCCTGTGGCCGGCACTTTGATGGTGGAGCCGACCGAGAGCGAGGACAAGGCCGAGCTCGACCGGTTTTGCGATGCGATGATTCAGATTCGCACGGAGATCGATGAGGTCGTGAGCGGGAAGGCTGACCGTGCCGACAACGTGCTCAAGCACGCACCGCACACCGCCGAGGTCGTATCTGCCACCGAGTGGCGGCACGCGTATACCCGCGAGCAGGCGGCGTTCCCACTCCCGTTTGTCAGAGCGAAGAAGTTCTGGCCGCCAGTCGGGAGAATCGACAACCCCTACGGCGACCGGAACCTCTTCTGCTCGTGTCCGCCGGTTGATACCTTCGAATCCTAGTCCTCCTTTCTGCACCACGGTGTCACGCTCGAATCTTCCTCTCCTTTCTCTGCGTTCTCACCGTTGGTTATCGGTTTCGTTGTCACTCGGGTGTAGCGCGTGGCTTCAACCTGCGCGTCAGCGACCGCTAATGCACCGTGGGGGAGGTGGCAATGGATCGCAGCCGCCAGTCGTCGCGGTGAATCGCCCACAGGCCCTGGTCGAGCTGCTCGCCGCGGCGCCCGAACGACTGGTGCAGGACGGCCTCACGGATGGCCCCGACCTTCCGCAGCGCGCCGGTCCCGCGGCCATTAACGACACACGCCCGCGCCTCGAGTCGCCGCAGGCCCATCGCGCCAAACGCAAAGGCGATGACGGGTCGCGCACTGGCCAGATAGAGCCCGGTGCCCCAGTAGGCTGACCCGAGCGCAAAACCCCACTCCGCACTCCGCTGTTCGTGGTCGAGAATGCGAATCTGAAACATCCCCACCGCCGTGGCCTGGCCCTCTGGCACTACCGCGAAGGACGCCTGTCGCCCCGCCGCCCGCTCCCGATGGGTCCAGCGGATGAACTTCTCGAAGCCCTCAACGCTCGCCGGTGGAGGAGAGATGAACCTCGATACTTCCTCGGTCGTCAGCTGTTCGAAGAGCGCCTGGGCATCTTCGATGCGGAGTTCTCGCAGCATGTGCTTCGAGCCCTGCAGCGCCGGGAGTCCCGCGCGCCAGTCGTCGGTGACGGAAAACGGCCCAAAACTTGGCAACCCGACGTCGCAAGTCGCGTCGCGGCCCGGGTCGTCCATCTCTGGGTGATACGGCATCATTTCCATCGTCATCTCCTCCAGCGCTACTCCGCGAAAGCGGTGAGGACGCTGTCGCCCCAGACGATGTTGTCGCCCCAGACGATGTTGTCGCCCCAGACGATGTTGTCACCCCAGACGATGTTGTCACCCCAGACGATGTTGTCACCCCAGACGATGTTATCGCCCCAGACGATGTGGTCGCCCCAGACGATGTTGTCGCCCCAGACGA
>Ga0326597_10014019_pt1 | contig 10514 bp, 10 predicted proteins | sample RVTome_12_FD_203789 | JGI IMG/M metagenome (GOLD analysis project Ga0326597, IMG submission 203789) | Soil microbial communities from uranium-contaminated site in the Upper Colorado River Basin, Wyoming, United States - RVT100D185 | ecosystem: Environmental > Terrestrial > Soil > Contaminated >... | reverse complement strand
CAGCGCGTACAACCGCCTGATCGCGCTCAAGGGGGAGACGCTCAACGCCTGGAAGCAGATTGACGTGCAGCTCAAACGGCGCCACGACCTGATCCCCAATCTCGTGAACGCGGTGAAGGGCGCCATGGACTTCGAGAAGGACACGCTCGAGGCCGTCATCCAGGCGCGCAACCAGGCCGTGAAGATCCAGGCCGGCGCGTCGCCGACGGGCGGGATCCAGGCCCTGGCCGGCGCCGAAGCCGCGCTGGGCGCCGCGCTCTCACGGCTCAACGTCGTGGTCGAGCGGTATCCCGACCTCAAGGCCACGGGGAACATCGGCCAGCTCCAGGAGGAGCTGACATCCACCGAGAACCGCGTCGCGTTCGCGCGACAGCTCTACAACGACACGGCCACCAGCTACAACGTCAAGCAGCAGCAGTTCCCGTGGAACTTCGTCGCCGGCCTCGCGAAGGCCGAAACGGTGGAGCTGTACGAGATCGAGGAGCCCCGGGAGCGCGAGGTGCCGGTCGTTGATCTGTCCATGAAGCCGAAGGCGTGAGCACGGCCAACCTCTTCGAGCAGCAGCGGCAGAACCGGCGCCGCTCGGCGGTGCTGGTGACGGCGTTCGTGCTGTTCTTCGCCTGGATCGGATTCGGCGGCGACCTGATCCTCTATCTCCAGTCGAGTGGCGCGGAGCCCGGGCAGTACCGGCACACGTTCCCGTTCATTGGCATCGCGGCCACCCTGCTCGCCGCGGGCATGACCGGGTTCGCCTGGAAGAGCGGCGCCAAGCAGGTCCTGAGCGCCACGGGGGCGTGGGAGCTGATATCCGCCTCGACCGACGAAGAGCGGCAGTTCGTGAACGTGGTCGAGGAAATGGCCATCGCCTCCGGGCTCCCCAGGCCCAAGGTCTGGATCGTCCCGGACGACGACCCCAACGCGTTCGCTACGGGCAGCGAACCCAAGACCGCGCACGTCGCGGTTACGCGCGGCCTGCTCACGACCCTGAACCGGGACGAGCTGCAGGCCGTCGTCGCGCACGAGATGGCGCACATCCGGAACCTCGATGTCCGGCTCATGACCCTGCTCGCGGCGCTCGTGGGCGTGATCGCCATCATCTCGGACGTGACCATGCGCACCATGCGGTTCGGCGGCGGGCGCGGGCGCTCCGGCGGGGGCGGCAAGAAGGGCGGGGGCGGCGCCCTCGTCATTGTGCTGATCGTCCTCTGGCTCGTGACCGTGATCCTGGCGCCCATCATCTCGCGCATGCTGGCGCTCGCGGTCAGCCGCAAGCGCGAGTACCTGGCCGACGCCACGGCGGCGCAGTTCACCCGCAATCCCGGCGCCCTCGCCGCGGCGCTCGAGAAGATCGAGCACGCGGACGCACCCACGAAGACCATCAAGCACGCCACCGCGCACCTCTGCATCGCCGACCCGCTCGGCCGCCGGATCACGAGCAAAGAGGGATTTGTCGCGGATCTGCTGGCCACCCACCCGCCCATGGCGCGGCGGATCGCTCGCCTGAAGCAGATGGCGTATCAGTACGAGAAGACGGGGGAACTGGTGGAGCCGGCGCTGTAGCACCTTGCCCCCACCCCGATTCCGCCCCACTCTATCCCCCCGTGTCCCCCCTTGCGTGGACCCTCCTCGGCGCCACCAGCGTGCTTCTGGTCGGTGCCATCACCCTCTGGGCCATCCGCCGCACCCGCGAGGCGATCCGCACCTGGTTTCGCCGCGCGGTGCTGCGCGCCGTCCACCGGTTCCGGGTGCGCGTGGACCGCTACAAGCTCGTCCGCCGCAGCGTCATCCGGGACGAACTGCTGCTCGACGACACCGTCCATGCCGCCATCCGCGCCCACTGCCGGGAGCACCACCTCCCCGAGCCGGAGGTGCGCGCCCTGGTCGAGAGCTACATCCGGGAGATCGTCCCGTTCTTCAACGTCCTGTCGTACTACAAGCTGGGCTACAACCTCTCCCGCCTCCTGATCAACCTGCTCTACCGCGTCTCGATCACGTACGCGGACCGCGCACGGCTGGATGCGATTCCCCGCCGCGACGTCGTCGTGTACCTCATGAACCACCGCTCCAACGCGGATTACGTCGTGGTGGCCTACGTGCTCGCCCGGGGCGTCTCGATCAGCTACGCCGTGGGCGAGTGGGCGCGCGTCTGGCCGCTCGAGTACGTGTTCAAGTCGTTCGGCTCGTATTTCATCCGGCGCCGCTACCGCGAGCCGCTCTACCACACGGTGCTCGAGCGCTACCTCCAGCTCATCACCCGGAACGGGGTCACCCAGGGGATCTTCCTCGAGGGCGGGCTCAGCCGGGATGGCGCGCTCAGGCCCGCCAAGATCGGCCTGCTCGACTATCTGGTTCGCACGCTGCGCGAACCCGCGTTCGACCGCGACGTCTGGCTCGTGCCCGTGGGCATCAATTACGACCGCGTGCTTGAGGACCGCTCGCTGATCCGCGAGCTGGAAGAGGGGGTGGAACGGCAGAGCCGGGCCGTGCGGGTGGCCCGGGTCGGGCACTACACGGGCTGGAACACGCTCCGCATGCTCACCGGCCGGCTCCGGCGCTACGGGCGCGTGGCGGTGAACTTCGGGACGCCGTTGTCAGCGCGCGCTTGGGTCGCTGAGCGCCCCGGCGTGCTCGACCTCCCGCGCGAGGAGCGGCTCCCGCGCATGCAGGAGCTGGCCGATACGATGCTGGCACGCATCGGCGACGTCATTCCGGTCACGCCGGTGCCGCTGGCCGCCGCCGCCCTGCTCTCCTTTGGTGAGACGCTCGTTCGCCGCTCAGACATGCTCGACCGCATCGGCGGGTACCGCGAGCACCTTCTCGAACGCGATGCCAAGCTCGTTCACGCCGAGCGGGATGCGGAGGCCATCCTCGACCGGGCGTGGCGCACGTTCCGCATGCGCCGCCTGGTGGCTCAGGAAGGCGACGCGCTCGTGATCCTGCCGTCCCAGCGGCCATTGCTGGAGTACTATGCGAATTCGATACGACATCTCTTGCCGCGTGGAGCGGAGCGGGAGGTTGAAATGCATCCGGCGAGGGAGAGGGACGGGAGCTTGCCGAGATTGAAGAGCCGGGATGACGGGATAACGGGATGACGGGATGACGATGTGCAAGGGAATGGTACCAGCGTTCGCGGTAGGATTCGCTACGCTTGGTGCTCCATGGACGGCCACACGAGGCTCCCAGTATGGCAGGACGCGCGACGGCTGGTTGTAGAGATCTATGCGCTGACCCGAGGGCTCGCCGTGGAGGAACGATTCGTCGTAGTGGCGCAGATGCGCCGCGCGGCGTGGTCGGTCTCGAACAACATCGCGGAAGGCAATGCGCGCCGGGGGCGGGCGCAGCTCCACCAGTTCCTGAACTGCGCGATAGGCAGCCTGGCGGAGGTTGACTCCATGGTGCGCATCCTTGGAGATCTCTACACGATTGACCAGCGACGGCGTGCCACGATCGACGATCTACGCATCCGGATTACGCGGGGTCTCTTCGGTCTCCTGCGCTCTTCCGGCCGCCCACGAACCCCGTCATCCCGCAATCCCGTTATCCCGTCATCCCATCATCCCGTCGCCAGAAATCGAAACGGCGGGCCGATCCTCTCGGATCGCCCGCCGTCTCCACACCGGTTACCCGGAGCCAGGGGAGTGACTCCCGCTGTTCTTCTTCCTGACGCCACCGCATGGACTGATCCGTCCGCGGGAGGGCGACGAGGAGCTCCGGCTTCCATCCCCAAGCGGCCTGGCCGGGCCGCAAGGTTCGCCGGCGCGAGCGCTGCGAGTCGGATCGCGTCGCGGAGCGACCCTTCGCACGGCACGCCGAGGCGCTACGTCGGCGTGGATGAGGCGCGCGAACTGGCCTCACCTGTCCGAGTCGGAGTACGTACCCGGATCGTCAGACGCCTGAGCCCTTGATTGTCGGCGCCTTCCCCGGAATTCCCGCTCGAACCGGTCACTCGAGGCGTAATCGAGACAGCTCGTCCCGAGCCTTCCCCCGAAGACCACGGTGCCAATCTAGGGTGGCCAGAAAAACGCGCAAGCGCCGATTTCTCTTCGGTTTACACACTCGATGTGCAGAGCGTGTGGAGGGCCAACTGGCTGGTCCGAAACGCGTTTCGCGGTTTCTCCACGCAATGTGGAATTGTCGAAAGGAAAACTCCGCCCCCGGTCCACAGCCAGGCGTGGACAACCGCGGGTTCCGCGGTCCGTCAGCGCTGTGTGATGTCGGCGCCAAGCCGGCGGGCGAGCCGCGCGGCAGCGCCGTGGTAGGCGGTCACGGCCTGGGACAGCGTGGCCGTGCGATGCGGTCCCCAGGCTCGGAGGGTGTCGGCGCGGCTTCCGGGCCCGGCCGGCCCGAGCCCACGCTCGCAGTCCTGCTGGAGGCTCGCGGTGAGGCGGCCGATGACCGTGACGAGCGTATCCCGCGCGCTGGCCTGGTGGGGCGCGAGCCGGGCGGCGGCGAGCTGCGGGCGGGCCTCGGCCAGCGCGGTGCGCGTGGCGCGGCAGGTCTCGTCGAGGCGCGTGGCCCGCGACAGGACGGTCGTCTCGCCGATGGTCTTCAGGTCGCGCCGGAACTCGTTGGCCCGGGCGGAAACACGGTCCACCGCGTCGCGGAGGCCCACCAGCAACGCCTGGTATCGGGCCACGGCCGCGGAATCGGGGACGGCCTGCGCCTGCACCGCGACCGGGCTCCCCCCGAGGATCAGCGCGCCCAGCAGCCACGCCATTCTCATGACTCGAGGCCGACCTCTTCGTAGACGAACGGCCCCCCGGGCTGCGGCGGCGCGAACAGGATCCCCGATCCGCCGGCCGAGAACCAGCCGGACAGGAGGTGATTCGACACGTCCGCGCGGGGTCCCTGGAACAGCACACCGAGCCAGCGGCGGACGTGCCGCAGCTCCGGCGCGCGCTTCGAGAGGGCGGAGATCACGGCCCCGGCCCCCTGGGTGGCGCGGAGGAAGTGGGCGAGCGCGTGGACGCGCTGCCCGAACTCGAACGCCCGAACGCCCGGCTCGTCGTAGAGCAGCATGCCCTCGTAGGGATCCGCGGGAGGCGCATCCATCCGGGGCCCCATGTAGACGAACACTCGGCGATCGTCCCGCCGGCGTTCGACCATCGCCGCGGCGCTCTCGCTGCCCAGCCGGGCGGCGTGGACGAGATCCGTCTCGTGCAGGATGCCGATGGCAATGGTCCATTCGAGCGCGGCCAGCACGTTGTGCAGCGGACACCCGACCTCGTCCTCGTACGCGAGAATCCGCGGCGCCTCGCCGGCGCGCAGAAAAAAATGCCCGAGCGCCTCACCACGATCGGTGAAGGTGCGCGTCGCCCGCATCTCGCCTGGAGTGGACGTGGACATGAGAGGAGTCAACATAACTACCCCGGACACGACCCCATAGGTACGCCGCGTGGACGGTGGGGCCCGTGCTCGATACCTTGCAGCCATGCGGCTCTTCGTCGTGTTGGTGGCCCTCGGCCTGCTGCTGCCGCGCCCGGTGGCGGCCCAGCGGGACTCCGTCCTGGCGCACCGCTGGGTGGGCGTCCACCGCGGGCGCGGGCTCCAGCTCGAGTTCTACGGCGACACGATGCTGGTGGTGAACGACGCGCACGTCCTCGACTTTCGGCTGACGCGCGACTCGCTCCTCGCCTTCGGCGACACGTCGATCGTCGGCAGTTACCGTCTCGTGCTCCAGCGCCTGCTGCTCGGGACACCGGACGGCGTCGTGACGATGGCGTTCCAGAGTCCGCTCGCCCGGCCGCTCACGGGCCGGTGGCGCGGCATCCTCGGAACCTCCGACGGCGCGGAGACCGAGCTGGTCATCACGCCGGATGGCACGGCGCGCTGGCGGCGCCTGCCGGCGGGTGGCTGGACCTACGGGGAATGGGACCGCGAGACGCGGGTCATCACGTTCACGTGGTCGGACGAAACCGAATGGCGGGGGCAGTACGACCCCATCGGCAACGCCATGCTGTTCGAGACCACGGTCGCCGGCGCCGAGGCGACGATCCTCCGCCGCATCTTCCGCTGACCGCCTAGGGAAGCTCCGCCCACGCGCCGTGGGCGGAGCTTCGCTAGAGGACCGCCACCGGCCGCAGCACGTGCCGGTCCGCCTCGTACTGCGCCTCCGCCCGGTCGAGCCAGGCCACGGCCGTCGGCTCGTCTTCGGGGAATTTGCTGTTGACCGGCACCTCGCCGGTGAGACGCCGCAGCATGACGAGCGCGTGGCTCACCTCGCAACGCACCGGATCGGCGGCCGTGTGACCGGCGGCGGCCAGCTGTTGGTAGAGCGGCACGGCCACCGGATCGGCGAGCACGAACAGCGACTCGAGCAGCCGGGGGCCCAGGAACGCGCGTAACAGCAGGTCCCCGCGCACGGCGTCGAACAGGGCCACGAGCGAGCGGGCCGGCCGGGCCGACGGGTAGTATCGCGCCGCCTCCGCGGCGACGCCCAGGAACGCGTGATGCGCTTCCGGCACGAGGTAGCGCTGGAACAGGGGCCACGTGGCACGCGCGTGCAGCCGGGCCAACAGCAGGAACGCGTGGTAGCGGCGCGCGGTCGGGGCCCGCAGGTCCGTGGCCACCGTGGCCAGGCCCGCCGTGCCGTACCGGTGTGCCACGAGGGCGGCGGCCGTCGCATGCTGGAGGCGTTCGAGCGCGGGGAGGCGGAACGTCCGGAGCCGGCCTCCACCCACCCCGCAGGCCAACAGGGGCAGGCGGTCGAGCAGGCGGAGCAGAAGCCCGTCCGTCTCGTCGAGGATCGGCACCACGCCCGGATCGGTGGATCGCTCGACGGCGGCCAGGGCCTCCCAGCCGCGCTCCTCGAGGCGGTCGTGCCGCCAGCGGGCGTCCGCCTGGACGGCGCTGTGCGCGTCGAGCAACGCACGGAGGGTCTCGGCAAAGCCGTGCATGGAGGTGAGCATGGGGCGAGGATTCAAGTTAGCGCATTGCCTCCGACCGGAGCGACCGCTAATCTTGCGACCGCATTCCCTATTGGAGACCCCGGGTGCCACGCTCGCGCGTCCTGCGCTTCCTGAGCCTCTCCATGCTGCTGGCGGCCTGCGGCCGCGAGGCGCCGGTCCGAATCGGCCTCGCGGGCCCGTTCAGTGAAGCACGCGGCGTGTCCATGCGGGTTGCCGCGGAGCTGGCCATCCAGGAGATCAACGCCGCGGGCGGCGTGCGCGGGCGGCCAGCGGAACTCGTCGTTCTCGATGATGCGGGGACGGCGGAGGGCGCGGTGGCCGCGGCACAGCAACTCGTCGCCGATCGGTCGGTCGTCGCGGTCGTGGGACACCTGACCAGCGGCGCCACGCTCGCCGCGGCCCCCGTCTACGGCGGCGTCACGCCGGTTGCCGTGATCTCCCCATCCGCGTCGAGCCCCCTCGTGACGGATGCCGGCCCGTGGGTCTTCCGCGTCTGCCCGACCGACGCCCTCCATGGCGCGCGGCTGGCCGCCTGGGCGCGCGAGCGGCTCGCGGCCGCGCGGGCCGGCGTGCTCTACATCAACGACGACTACGGCCGGGGGGTCCGCGACGTCTTCGTGGCCGCCTTCACCCGGGCGGGAGGCGAGGTCGTCACCTCCGACCCGTACCTCGACGACCTGCCCAGTTTCCGCCCGTACCTGGAGCGCCTGCAACTGCGGGGCGGCGCCGACATCCTCCTGGTCGCCGGCACCCGGCCCGGCGGCACCCGGATTCTCGCCACGCGGGATTCGCTCGGACTCTCGTTGCCCGTGCTCGGCGGCGACGGTCTCGTGGGAATCGAAGAGCTGGGGGCCGCGGCCGAGGGCATCATCATCTCGACCGCGTACCTGCCGGACGCGGCGGGCGCGGCCAACGCGGCGTTCGTCGAGGCGTATCGCCGGGTTTCGGGGGATCGGCCGCCGGATCACCGTGGCGCCGGCGCGTACGACGCGGTGCACCTGATCGCGCGCGCGCTGGGAGCCGTGGGAGCGGATCGGGAGCGTGTCCGGGACTACCTGGCCGGGGTCGGCACCACTCACCCCGCCTTCGAGGGCGTCACCGGTCGTATCGCCTTCGACGTACACGGTGACGTCCCGGCCAAAGCCATCGCCGTCGGGGTGGTGCGAGCGGGCGCGCTGCAGGCGGCCGGCGGGTCATGACCCTCGGCACACTGCTCGGGAGCCTGCGCGGGCGGATCCTCGTGGCCGGCGTCGCCGTCGCTGCGGGGTTGATTGCGGTGGCCGTGATCGGCATCGGCGCACTCACCACGATCGAGCAGGCCGTGACGCAGCAGTTGACGCTGCTCCAGCGGGTGTCGGGTCTGAGCGGTGCGCTCACCGCCGCCGTCACGGACGAAATCCGGCACGCGGAACAGTATCTCAACAGCCGGAACCTCGAGGACGTGCGCCGCTTCCAGGGTGCCGCGGGGGAGGTGGTCCGCCTCCAGCGCGCGCTTGCCGGCGTGGCCGAGCTGGACCGGATCGAGCAGCAGGCCGCCACGCGGCTCGGCAGCCTCCAGGCCCGCGTCGAGGTCACCTACCACTACGCCCACGCCCTGGCCGACCTCGGTCGCCCCGACGCCGCGCTCGCCGCGGCCGTCACCGCCCGCGCTCCCGCCGATGAGTTGATCGCGGAGGCCCGCACCATCAGCGCGGCGCAGGCGCAGCGGTCCGAGGCGACCGCCGCCCGTCTTGCCGGCGAGGCACGGCGCCGGCTGCTCATCGTGCTGCTCGTGTTCGGCGCCACCGCCCTGGTGGGCGGGGGCAGCGGAGTCGCCCTGTATCGCTCCATCGATCGCCCGATTCGCGGCCTGCTCGACGTCGCGGAACGGATGGGCCACGGTGACCTGCGGCCGGCGACGCTCGACTACGCGCGGATGCCGCGGGAGCTGGCGGAGCTCGGCACGGCCCTGGTGGGGGTCGGGGCGCGGCTGCGCGAGATGGTCGCCCGGATCGGCGAGGAGAGCACCCGGATGACCGACACGGCCCAGGACCTCTCGGCCGTGAGCGAGGAGCTGGCGGCCACCTCGAACGAGATCACCACGGCCATGGTCGAGATCTCCACGGGGGCGGAACGGCAGGCGGCGGGCCTGGAGGGGGGGCTCCGGCGGATGGACGGCGTCGCCGCTACGGCCACATCCAACGCCGAGGTGGCCCGCCGGGTCGCCGCGCTGGGACGTGACATCCATCGCCTCGCGGCGGCTCACGAACGCGACATGAGCGTGGCCGCGGGCACGCTGGGCCACGTGCAGGGCATCGTCGAGCAGAGCGCGTCGCAGGTGGAAGAGCTCGCCCGGCTGTCCGTGCAGATCGACGACTTCGTGGACCTGATCAAGCGGATCGCATCGCAGACCAACCTGCTCGCGCTCAATGCCGCGATCGAGGCCGCGCGCGCCGGCGAGCGGGGCACGGGCTTCGCCGTCGTGGCCGACGAGGTGCGCCAGCTCGCCGACTCGAGCGCCCAGGCCGCCGGGGAAGTCACCGAGACGATCCGCGCCATCCGCGAGCGCACCGGTGCCGTCGTCGAGACCATGGCCGCGGCCCGCGCCAAGGTGGCGGGCATCGCGACCGCAGCCACCGGGGCCGGCAACGCGCTCGCCAAGATCGTCCACGGGGTCGAAGAGATCGAGCTGGCCGCCGGCAAGGTGCTCGACAAGGCCGAGGAGAACCTCACCGAGACCCGGGATCTCTCCGCGATCCTCCGTGAAGTGGCTGGGGCCGCCGCTCAGCATGCGTCGTCCGCCGAGGGTGTGACGGCGGCCGCGGAAGAGCAGGGCGCCTCCACCGAGGAGATGGCCGCGCAGGCCACGACGCTCAATGAGGCCGCCGAGCGCCTGCGGCGGCTGGTGGACGGCTTGACGGTCTGACCTAGCGTTTCTTGGCGGGGTGCCGTCCGGACTTGGCCGGCGTGCTCTTGGCCGGTCCGTGGCTCCGTACCGGCTTCGGTGCCGGAGGCTTCCTGGGAGGCGGTTTTCTGGCCGGCGGCTTTTTTGCCACGGCGGGCTTCCGGGCGCCAACCGCGGCGGCCTTCTGCGGCCTGCCCGCGGCTGTCCCACGCACGTCAAGGATCACCTGATCAGCTTCCGACTGGTTGATCAGGCCGCGCCGGACAGCGTACTGCATCAGTTCCTCGGCGTCGGCAAACGCAAAGGGCCGCAGGCCCACGGCCGCGCGGATGGTATTGACGAGCGCGTCCGCCACCGGGCTCCGGAGGACATTCCGAATCCCCGGAACGCTCTCCAGGAGGGCCGATATCTGCGATCCGCCGAGGTCCGCCGCCATGCAAACTCCTTCACGCGACCGATACGGCCGCGAATTCGAGGCGCCAACCTAGCGGGTCACCGGCCCGGAGTCAAGCCGGCATCCGATGTGCCGATTTCGGTTAATCTATTACCATGCAACGAGTTAGACACTGTCGTACTGGCACGCTACTCCCGCTTGCGGGCGCGCTCGCGCCGCATGGCGGCAAGCGGTGTGTCCGGGGCCTTTCGGGAGATCTTCAACTCGGATTGCGACAGCAGTTCCGCCAGCACCCGCTGCGTGCGCTGATCCAGCGGCAGGTCGAGAT
>Ga0326597_10014018_pt1 | contig 10514 bp, 11 predicted proteins | sample RVTome_12_FD_203789 | JGI IMG/M metagenome (GOLD analysis project Ga0326597, IMG submission 203789) | Soil microbial communities from uranium-contaminated site in the Upper Colorado River Basin, Wyoming, United States - RVT100D185 | ecosystem: Environmental > Terrestrial > Soil > Contaminated >... | reverse complement strand
CTGTCGAAGAGGCATTTGACCCCGGGACGGGCTTCGGCTCCACTGTGCTCCGGGCGAGCCTAACAGCCCGATCCAAGTGGGGGAAAATGCGGTGAACCGTCCGCGCGCTGCCGACGATTTCGCGACGATCCGCGCCCGCATGGAAGAGTTGCGCCGCGAGCGCGAGCGGAGCATCACAGGTGAGGATCCCCGCGCCGCCCGGCCCAATTCGCGCCGCGGCGAAAGCGACGCGGAACGGCGTCGGCGCGAGCGCATCGAGGGCTTTCCGCCGCCCTGGGTCCCGACGATCTTCGTCAAGAAGCCGCGGCCGTAGCGTCCCGGCTCGGTCGCATCCGCGGAACCAGCCCCGGGCTGAACACGCGGCGGGCGCTCCGGTAGCGCCTCGCTCAAGCGCCGGATTCAGTTTTGATCTCGGTCTGAGTGAGAGATGCCGGTTTCAGTGCGTAACGACGACGCGCACGGCGCCGCGGCGTTCAGTGACCGTCGCTGCTACCTGATCGCCAAACCGATGCAGCAGGATATCAGCCCTGAAATCACCCAGTCGCAGGCCGAAGACGTGCAGATGTTGCAGGAAATCGGGGAGCATCGGCCGGTCGAAGCTGATCTCGCCGGCCGCGGGGTTGAATGCCAGGCCGAGGCTCGCCTGTACCAGGCCGAGCATCGAGGCGCTTGCCCAAGCCTGCGGCGAGCACGCCACCGGATAGCGGGTCGGCGCGCTATGGCGCCGCGCGAACCCACAGAACAGCTCGGGCAGCCGTCGCGGCTCCCAGTAGCTCGCCGCATCGAACAGGCCCTTGAACACCTGCAGTACCGGCTCCTTCAGGCCGTACCGGGCGAACCCCATAGCGATCAGCGCGTTGTCGTGCGGCCAGACCGACCCGTTATGGTACGAGAGCGGGTTGTAGCGGCAGGCCGTGCGGGCCAGCGTCCGAATTCCCCAGCCCGAGAAGCACGCCATCCGCATCAACGTCTCGGCCACCCGCGCGGCGCGGTCCGGCGCGGCGATGCCGGTCAGCAACGCGTGGCCGGCGTTCGACGCCACGACACGGCATTGCCGCTTGTCGCCGTCGAGCGCCAAGGCGTAGGTCGACAACTCCTCGCACCAGAACGCCGCCTCGAACCGCTGCCGCAATGTCTCGGCTTCCGCTTCAAGCCGCTCGGCAGTCGCGTTGTCGCCGAACATGCGCGCCAGCATCGCCGCATGACGCTTGGCGGCGAAGACATAGCCTTGCACCTCGCACAGCGCGATCGGTCCCTTCGCCAGGTCGCCGTCTGCATGGAATATTGAATCGGCCGAATCCTTCCAGCCCTGGTTGACCAGCCCGATCTTGCTGTGGCGCTGATATTCCACGAACCCGTCGCCGTCGGGGTCCCCGGCGCCGTCGATCCAGCGTAACGCCGCAATGACGTTCGGCCACAGCCGCTGGACCGTTTCGAGGTCGCCGGTGCGCTTGAAGTACTCGCCCACGAGCATGACGAAGAGCGGCGTCGCATCGACCGAACCGTAATAGCGGCCGAACGGCACCTCCCCGAGCCGGGCCATCTCGCCGTTGCGCATCTCGTGCAGGATTTTGCCGGGCTCCGCGTCTCGCGTGTCGTCACGTACGGTCGCTTGCGTCGCCGCAAGAAAGCCGAGCACGCCCTCTGCTATCGCCGGATCGAATGACAGCGCGAGCAAGGCGGTGATCAGCCCGTCCCGCCCGAATGGCGTGCTGTACCAGGGGATGCCGGCAAACGGATATGGCCCGTACTCGGTAGCGGTGTTCAACATGCACAGATCTGCGATCGAGCGATGCATCAGCTCGGTGAAAATCGGGTTCGAGCCCTCGATGCGGGCGACACGCCGCCGTCCGCTGTGCAGCGCGTGCTGCTCGGCCCGCAGCGCGCGGTAGAACTGCCGAATATCCCAAGGCTCGCTCTCTGCCGAATTGCAGTTGACACGCAACACCAGACGGCGCCATTCGCCGGGTCCCAAGTCAAGAACGAATTCGGCGATGTGCCTGTCGAGCCGTTTCGGGACCGGCGAAAAGGACAGGGTGGTGACGCGCTCCACCTGATCCAGCCCATGGTAGTGAAGCGCAACCGTATCGGGCGACACAAGCCGCGCCGAGCGTTTGCCTCGGCGCTCGCGCGTCTGACCGCGCACCTCGAAAACATCCGCAAAATCCGCACCGAAGTGCAGCGAAACGGTTAGCGCATGCCGCCGCACATCGAAATTGCGCACCAGCAGCATCTCGTAATAGGCGGACTGCCAGACGAATTGGCGACGGTTAAGATGGATCAGCTCGGCACATAACGGCGTGCCGTCGGCAGCGATGGTATCGGTATTGGCGAGATCGACCTCCAGCACCGAGTTCTCGCCGGCCGGGGCGGTGCTCAACAGCAACGGTTGCTCGCCGTTGAGCTGCAGTTCCAGCCGCGACAGGAACCGCGTATCGGAATGATAGATTCCGTCGGGGCTGCCGTGCTCGGCGACAATATCGCCGAAATTGTTCAAAACGGCGAACGTGTCGCCTTGCTTCAGCATGCGAGTCCGCGGCTCCCGGAAGCCCTCGCTTGCCCCGGTGCGGAACTGCGTGTCTTCCTCGGGATCGAACTGTACGATGGCCCTTGTCTCCCCTGCCATCGGGCTACTCGGCCGCCTTGACGGCGGTACCGCCACGGAACCCGGGTTTGCCGAACGATCCCGATAAAATCTTCTCGTAGAGCGCCAGGTAATCCCGCGCCATGCGTTCGGCGGTGAACCGTTCCTCGAAACGGAGGCGGATCGTACACCGATCGAGCCCGGCGGCAAGCGGCAGCGCGTCGACTGCACCTTCGATGTCGTCGACGACGAAGCCGGTCACCCCGTGTTCGACGATTTCCGGCACGGAGCCGTGCCGGAAGGCAATCACCGGCGTGCCGACTGCCATCGCCTCGATCAGCGTCAGGCCGAACGGCTCGGGCCAATCGATCGGGAACAACAGGGCCATCGCCTCGCCAAGAAAGCGCCCTTTTTCGCCGTCGCCGATCTCGCCGATAAATTCGACCAGCGGATCGTCGAGCAGCGGAGCGATTTCGGCCTCGTAATATTCCTGATCGACGCGGTCGACCTTCGCCGCGATCCGCAACGGCACGCCCGACCGCCGCGCGATTTCGATCGCGCGATCCGGGCGTTTTTCCGGGCTGATGCGGCCCAGAAACGCCAGATAGCCGCCGCGCCCGTCGCCAGTGCCAAACAGGTCGCGAGGCAGCCCGTGCAAGACCGTTCCCTGCCAATTAGCCCATGGCAGCGGCCGCCGCTGCGCGTCTGAGATCGAGGCCAGCGGCATCATCGAGAATTCACGCATGATACCCGGGAGTTCTGGGAGGTCGAGCCGGCCGTGCAGCGTCGTCAGCGTTTTGTGAGGAATTTCGGTGAACAGCGGAAAATGCAAATAGTCAGTGTGGAAGTGCAGGAAGTCGAACTCGTGCGCGCGCCGCCACACCCGGTAAAGCATCGTCAAGTGATAGGCAAGCGGGTCCCTGCAACGCGTGTCAAGCCGCAGCGCGTTTGCACAGCCTGGCTCCAGGACGGCCGCGGTCCGAGAATCGCCGCTGGCGAACAGGGTCACGTCATGACCCAGCCGGACGAGTTCTTCGGTCAGCCAGGACACGACCCTCTCTGTTCCGCCGTAGAGCCGGGGAGGACAGCTCTCGTAAAGCGGAGCGATTTGCGCGATTTTCATGAGATGAACCTTGACCGATTCGGAACGATGAGCGTGTCTTAAACAAAACTCCTTCAGATAAATTCCCGCTGGATGCTTTTAGTAGCGCTGAACAACCGAGCATGATAGCTGAAAGGGTGGTCAGATGCAATCAAGAAATATTATGTCGATCAGCAATTTGTAGCACAAAAAATCATTATGATATTCTGAAAACGTTTTGTGTACTTCAACGGCAACGGTTGATCGCAATCGATTGGGCAGCCAAGAAGCAGCGATCGTGCGCCTGTTTTCTGCCAATCAGGGCTTGGGAAGCTGCGCAGGCAGCGGCATCCCGGTCGGCGCGCCCCGTTCCTGCCAGTGCCCGGCCTTCTTCAGCGCGTCGGCGACTTCGGGCGGCATGTAATTCTCGTCGTGCTTGGCGAGGACGCTGGTCGCGGCGAAGACCCCGTCCCCGCGCAGCCGGCCTTCGGCGACGACCCCCTGCCCTTCCCGGAACAGATCCGGCAGCACGCCGCCGTAGACGACCGCGATCGTCGTCCTGCCGTCGGTGACGCGAAATCCGACCCCGCGGCCATCGGGCTGGCGTGCGAGGCTTTGCTGCTCGACCAGCCCGCCGATGCGGATGCGGCGGTCCGGGCCGATCGCCTTCACGGCGAGCTCGCTCGGGCTGTAGAAAAACACGAGGTTCTCGTTGAAGGCGGCGAGCACCAGCGCGGTCGCCGCGGCGAGCAGGCAGAGCCCGACCCCGAGCGCGATCAGCCGGCGCCGCTTACGCGTCATGCGCTTCGCCAATGGCGCTGATCGTCGCGCCGCTGCAAGCGGGCAAGCGCCTTTTCGCTGCGCCGGTGCCGGCGCCAGGACTGCCAGGCGAACCCGCCCAGGACCGCCGCCGTCAAGCCGTAGGCGGGCCAAACGAAAGCCGCATACCCGCCCATCGCGAGCCAAGCGGCAAGCCCTTGGCCGAGCCACCCGGAAATGCTCTCCATGACACGGTCCCCTTATCGCAGAGCCGGGCGGCCGGCGGCTATCGCCCCGTCCGGCGATGCGTCGACGCGCGCGGCGTGTCCGTAAAGGCGCAATGCCTCGACCTTCCGCTCGTTGAGCGCCGTGCGCATGCGCAACACCAGCATCCAGCCGAACAGCAGCGCAAAGCCGCTCGCCATGACCAGCAGCGGCAGCAGCATCGAGGTGGCGATCGACGGCCCGCCGACCCGCACGACGCTGGCCGGCTGGTGCAGCGTGTTCCACCAATCGACCGAGAATTTGATGATCGGCAGGTTGACGATCCCGACCAGGGCCAACAGCGAGCCCGCCCGCGCGCCGCGGCTGCGGTCGTCGAACGCGTTCACCAGCGCGATATAGCCGAGATAGAGAAAGAACAGCACCAGCACCGAGGTCAGCCGCGCATCCCACACCCACCACGCGCCCCACATCGGCCGGCCCCACAAGGACCCGGTCGCCAGGCACACCAGCGTGAACGCCGCACCGACCGGCGCCGCCGCCTGCGCCGCGATCTCGGCGAGCGGATGCCGCCACACCAGCGCGACGGCGCTGGCGACCGCGATGAACAGATAGACCGACAGCGCCATCCAGGCCGCCGGCACGTGCAGGAACATGATGCGGACGGTCTCGCCCTGCTGGTAGTCCGGCGGCGCGATCGCGAGCGACCAGACCAGGCCGACCGCCAGCACGACGGCGGTCCCAGCGCCCAGCCACGGCAGCGCCGCGCCGCTCACGCGCATGAAGCGCGCCGGATTGGCAAGGCGGGTCAGCATCAGGGCGCCTTTCTCATCGACGAGGCGTATATTTAGCGCGATCCGCCGCGCCCGCCAGCATGGGGATGGGCGCAGAAGGCCGCAGCGGGCCGTAACCCTCAATCGAGCGCCTGGCGCAGTGCCGCGGCCGTCGCGAGCGGCGCCAGCGGCAGCGCCGCCAGGGTCAGCGCGCCAAGCAGCAGCAGGTGGGCGCGGCCGCCATCCGCGGTGAGCGTCGCCTCGACCGCGCCGGCGCCGAAGATCAGCGGCGGCAGATAGAGCGGCAGCACGAGCAGCGAGACCAGCACGCCCGGCCGGCGCGCGCCCAACGTCAAGGCCGCGGCGATCGCGCCGAAGAGGCTCAGCGCCGGGGTCCCGAGCAGCAACCCGAGCATCAGCACCGGGATCGCCGCGGCGTCGAGATCGACGAGGACGGCGAGCAGCGGACTGATCAGCGTCAGCGGCAGGCCGGTGGTCAGCCAGTGCGCCGCCGCCTTCGCGAGCACGGCGAGTTCGAGCGGCATCGCCGACAACGCGATCAGGTCAAGCCCGCCATCGGCATGATCGGCGGCGAACAGCCGGTCGAGGCTCAGGACGGCGGCGAGCAGCGCCGCGACCCAAATGATGCCGGCCGCGATGCGGCCGAGCAGCTCGGGCTCGGGCCCGACGCCGAACGGAAACAGCAGCACGGCCAACACAAAAAAACCGATCACCAGCCCGACATCGCCGCCCTGGCGCAGCGACAGCCGGAGGTCGCGGCGCAGCAGTCCAAGAAACGCGCCGGTCATGCGCCGTCACCACAGGGTCGCGAGCGCGTCGCCCGGCGATGCCGCGAAATCGTCGAGCACGATCGGCACGGCGCCCGGCAGCGCTATCGGCTGGTGCGTTGCGAGGGCGACCCGGCCGCCGCCCGCGCGGTGGTCGGCGATCGCGGCGACCAGCCGGACCTCGCCGTCGCTGTCGAGCGCGGCGGTTGGCTCGTCGAGCAGCCAGACCGGAGCCGGTGCCGCGACGAGCCGGGCCAGCGCCAGGCGCCGCCGCTGTCCCGCCGAGAGCCAGCGGCACGGCCAGTCGGCGACCGCACCGAGGCCGAAGCGATCAAGCGCCGCGTCGATATCGGGCCGCGCGGTGCCGCGCAGGGCCGCCCAGAACCCCAGCGTTTCGCGCGCCGTCAGCGCCGCTTTCGTCGCGTCGAGATGGCCGACGTAATCGATCATCGCGCGATACCGCGTCCGGTCGGCCGCGACCGGGGCGCCGGCCCACCACAGCTGCCCGGCCGCCGGAGTGAGCAGCGTCGCCAGCAGGCGCAGCAGGCTCGACTTCCCGCTGCCGTTGCTGCCGGTCAACAGCAGCGCGCCGCCGGCCGCCAGGCGGCAGTCGAGCCCGGCAAAGACGAGCCGCTCGCCGCGCCGGCACGCGAGATCCTCGCCGACAAGCTCGTCATCGATGGCGATGCTGGCGGCGACGCTGGCTGACACTCTCCGTCTACGATCGGGACGATGCCCGCCGATGGCTCTCGCCGAAGGGACTACTCGACGCCCTCGACGATCCGCAGATCCCGGTCGGCGCCCTTGCCGAGAACCTTGAGGGCCTCCTGGTATCCCGCGCTGTCGTGCGCCGCCACGGCCCTGTCGACGCTGTCGAATTCGACGATGACGACGCGCTGCAGCAGCCCGGCTTCATACGCCTTCGCCGCATTGCCGCGGGCCAGGAACCGCCCGCCGGCCGCGGCGATCGCCGGACCGGCGAGCTTGGCATAGCCGGCCAGCGCGTCGGGGTCGGAAATCGAACGGTACGTCGCTACCCAGTAGGCCTTCGCCATCCTCATCTCCCTCTTTGTAGGGCGCGCCGGGGCGGTGCCTCGGTTCACGCACGATCACTGCGCCGCGCTCGCCAGCGCCGCCGCGCGCGTGGGCAGGAAGCGGTCGAGCACCTGCCCCGGCCCCTTGCCGAGCCGCGCGTAATTCTTGCCGTCGAACACCCGGACCCCGTTGACGAACACGCCATGCACGCCGCGCGGGTCGCGCAGCGTGCGCGGACCGCCGCCGGGCAGGTCGTTGACCCGGCGCGGCGCCGAGATGCCGACCCCGGCGGGATCGAACAGCAGCAGGTCGGCGCAGGCCCCAACCGCGATGCGGCCGCGGTCGGGGATGCCGTACAGCTGCGCCTGGTGGCTTGTCAGGCGACGCACGCCCTCGGGAAGATCGAAGGCGCCGCGCTCGCGCACCCAATGTCCGAGGAAATACAGCCCGAACCCGGCATCGCACAGATAGACGAGATGCGCGCCGGCATCGGACAGCGCGATGACCCCCGCCTTGTGCTTGACCAGCGGCTCCACCCCGTCATCGACCGCGTTCAGAAAGCGCCCGATAAACCCGGTGTCGAGATCCTCGCCAAGCGCGAGATCGAGAAAGAAATCGAGCGGGTCGCGGCCAGCCTCGCGCGCCAGTTCGGCGATCGTGCGGTTGGCGAGGGCGGCATTATCCGGCGTCGCCGGCACGGCGACGATGACCCGGTCCCAATTGCCCTGGAAGATCGTCCCGGGCCGCGGATTGCGCAGATTGTCCCGGAACAACTCGCGGAAGCTCGGGTCGCGGAATGCGGTCTTCAGCTGCTCGCGATCGTAGGCCTTGATCGGGTCGAACGCCGGATGGCTGTAGAACGGGTAGGCGGCGGCCAGCGTGAAATCGAACGACAGCGGCTGGCAGGTGAACTGCAGATATACCTCGCGACCGCGCGCCTGCGCCGCGGCGCAGGCCTCGAACATGCCGATCCCGCGCTCCGGGAACTGCTCGTTGTAGAATGACAGACCGGTGGTCATGAACATGCGGCGGCCATGCCGGCCGGCGATGTCGGCAATCGTCTCGACCGGGATCGTCCCCGAGGCGATCTCGACGACGCCGCGCCCCGGCCCGCCCATCGCGCCGACCAGCGCATCGAATTCGGAGATGTCGCTGATCGTCGACGGCATCGGAATGCCGCCCCAGCCCGAATGGTTCGGCGAATAGGAGGCGCCGAGGCCGATCGCGCCCTGGTCCATCGCCTCGGCGACGAGCCGCTGCATCTCGGCCAACTCGGCGGCGGTCGGCTGCTTGCGCACCGACGCCTCCTCGCCCATCACGGCCGTGCGCACCGCCGAATGCCCGACCAGGACGGCCAGGTTCGCGTAGGGGCCCTGCCGCCGCACCGCCGCCAGGTATTCGGCGAAGGACTGGAATTGCCAGTCGATCCCGGCGCGCAGCGCGTCGATGTCCATGCCCTCGACGACCGCCAGGTTGCGCATGATCAGGTCGCGCAGAGGCGGCGGCGACGGGACGATCCCGAACCCGCAATTGCCGGTCACGACCGTCGTGACGCCGAGCGAGGGCGACGGCGACAGCGTCGGATCCCAGGTCACCTGCGCATCGTAATGGGTGTGGATGTCGATGATGCCCGGCATCAGCGCGAGCCCGCCGGCATCGACGACCTCCGCCGCATCGGCGGCGGACGCCGAACCGATCGCGGCGATCCGGCCATCCCTGACCGCGACGTCGGCGCGCAGCGGGTCATGCCCGAGACCATCGATAACGGTCGCCCCGCGGATCACCAGATCAACCATCGCTGCCTCCCATGCCGGTCGAGTACGGCATATTAGGCGCTGCCGCCGTGGTTCGGCCATGCCGTCGATGCATACCCGCAGGCGCGGCGGCCTGCGCGAGTATGCTCCGATCGCAGACCCCAAGCGGCCAGCAGTTCTAAACCGCCGGTTTGCCGGCAGGGTCCGGCGCGGGGCTGCCGTAAAGCTGCTCCGCGCGGTGCTCGAAGGCCGCCACCATGCGGCGCACCGCCTCATGGAACAACAGCTCGATGACGCGCTGCAGGATGCGCGAGTGGAATTCGAAATCGACGAAAAAATCGATGCGGCAGCCGCCCGGCAACCGCTCGAACACCCAGTGGTTGTTCAGATAGCGGAACGGTCCCTCGGCATAGGCGACATCGATCCGGTGCGGCGGGTTCAGCGCGACCCGCGAGGTGAACCGCTCGCGGAATATGCGGAACCCGATGATCAGATCGGCGACGACCAGATCGGGCCGGCGCTCGCGCACCCGCGCCCCGACGCACCACGGCAGGAATTCGGGGTAGCGCTCGACATCGGCGACCAGCGCGAAAAGCTGCTCCGGGGTGTAGGGGAGCACCCGCTGCTCGGCATGCGTCGGCATTTCTAGTCGTCATGGCCGGGCTTGACCCGGCCATCTCCCGCGGTCCACAGAGATCCCCGGGTCAAGCCCGGAGATGACGAATTTATTCGCATTTCACGCCGGCGCGCGCCGCCTTCAGCCGGGCGAAATCGTCGCCCGCGTGATAGGATGAACGGGTCAACGGCGACGCCGAAACCATCAGAAACCCCTTGCCGAGCGCCTGCCGTCGCAAGCCCTCGAATTCATCGGGGGCGACGAAGCGCGCGACCGGGTGATGCTTCGGGGTCGGCTGCAGATATTGCCCGATCGTCAGGAAATCGACCCCGGCCGCGCGCAGATCGTCCATCACCTGCAATACCTCGCCGCGCTGCTCGCCGAGCCCGACCATGATGCCGGACTTGGTGAACATGGCCGGGTCGATCCGCTTTACCTGATCGAGCAGCCGCAGCGAGTGGAAATACCGCGCCCCCGGCCGCACCTCGGCATAGAGCCGCGGCACGGTTTCGAGATTGTGGTTGAGCACGTCCGGGCGCGCCGCGACGACCGTCTCGATTGCGCCGTCCTTGCGCAGGAAATCGGGAACCAGCACCTCGATCGTCGTCCGCGGCGCGGCGGCGCGGATCGCCGCAATCGTGTGCGCGAAATGCCCGGCGCCGCCATCGTCGAGATCGTCGCGGTCGACCGAGGTCACGACGATATGGTTGAGGCCGAGCGCGGCGACTGCATCGCCGACCCGCGCCGGCTCGTGCGGGTCGAGCTTGTCGGGCCGGCCGGTCGCGACGTTGCAGAATGTACAGGCGCGCGTGCACACGGCGCCGAGGATCATCATCGTCGCGTGCCGCTCCTTCCAGCACTCGCCGATGTTCGGGCAGGCCGCCTCTTCGCACACGGTGTGC
>Ga0326597_10014017_pt1 | contig 10514 bp, 10 predicted proteins | sample RVTome_12_FD_203789 | JGI IMG/M metagenome (GOLD analysis project Ga0326597, IMG submission 203789) | Soil microbial communities from uranium-contaminated site in the Upper Colorado River Basin, Wyoming, United States - RVT100D185 | ecosystem: Environmental > Terrestrial > Soil > Contaminated >... | reverse complement strand
GGTCAGGGGGTTCCTCCAGCGGATCCGGCGCAGCGGTTGGGGCAGGGCTCGTCCCCTTTGCCCTGGGCACCGAAACGTGGGGATCAATCATGACTCCTGCTTCGTTTTGCGGCGTCTCGGGACTGCGGCCGACATTTGGCAGGATCAGTCGGTCAGGAGCTATGGCCTTGTCATGGTCGATGGATAAAGTGGGAATACTTTCGAGGACCGCTGCGGACTGCGCGACCATCTTCGATGTACTCCAGGGTCCTGATCCGGATGATGAAGCGACGGTCAAGATGCCTTTCAAAGTTATCCTGACGAAGGCGCGTGAACGGCTAGCTGGCCTTCACATAGGATTTGTCCAGGAGGACTATGCCCGATGGGGGAGTCGCGAGGTACAAGGGGCATTCAAACAGGCTGTGGAAATCTTCAAGAGTCTTGGCGCGCACCTCGAGGAGGTGCAACTGCCAGCCTATGACTACGAAGCGATTGCCTCAACAATCATTGCATCGGAAGAGGCAGCGGCCTTTGAACCTCTCGTCCGGGACGGCAAAATCGATGAGATCATCGATCCGGACCGAAGAGGGGAAATTCTCGGTGGACAACTCATCACCGCCGTGGATTATCTCCGCTGCCAGCGACTGAGGAATAAGATGGCAACTGATTTCATGGAATTGTTTCAAAAGTATGATCTTCTCCTGGGATCTTCGACACTACAAACTGCACCGCTGGTCACTGCAACGATGAATGAGATTTTTCCGGGAGGAAACTCTCTTGAAGCAGCAGAAAATCTGCTGGGCCTTCCGGGCATTTCAATCCCGTGTGGGTTTGATTCATCGAAACTTCCAATTGGGTTCAAGATAATAGGCCGCACTTTTGCTGAAAGCGATATTCTTGAAGCTGCCCATGCGTATCAACGTGTCACCCGATGGCATGAAAAAGTTCCTCCACTCTGAAAAAAGATCGAAATGAAACGCCTCACACTTTCTGCAACTGACAAGAAAATAGCCGGAGTCTGCGGTGGCTTCGCCGAGTATTTCAATATCGATCCGACCATTGTTCGCATTGGCGTTGTCGTTTTTGCTCTCATTACGGCCCTCATCCCTGTCAGCGTGGGCTATCTCCTCGCATGGATTATCATGCCGGCAAAACAATAAAGAGTTGTTGACTTTATTTTCTTGGTTTGTTATATTTTTGCCCGCCGTAACACAACATCGTGTTGGATACTTTTCGATTTACCTTTCCCAAAACCTATGTCTATTATAGTTCGCGACCTCACCAAAACCTATGGTGAACAAAAAGCCGTTGATAATATCTCGTTTGAGGTGAGTACCGGTGAAGTCCTCGGATTCCTGGGGCCGAATGGTGCAGGAAAAACGACCACAATGAAAATCCTGACTTGCTACATGCCCCCAAACGCCGGGACAGTCGAGGTGGACGGAATGAGCATTGCGGAGGACTCACTGCGTGTCCGAAAAAAGATCGGATATCTCCCCGAGAACAATCCGCTGTATCACGATATGAATGTGCTGGATTACCTTGAGTACTCTGCTCAACTGCATGGCCTTAACGCGAGTGACATCAAGAATCGGCAAAAAGAAATGGTTCAGGTGTGTGGATTGGAAGACGTTCGGCATAAGGACATTGGCGAGCTCTCCAAGGGATATCGGCAGCGCGTTGGATTGGCACAAGCAATGATCCACGACCCTGATGTTCTCATACTCGATGAGCCAACAAGCGGACTGGATCCAAATCAGATTGTCGAAATCAGGAACCTGATTAAACAATTGGGTCGCGCGAAAACCGTGATCTTGTCGACGCACATCCTATCGGAAGTGCAGGCAACGTGCGATAGGGTGCTCATTATCAATGATGGGAAGATTGTTGCGGATGGAACCCCGCAGCACCTTCAAGAACAATTTCATGGGGCAGAGTCTCTTACAATCGAGGTGAAAGCGGCTGTGGGGGATCCCCTCCAATCCATTGCACCGAAACTTCGAAATCTTTCCGCGGTCAGCGGTGTGCAGCTGCTTTCACAATCGGACGGCATTCACCGCTTTGAGGTGAGCGCGGAGAAAGGATCGGATATTCGCGAGGAGCTCTTCAAGCTTGTCGTCAAAGAAAAGTGGGTTCTGCTGGAACTCTCACGCAAATCGACCAGCCTGGAGGAGGTGTTCCACAAATTGACAACGGCTGCCTGAAAACAATCCTCAGCTCAAATCCATGAACATTTATTCTGAGATACTATGAGTCTTTCCAACGTCCTTCCGATATTCAAACGCGAACTTCGATCGTATTTTAATTCTCCCGTCGCGTACGTTGTCATCGTTGTATTCCTTATTATTTTAGGCTGGTTCTTTCAGTCCAGCCTGTTCCTCATGAACGTTGCGCAGCTCCGCGTTGTCTTTGACTATGCTCCGCTCATGTTTTTGTTTTTTGTTCCGGCGATTACCATGCGGTTGCTTGCTGAAGAAAAGAAGACAGGAACGATTGAGCTCCTCACCACCAAACCCGTGCAGGATGTGGAGATTGTCCTGGGAAAATTCCTTGCCGCCTGGGTTCTTCTCATGGCAACCCTTCTGCCAACCCTGCTCTACGTTGTAACCCTCATGAGCCTCGGCACGATGGATTTCGGACCCGTGGTGACCGGGTACGTTGGGCTGCTTCTCGTTGGGGGAGTGTACGTTGCTGTCGGTCTCCTTGCATCCAGCCTTACGGACAACCAGATTGTTGCTTTCATCATGGGATTTCTCTTCGTCTTTATCTTTTTCATGTTCGATAAAGTACTCGTTTTTGTCCCTCAAGGAATTGCCTCCACCTTGGAGTTTCTCTCAGTGGACTACCACTTTTCGAATATTGCCCGGGGGGTCATTGACTCCCGGGATATGATCTACTTTGCGTCAGTTCTCGGATTCTCACTTCTTCTGGCAACTGTTTCACTTGAACGCAGGAAATGGTAAGCAGGTATGGCACATCGTAATCTGAAATCACGCGCTGTCGCAAGAATTGTTACCGTTCTGGTCATTCTTGTTCTGCTAAATGTAGTCTCCATACGGTTGTTTAATCGCATAGACGTGACGGAGAAGCAGATATTCTCCCTCTCTCCCGCCAGTAAGGAACTGGTACACTCGCTTGACGATAAGCTCACAGTCCGCGCCTTTTTTACCGATAACCTTCCCGCCCCTCACAACAACAACCGTCGCATGGTGCTGGATGAATTGAATGAGTACAAGGCCTACTCAAACGGAAACCTCCAGTATGAGTTCCTTGACCCTTCTGGTGAAAAAGGGGAGCAGGAGGCTCAGCAACAAGGAATCCCACCGGTGCAACTGCAAGTGCTGAAATCGGATAAATTTGAAGTGATGCGTGCATATATGGGTTTGGTATTCCTTTACGAGGATAAGAAAGAAATTCTTCCTGTTGTGCAAAATATCGGAAGCCTCGAATACGATATTAGCAGCACAATCAAAAGGCTGACCTCCAAGTCCCGCAAGAAAATTGGATTTCTAACCGGACATGGAGAAACGCCTCTCAGCGAAGCGACACGTGTCCAGCAATTGCTTTCCAAACAGTATGACGTAACGAGCGTTGATGTCTCGAAGGGGAAAGCCGTCCCAGCCGACGTCAACGTGCTTATCGTGATGGCTCCAACGAGTTCTTTTCCGGAGACCGACAAGTTCCAGATTGACCAGTTTGTCATGCGTGGCGGCAAAGTTGCATTCTTGCTCAACAGAGTGGACGCAAATCTGCAAAACCGTTTTGGCCGGGAGGTGACGCTCAATCTTGACGATCAATTGCGAGCATATGGGTTGGTAATCCACCCCGACCTTGTCCGTGACCTACAGTGTGCCAATATTAGCGTCATGCAACAGCAATTTGGCTTCCAGATTCAATCGCAGGTGCCTTTTCCACTCCTTCCCTTGGTCAGCAATGTGAACAAAGAGAATTCCATGGTGAAGGACCTTGAAGGGGTGATGTTCTTCTTCATCAGTTCTGTGGATACGGTCAATCTGGGGGGGAGAAATCTAAGTGGACAGGTTCTTCTTTCGTCCTCCAAGCAAAGCGGACGACAAAACAGCCCATTCTTTTTTGATCCACTACAGAAGTATACACAGGAAGATCTGGCGACGACGTTTTCCGAACACAACATTCCAGTTGCAGCGGTTACCTCCGGGCAATATAAGAGCGCCTTCGAGGGAAAGCCAGTTCCTGTGGACACTGCGGCGGATGCTATTCATTTTGCGGGAACACCGTTATTAGTCAGTCCGGAGACCCGGGTTGTCTTGGTGGGGGATGGCGATTTCGTCCGGGATCAGTACCTGGGGAACAGGGATAATCTGACGCTCTTTGCAAACATGATGGACTATCTTGCAGATGACGCCGGTTTGATTTCGATTCGTACCAAAGACGTCTCGCTTCCGCCGCTGGAGCAAGTCTCCGATGAGACCCGGAACATGCTGAAATATGGAAATCTGATCCTTCCGCCTGCGCTTGTTCTTGGCTACGGATTGTTCCGCTGGCGTGTCCGGAAAGCCCGCAAAAAAGGAATGGAATAATTTCGTTGAACAAATTCCAAGTTGACAAATGAAAATTGTTTCGCCCAAACTCCTTCTTGTTCTCGCCCTTCTTGCAGTTGCGACCTTTCTTGTCTTGCGCCGCCCCGGCGAGACAAATGTCTCCGGCACCTCCTTTTTGGTGACGTATGATTCCAGTAGTGTCGATAAGATTGAGATTCAATCGCCGAAAGAAACAGTGGTACTTGAAAAACAAGGAGGGACGTGGTCGTTAACAAAACCAATTCAGTATAGGGCCGACCAGAACTCAGTGCAGAAGGCTGTAGGAACCGGGAAATCACTCGGAATCACAAGTCCGGTCTCGACCAACCCCGAGAAGCGAAATCTCTTTCAGGTGGACAGTTCGGGAACGCTTGTGAAGATATCGAGCGCGGGAAGTGAAACTGGGGTGATGTACATCGGCAAAACAGGCAGCTCGTTTTCAAACACATACGTGCGTGCAGCAGAATCAAACGACGTGTACCTGACAGATGGCGTACTGAGTTCAGTATTCAACAGACCGCTCAAGGACTGGCGGGACAAGACGATATTCCAAAGAGACAAATCGCAGATCAAGTCGGTCAGGTTTCAGTACAAGGACGAAACGTTTACGCTCAGCCTTCAGGACAGCGCATGGATAGTTGACGCTGATCCGGCGTCTGAAACTAAGGCAACGCCATTTCTGAATGCTCTCAGCAACATTCAAACTGACGAATTTATTGACACGGTCGTAACAACTCTTTCACAGCCGACCGCGGTAATCAGCGTTGAAGGGGCAGACTTGACGGTATATGGGATCAACGATGGAGCGCAATACATCGTGCGTTCATCGGCTTCAGCTCAGTTGTTCGAGTTGAATAAATGGAGGGCAGAGCAATTGCTTAAGCATAAGAAGGATTTCATTGCAGAGCAGAAATAAATAAGGGCTTCAGTAAGTCGACAAAGAAAACGGCGGGTGTTTCCCGCCGTTTCTATTTTTGTCGGCTTCACCTTATGGGTTAGCGTGAAGGCGGCCTTCGACTATCTCCCTTTCGTGTGTCCTTCTTTGCCCCGGATCGTTGGGGGGCGCTCCTCTGAACTTCTTTCCGCTCCGTCGGTCGTACCTCCCGTTCTCGTTGTGAACTTTGCGACTCTTTGCGTTCCGGCCGCTGCCGAACGCTTGGGGAAGATTCGCTCTTTCGCTCCCCCGGCTTCTGCCGAACAGACTCGCGTCGGGATGTTCTCGGGGTTTCCGTTTCACGCGACTTTCGTTCACTCTCTACCGATGGCCGTTGTGATCGCTCTTGCGTGTTATCGATCTGTGGTCTTTCCATGGTGCGGTCACGGTCGGGCTTTGAATTCCCATCTTGAGTGCGGATATCTTCCCGCTCCCGGTCGCTTCCTCGTGGAGGCTTCGTTGCGTCCGTATAGCGAGTGTCAATATCGAGTTTGCGCTCACCTTTTCGTGATGTCGCCGGACGGTCCAGGCTTTTGGTGCGCTCCACATCTATCCTCGGTCGGTACACATTGATTCGATCCCTCCCGTCCGAAGTCCGCGTAGAACCAATATCTTCCCTGTTCTGAACGTCCATCAAATCAGTTCGATCAACACGGATTCGACCGCGCTGCTGTACATAATCTCTTGTCGGTCCCGAGGTGCGAATCCGTCCCCCGTCATACCGGACACTGCCGGAGCTTCTTGTCCGTCCGATGTATCTTGTGTTATACGATGGTCGATACACATACTTGTGGACGTGCCGATGAGTTATGTAACGACAATCCACAAATGACCAATAGTAATTTGGGGTGGACCAATGTGTTTTGTAATAGACGCCGATGTGTAGGCTGAACACTGCGTACGGTGTCAGTGGTGCCCATCCGATATAATTACCACCGTATCTCCATTCAACCCAGGCAGGGGCCCATTCGTAGCCTGGAATCCAAACCCAGCCGTAGAAATCGTCATAATACCAACGACCATAGTGATACGCCGCCCACCCCCAGGGTTCATCGGTGTTCCAGTACCATCCGTCGTCTGTCCACGCCCAACTACCTACAGTATATGGACGCCATCCCTCGTGGATGTTCAGCGGACGCCAGGCGTAAACAGTTGGCTCGACTTCTATCCATTCTCCGTAGGGGCTCAGAGAGCTATAGAACACACCAAACGTCACGGCCCCACCATGACGAGGATGAGCTTGTGTCCCCGCGGATGTGAGGAGAAGAAGAGTAATGAATGCTATGAAATGTTTCATGTTTGCACCTCTTGGCAATGTGATTCGCTATTTCATAGTCCAAGCGTCATGCCAAACAAGGAGGGGACAATCAGCTTCATTTATCCTCATTTGAGAATCCGGAGCGTACAGAATAATCATCACTGGCCACATTTTGAAACAGTAATAAGGGAGATGGGACAGGTGATGGGAAACAGAGACAGAAGGATGCTACTTCCTCAGCGGAGGTTGCCGATTTGCTGTTTCAAGACCCGTCCGAAGAGTGTCACAGAGTCGGACTGTGGTGAGCTTCCTCAACGTGGTGGTGTGATCCGGAATAGCGATGTTCACAACGTTCGCAGAATCGTCTCACCGGATTCTCTTCAATTGCATCCTGAGCGATCTCGCCTTTGCACAAAACACATAGACCAAACGTCTTTTCTTCTATCCGATCGATTGCGCCACGGAGACTATCGAGGACAAGATCGCTCTTGAAGGCGAGAATTGCGTCGAGCTGGTGAGTGTGGAGACGATCATTGATGAATTCATCCCGCTCTATATTGATTCCGTAGTAATCCTGAAGATGGTTGTAAATTTTCAGCAGGATCATCTTTCTTGTTGCACGATTGCTTCTCTTCATGTGCCCTCCGTGCAAAAAACCTACTCTTCTTAAAACCCGGGAAGGGATTGAATTTCTCTCTGTAAAGTACAAAACAAAAAATAAAAGTCAAGGTTCCTTGAAACAAAAATAATTCCACAGGAAAAAATCCGCTGGCTTCCATGGAATCTTCTTCCTAAGTTATGCCAGAGAACAAAGTTATCTCTTTTGAAAAGGACAACCAATGTTAACCCTTTGTTTACTACTACTTGCGACAAATCCTCCGAGGATACAAATGGAAGATCATTCAAGAAGCATCTACGATTTCACAATGAAATCCATCGATGGAAGAGAAGTACCCCTTTCACGGTACAAAGGAAAAGTGCTCCTAGTCGTGAATGTGGCTTCGAAATGCGGTTATACTCCGCAATACGAAGGGTTGCAGAAGCTTTTCCGAGATTACAAGGAAAAGGGGCTGGTAGTGTTGGGCTTTCCAGCGAACAATTTTGGAGGGCAGGAACCGGGATCAAACAAAGATATACAGCAATTCTGTCAAACTGAGTATGGGGTAACTTTTGACATGTTCGAAAAGATCTCGGTAAAAGGAGCGGATAAACACCCTCTTTACCAATACTTGACCTCTGCCAAAACTAACGGAGAGATAGTGGGAGACATTGGCTGGAATTTTGAAAAGTTCCTGATTGGCAAGAACGGGGAGATTTTAGGTCGTTACGACAAGAAAGTCGAGCCACTCTCAGAGCAATTGGTGAGAGACATCAAGAAAGCTTTAGCCCCCTGACTAAAAATCACGAAGCAAGAGTTCGCCCAAAAAAATCTATGATTCGAGACTTGTATTCTTCCCCACCGATTTCTGCCATGTTATCGTGCCGCGCATTGGGGATGAGCCAGAGTTCCTTCGGTTCGTCCGTATTTTCGAAGAGCATCTGCGAATAAGTGTGGTCAATCAGATCATCCGCGGTTCCGTGCATCATGAAGATGGGAATGTGAACATTCTTGATTGATGCCAGCGGAGAAACGGCGCTCGCTTTGAAGTGGGCGATTTGCTCCGATCGCCGGATGACGATATTTCTGAGGTAGTGCCAGGGGAGTTTCACAATCCGGCGTTGGTAGTCATCAAAAACGGTTCTCAATGTGGCAAAACCGCTCTCGGCAATGATGGCCGCAATTCTGGTGTCGATACCAGCCACCTGAATGGCAACTGCTGCCCCCATTGAACTGCCAAACAGACCCACCTTGCCCAGCTGTACATCCGGCCTATGGTGAAGGTAATTTATGATTGTGCGAACATCATGTTTTTCGTAGAATCCGTAGGTACAGTATTTCCCCTCGCTATCGCCGTGGCGACGCGAATCGTAAAGAAGAACATTGTACCCCGCGGAGTGCAGCAGTCGCGCAATCGGTATTCCCACAATCTTGTTTTCGCTCACTCCGTGAAGAAACAACACCGTCCCTTTTGCCGCTTTGGGAGCCTTGATCAACCAACAACTGAGATCAATTCCTTCAGCTGATTTCAGAGAAAGTTCTTCGCATGGGAGTCCGGCATCGGATGGGTGAAGCAGTTTCGTCCTTTTCTGATAGTACTCCACCGTCCTTCGATAGGGCTGAAGAAGCATCCCCGGGCCAATGATCAAAACGACCACGGATGCAAAAATCATAAACGACACAACGATGATTACAATGCCAAGAAAGATGCTCAATGAGATTTTACCGTTTGCGGTGAGGTATTATGAACGGTCGAATATAGCGATGAAGAGCGATGGAAGCAATGATTTGGAAAGTTGATGGATTTAGGTATCTTTTTTCGTTCCATCTTCACCGTCATACAAGGCAATGAATATCATGGTTCCCTCCCAACCACGGCGCATCGCAATTGTACACGAGTGGTTTACTGCAATGCGTGGTGGAGAAAAATGTGTGGAAGCGATGTGCGAGCTTTACCCGGATGCAACAGTGTTTGCCCTTCTCCACAATAAAGGTTCGGTTTCTGAAACGATTGAACGAATGAATATCCGGACATCGTTCGTGCAACATCTCCCGCTCAGAAATTCACACTACAGGAATTACCTTCCCCTCTTTCCCCATGCGATAGAATCGTTTGATCTGTCATCATTTGATCTGGTGATTTCGTCGAATCACTGCGTTGCGAAAGGAGTGCATGTCAGACCATCAGCCCTTCACCTCTGCTATTGTTATACACCTATGCGTTATATCTGGGGACTGTACGACCAGTACTTTAGCAAGGAGAGAGCGGGCCCTCTCACGAGGATGGGGATGCGATTGGCTCGTCCCTATCTCAGAAAATGGGATGTACGGACTTCTCAGAATCCACAACACTTCATTGCGATTTCCAGGAACGTTCAGCAACGGATTCACCAAACGTATGGGCGCACTTCCGATATCGTATATCCCCCTGTTGAGACAAAAAGATTCTCACTGTCCCATACCCCAGGCGAATACTATCTTATTGTGAGTGCATTGGTCCCGTACAAGAGAGTGGATCTCGCAATCGAGGTGTTCAACCGTCTGCAAGAAAAACTTGTGATTGTTGGCGACGGACCAGAACTGGGGCGGTTGAAATCCAAGGCTGGGCAGAATATCGAGTTTGCCGGATTTCGTCCCGACAATGACCTGGTTGATTATTACCGGCAATGTAAAGCGCTGATTTTTCCCGGCGAAGAGGACTTCGGCATTGTTCCGGTCGAAGCAATGGCATGTGGAAAACCGGTTATCGCCTTTTCAAAAGGAGGGGCTTTGGAAACAGTGATCGATACGAATGAAATTCGCACCGGGATTCTTTTTGATGAGCAATCACCAGAATCATTGCTTGCGGCCATTGAGCGTTTCAAAAGAATGGAATTCAATCCCGATCAACTTCGAAACTTCTCTTTGAAGTTTGACAAAGAAGAATTCAAAAATAATTTCAGGACATATGTTGAGAATAGGTGGCAGGAATTTCTCTCTCGATCACCACAAACGATTGAGTAAGAACGCGTTAGAAGAAAAGCTCGTTGACATTTCAACTCGATTTCTCTATATTTGGTCTCCAATTTTGCGAGCTCTTTAAATGCCGACACAAAAAAGCCGGCGGAGGAAGAATTCCACCAAGTACGATATTCTCCTTGTTCCAGACGGCGAAGGTGGAAAAACGAGGCGGTTCCGGACGGGGGT
>Ga0326597_10014016_pt1 | contig 10515 bp, 15 predicted proteins | sample RVTome_12_FD_203789 | JGI IMG/M metagenome (GOLD analysis project Ga0326597, IMG submission 203789) | Soil microbial communities from uranium-contaminated site in the Upper Colorado River Basin, Wyoming, United States - RVT100D185 | ecosystem: Environmental > Terrestrial > Soil > Contaminated >... | reverse complement strand
AACGGCCGGACCGGACTGGGGGCGGTGATGGGCAGCAAGCGGCTCAAGGCCATCGTCGTCCGCGGCCACGACAAGGTCGAGCCCAAAGACCCCGAGGGCATGAGCCAGGCGCTGAAATGGTTCCGCAAGCATTACGACCGCGAGGCCGACATGGTCCACCGGTTCGGAACGCCGCGAAACGTGGTGGGTATGAGCGCCGACGGCATCCTCCCCACCCGGAACTTCCGCGAGGGCTCCTTCGACCGCGCGCGGGAGATCAGCGGCCAGTACATGGCCGAGACCATCCTGACGGACCGGGGCACCTGTTACGCCTGCGCCATCGCCTGCAAGCGCGACGTGGATGTTCCAGAGATGGGCGTGACCCACAGATACGGCGGCCCCGAGTACGAGACGATCGCGGCCGGGGGGTCCCTCTGCGGGATCGGCGATCTAAAGGTCATCGCCCAGTACCACCAGCTCTGCGGGCAGTACGTCATGGATAGCATCTCCACCGGCGTGACCATCGCCTTCGCCATGGAGTGCTTCGAGAACGGGATCCTCACGACCAAGGACACCGACGGGATAGAACTCCGCTTCGGCAATACGGAGGCGTTGCTGAAGCTGACCGAGAAAATGGCCCGGCGCGAGGGATTCGGCGATGTCCTGGCCGACGGGGTGCGGCGGGCCGCCGAGCGGATCGGGAACGGCGCCGAGCAGTTCGCCATGCATGTCAAGGGGCTCGAGGTGCCCATGCACGAGCCGCGCGGCAAGCAAGGGGTGGCCCTCTCGTACGCGACGGCGCCGGTGGGGGCGGACCACATGCGGGCCCCCCACGACCCCGTGTACGAGGGCTTCCACCCCTCCGGGGCTCACGCCCTGGAGCCGCTGGGCCTGTGCGAGCCGCTGCCGCGCCTGGAGATGTCCCCCCGCAAGGTCCGGGCCTATTACTACGCCCAGCACTGGTGGAACCTCTGCAGCACCCTGGGGATCTGCGATCTGGCCGTGGTGCCCATCAACGCCCAGACCGTGACCCACATGCTCAACGTGACCCGGGCAGTCACCGGCTGGGACACCAGCCTGTGGGAGCTGTTCAAGGTGGCGGAACGGGGCGCGGCGCTGGCCCGCGTCTTCAACTGCCGCGAGGGCTTCACGCCGAAGGACGACCGGCTGCCGAAGCGCCTGCACGAGGGTTTCACCGGCGGGCCCCTGAAGGATGTCCGCATTGACCCCGATGCCTTCGGGCGCGCCCTCCGGCTCTACCATCAGATGGAGGGCTGGGATCCGGAGACGGGCTGGCCCACCTTCGCGAAGCTGGCGGAGCTGGGAATCGAGTGGGCGGCGAGGCCCGGAGAGACCTGGTGAACCTCTCCGCGGGTGACCGGGAAGAGTTGCGGGCGGGGGCAAAAGTGGGTGTCCACACCACGGGCCATGAGGCGGGAGCTTCGAGGACGGAGCCTGGCTGGTCCCAGACCGGCGAGGTCCGGCTGGTCGGCGAGCGGGAATTCGTCGCGTCGCTGGTCTGCGACACTCGGGCGCCCGTCGTGGAGGTGGGCACCGGCGCCTGCGCCTGTCTGACGTTGATTCTGGCCGCCCATAACTTCCGGATCCTTGCTATTGACCGGGACGCCGCTGCCGTGGCAGACGCCCGGCAGGTCCTGGGCGGCGTTGACCTCCTGAAGCGGATGACACTCATGCAGGCGGATGCGACCACACTTCCCCTGCGATCTGGAAGCATCCGGACCGTGGTCGCCTACAATGCCCTGCATCACACGGAGGACATGTCGGGCACGGTGAAGGAGATTGCGCGGGTCCTGCATCCTCGGGGACGCCTGATCGTGAGCGACTGGGACGAGCCCGCAAACGGCTTCCTGGGGCGGCTGTCCCGGGCGTTACGCGCTCACTTCCGGAAGGTCACGATCACCCCGCGCGAGATCCGCCAGGTCTATCTCTGTGAGCAGCCGCGGCGGAGGCTACGGAGGGCCGGCCATGGTTACAGTGGAGACGGTCGCTGAGGGGTTACGCGACGTGATGGACCCCGAGGTCCAGATGAGCGTGGTGGACCTCGGGCTCATCAAGGAGGTCGCCGTGGCGGAAGACCGGATCTCCGTTCAGATGGTGCTGACCATGCCCGGCTGCCCCCTGGCCCGCTACCTGGTGAACCAGCTTCAGGCCAGGTTGAGGGATGCGGCCGAAGGCCGCCAGGTGGATGTCCAGCTTCTGGATGAACCGTGGATACCACCCTGGGCGATGAAACCCGACAGGCCCTGAGAAGCAGGAGGAGGAGGACGTGAGCGATACGATCAAGGTGCTGTTCGTCTGCACAGGGAATTCCGCCCGCAGCCAGATGGCAGAGGGCTTTGCGCGGCACTTCGGTCAGGGCAGGATCGAGGCCTACAGCGCCGGCATGGAACCAAGCCGCCTGAACGCCTTCGCCGTCGCGGTGATGCAGGAGAAGGGCGTTGACATCTCCCATCAACAGTCCAAGGCCTTTCACGACAATCTCGCCCGGCGAATGGATGTAGTCGTCACCGTCTGTGGAAACGCCGACGAGCGCTGTCCGATCCTTCCGCAGGATGTCAAGAAACTCCACTGGCCGCTGGAGGACCCGGCTGCTGCCAAGGGAACGGACGCGGAGATCCTTGCAAAGTTCCGCGAGATCCGTGACCAGATTGAAGCCCGGGTTGTTGAGCTGGTGAAATCGTCGGGACCTAGTGAACTCGGGGATCCTGGGCAGGGACATCGTCGGTCATAAGGGAGGGAAGCGCGATGGCGAAACAGGCGAAGGCTGGAGACAAATTGCCGGGACCGTTTGAGAGTTTCACGAAGGAATTCCCCGCGGTCTTCGAGGGATACGACGCCATGGGCAAGGCGGCTCATGCCGGAGGTCCCCTGGATGCGAAGACCCGCGAACTGGTGAAGCTGGGCATGGCCATCGGGGCGCGCCTGGAGGGAGCCACGCATTCCCACGTCCGCAAGGCCCTGGCGGCCGGGGCCACCGAAAAAGAGATCCGCCATGCGACGGTTCTGGCAATATCCACCTTGGGCCTGCCCACAACTATCATGGCCTTCACCTGGGTGGACGATGTCCTAAAGGGCAAGTCCCGACACTGAGCGGCACGGCCCTGCCGACGTGTGCCTCCTCCCTTGCCTCCAGACATCGGGGATTGCCTTCTCCGCAAGGGAAGTTTCGGATTTTCTATTCGGTTCGCGCTCTGGTTGGCGGGATGCGGCTACTGGAACATCTCTGCCAGAGGTATCGTGAGTCCTGGCAGGACATCCTCGCCTTGAAGGCTTTCGTGCTCTCTGAGCAGGCGGGCCGAGCCATCAGCTCGATAGACCGTCACCGTCTTGGCTTGCGGGGCAATGATCCAGACCAGGCGTGCCCCACCCTCCAGGTAATCGCGGACTTTCTGCTGGATGTCAACGGGGTTATCCGTGGGCGAGAGAACCTCAACAGCCAGGTCGGGGGCGCCCACGAGGAAGCCCTCGGGCAAGCGTCCCCCCGGCAGCCGCTGGGAAGAAACGAAGGCCACGTCAGGGGCACGCACACGTTCAGGATCGGTGGGAAGGTTCAGGACGAAGCCCACGTCCCCTGCGACCACCTCTCCGCCCCCATGTTCCCGTACATGTCCTCCCAACCAGGCACACGTTCTTACTGTAATTTGGCCGTGGACCCCCCCCACAGGCGCCATCTCCTTGACCTCGCCATTGATCAGCTCGCGCCGGACGTCGCCTTCTCCGAGTCGCCACAGATCCTGCGCCGTGATACGGGAGTTGGTAACCATGAGAGGCTGCCTCCCACCATGGAAATCTGGGCCACTATACCATCGCCGGACTCGCAATGCCAGGCCCATTTCCAGCGGGACCTGGCGCACATCTGCCGCGGTCGCGAGGGTCTGCCCTTCCCTGGAGGATGGGGCGGCCGCGAAGTGGACCGACGCGCGGATCCTGGGTGCAAATCCCGCGGGACCGGGGTTTAGATTGAATGACAAGTCGTCCACCTGCTCCGGGAGCTCTGCTGAGAGTTCTGGGGGGTTGCCATGATCCGGATAGCACACTCCATGGGGCTTTTCCTCGCCGCGGGATTTTGCGAGATCGGGGGTGGGTATCTCGTCTGGCAGTGGTGGCGCAACAGCGCCCCCTGGTATCTCGGCCTCCTGGGTGCGGGGATCCTCGTTCTTTACGGCTTTATTCCGACCTATCAGCCGGCTCACTTTGGACGGGTCTATGCGGCCTACGGTGGCTGGTTTGTGTTGCTGTCGATCCTGTGGGGGTGGCAGGTCGATCGCTTTGTACCGGATCGATTCGACCTCATCGGCGGCGCCATTTGCCTCGCTGGGGTCGCCGTGATCATGTACTGGCCTCGGTAGGAGGCACCAATCACTCCCAGAGTGCTCCTTCCAGTGTTGTCTTCCCCTTAGCCTACCCTCTTTACGCTGGTGGGGCGGGACGGCATGAATATTGCTTCATGAGCAATCAGTCATATTCAGGGAGCCTTCCATGGGGGCGAGGCACGAGGCTCAGGCGGAGTTCCTTCAGGCCGTGGGGCAGGCCACGCGGCTTCGGATCCTCGAGGTCCTGGCGAAGGGCGAGCGGTGCGTCTGCGACATCCAGGTGGAGATCGGACAGCAGCAGTCGAATGTTTCCAAACACTTGGCCATTCTCCGCAGGTCCGGAATCCTCACCGCTCGCCGGGAGGGAGGAAGGGTCCTCTATCGGCTCCGGAATGGGCGGATTTCGGACTTTCTCCGGGGGCTTTCCGATGTGGTGCCCCGGGATTTTTTTGGCAGTGAGACATGAGTGCATGGTCATATAAGTATTATTGACTATCCGGAGATGTACCCGGCGGCCCTGGAGTCGAGGAGGCGTTGCGTGCTGACGAGTTACGAGATCGCCCGCGTGCAGACCCGTGGTGGGACAAAAAGGCTGATGCCGTGGCATTTGGGACGGGGGCCGGCCCTCGGCATCGAATACCAGGATCGAATTGAGGAGGATGCCAATGATCTTTGAGCTGATTGTTGCGGGATTGCGCGCAGTGCAGGAGTACGTTGCGTTGCACGTCCTCACGTGCCTGATCCCGGCGTTTCTGCTGGCGGGGGCGATGGTGGCTTTCATCAACAAGGAGGCCATCATGGCGCGCCTAGGGGCGGCCGCCTCAAAGCCCGCGAGCTTTGCAACGGCCACCGGCGCCAGCTTCTTCGTCGCGGCATGCTCTTGCACGGTGATTCCCGTATCCAGCGGCATTTACTACAGCGGAGCGGGGATCGGCGCGGCCTTCATCCTGCTCTGGGTGGCTCCCGCATCGAATCTGCTCTCCTTGATTTACACGGGGAGCATCCTGGGGGCGGAGATGGCCTGGGTCCGGGTGCTGACGGCGGTAGTGATGGCCGCCGTGGTAGGCACCGTAATGACTCTAGCATTCCGCAAGGAGGAGGCTGAGCGCATGGCGGGCCAGGAAAACAACTCGAAGGCCGCCATTATCGCGCGGAATGACCTGATCTTATTGGGCCTGCTGGTCGTGAGCCTGCTGGCCCCGAATTACCTCGTGCAGGAGGGGCCATACAGCCGCAAGGTGCTGGTTTGGGTGATTGCGACCGCCATCCTGGCGGGATATGCCCTGAAGACGAAGACGCGGGCCGATCTCCACCGGTGGATGGAGGAGACGTGGTGGTTTATCCGGATCATCTTTCCGTTGCTCCTGCTGGGTGTGTTCATCGTCGGCATCATCGGGGCCGTCCTTCCGCAGTCGTGGGTCGAGGGATATATGGGGGGGAACGGGATCCCGGCTGCGTTCTTCGCGACGATGCTCGGGAGCATCAGCTACTTTGCCACGATGACGGAGGCCCCGTTCGTCCACACCCTGATGGGCCTGGGCATGGGCAAGGGACCGGCGCTGGCCCTGTTGCTCACCGGTCCGGGCCTGAGCCTGCCCAACTGGCTGGCCATCGGCCGGGTCTTCGGGGCAAAGAAAGCCGTGGTGTACGTCTCCACCATTATTGTCCTCGGCACCGTGTGCGGCTGGTTCGCCGGGACGTTCATCTTGTCGTAGTCCGGGAGAAGCAGCCGAGCAGGAAGAGACAATTCACGGAGGAGAGTGAAGATGATCACGATCGAGGTATTTGGACCGGGATGTCACCGCTGCCACGCCACCAAGGAGGCGATCCGCAGGGCCCTCGAGGTCGCCGGGGTAGAGGCGATGCTGACCCACATCAGCGACCCAAGGGAGATGGCCAAGAACCACGTGTTCTTCACTCCGGCCGTCCGGATTGACGGCGAGATGAAATCCACCGGGCGTGTACCCACGGCGGAAGAGATCAGCAAGTGGCTGATCGAACGGGCCGCTGCGTAGCCCAACGAATTGGAGGGGAGAAAACCTGAAGGGAACGGGAGATGATCCATGAGAACCCTTGTGGGTAGGCGATTCGGGTTCCTGGGGGCGGGGGTAATCGCCGACGTATTCGTCCGGCGCCTCCTGGGGAGCAAGGTCGCCGAGCCGGAGAATATCATCGCCCACGACATCAACGGCCCGATCCTGGAGCGGCTGGCGCTGACCTTCAAGGTCCGGGGGGCGGCCAGCAACGCCGAGGTTGCCGAGGCGGCGGATTATCTCTTTGTTGCGGTGCCTCCCATGGCGGTGTTGCCGGTGCTCCGCGAGGTCGCGCCGGTCCTGCGCGAAGATCAACCGATCTTCTCTCTTGCCGCTGCTGTTTCCACGGACGTCATGGAAAAAGCCATCGGCAAGCCCGTTCCCATCGTGCGCGTGATCCCCAACACCCCCTCCTGGATCGGCCAGGGCATGAACCCGTATTGCCTGGGCAGCCACGTGGGGCCCGGTGAGGCCGAGGAGGCGAGGCAACTCCTCAAGGTGTTCGGCAGGGCCGAAGAGATTCCCGAGGAGCAGATGGCCATCGCCACGGCGCTGACGGCGGTTGGGCCGACCTACGTCTTCCCCATCATCTCCGCCCTGGCCGATGCCGCCATCGCCCACGATCTGCCGCCGCACATCGCGCTGCCCGCGGCCTGCCGGGTGGTCATGGGGGCCGCCAGGCTCGTGGCCGAGACGGAGCGGAGCCCGAACAGCCTGAACCTGATGATCGGCATCCGAAATCCTTGACGAGGCCGCAGTCAGGCCGCTTTTCAGCCAGGCGCTTCAAGCCGCCTTCGAGAAGATTGTAGCCCTGGAGGGGAAGGTGGGAACGGCGAGGAAGCTGTGACGTACAGCCCTGAGGATCGAGAACCGCCAACACGAACGGAGGGAGGGGTCAACGTGGCACGGGAAAAGGAGGACAGACGGATGAAAAGCGGACGAAGAGATGCACTGAAGATGTTCGCGGCCGCCGCGGGGGCGGCGACTCTCACGCCGATCTTAACGAGGAATGTGCACGCCACGCGGGAAACGGAGAAATCCCCTGCTGTTCCATGGCCCTATAAGAAGCTGGACCTCGAACGGGTGGCAGAGCGGGCCTACGTAGGCTACTACAAGGGGGCGTGCTGCTACGGGGCGTTTGAAGGGATCGTCGGCCAGCTCCGCGAGGAGGTGGGGTATCCCTACACCCTGATGCCATCGGAGATCATGGTGTTCGGGGAAGGTGGTGTGGCCGGCATTTCGTCCCTGTGCGGGGCACTGATCGGCGCCTCCTCGGCGATCTTCCTGGTAACCGGGGGTCTGGAGGGCAAAAAAAGGGAAGAGGCGTTTGGAATTATCCGAGAGCTTTTCACCTGGTACGAACAGGAGGCCCTCCCGAACTACCGGCCGAAGAATCCGAAGTTCGAGATCAAGGCCTCTATCGCGAATTCCCCGCTCTGCCACGTCTCGGTGACCCGGTGGTGTAAGGCGACAGGCTTCAAGTCGTTTTCCCAGGAGCGGTCCGAGCGGTGCGGCTGGCTGGCTGCCTCTGTGGCGAAGCATGCCGCGGAACTGCTGAACAGCAAGCTCGACGGGGTATTCAAGGCGGCCCATGTCCTCTCCTCCGAGGTCCAGACGTGCCGGAGCTGTCATGACAAGGGGGGCACGCTGGAGGACAGCCGGGGACTGATGGACTGCGGTGGATGCCACTTCTCCAGCGCCAAGGTGAAACACCCGTAAGCTGGCCGACCGGGACGGCGGCAGCGTCGGGAAGCTGGCGCTCCGTGTCCTCGGCTTCCCGAAGATACGGATGTACGACGGCTCCATGATCGAGTGGGGCAACCGGCCGGAGCTGCCCATCGAGAAGTGAATGCTGCTCGCCGGGGACCCTGGGTTCCTCCGGGGTCCCCGGCGCGCGGGTGAAAGGAGATTGCAATGTCAGATCTCGTGCCAGGCTGGGCCTACGAGTTTCACGGGCATCACTGTCCCTTCATGCCGATCGGCTATCGGATGGGCCAGCTCGCGATGCGGACCTTGGGGGTGGAGCGGGAGCCGGACCACGGGATGTTCGCCTTTCCCGAGATCGGGGTGGGCCACCCCCAGACGTGCATGGTGGACGGCATCCAGATCGCCACGGGCTGCACCTATGGGAAGCTCTTGCTGGAAAAGACGGGGGTGGGCAAGCTGACCTTCACGCTGTTCAAGCCCGGAAAGGGCGCCGTCCGGATCGCCATGAAGCCGGAGTTCATGGATGGGATGGCACGGTTCGAGTTCTTCAAGTACCGGAAGGCGGGCAAGGAGCCGTCGGAGATTCCGGCCGCCGTGACCAACGAAGTTGTGGACTGGATGGTCGGCCAGACCGACGATGCCCTCTTCATCATCCAGCCAAAGCCGGACTTCTCATATCAACCCGTGAAGGGCTCCTTCAACAAGGCGAGGTGCGTGAAGTGCGGCGAGTATGTCTTCGAGCGGTACGTCCGCCTGGTGGACGGCCAGCCGCACTGTGTGCCCTGCGCGGGGCACGAGCGCTGATGCGAGCAGTGGGGGAGATCACTGGCTGCCGTGGGTTTCGACGCAATCTGCTCTCCGACGATTCGCACATGGAAGAGATAGGCATTTCGGACAAGGGAGAGAGGCATTTCGGACAGGGGACGAGGCATAGCAGTCCGGAAGAGTGCCGATTCGGCAGATTGGCGTGCAAGATCCGCAGTCCCTGCAGTCCCAGATGGGTGCCGCAGAGTTTGCGGGCGGTTCGACAACGGACGAGCGTGTTATGAATGCTGGACTTCGAGGACGATCGGTCTTTGGGCTCTCCCAGGCTTGGCCCTGGCACGTCCTATGCTGTCTCAGTTGCGTGGGGCCAATCGGCGTGAACCCTTCCTTCCCCGAATGGATCGAACAAATCGGGGGACGTGGCCCATAGAGGCAGGTGCGCGATGATGGAGAACTGGATTGCGACTAGGGGGACAGGCTGGGTGAGGTTGCCGGCGGCCCGGCCTTTTTTTGTGGACAGATATATGACTACATGGTCATGGACACATTACGCGGCAATCTTGCCCCTCGAACACACCTGGGGGGAAAGCGAGACCCCAGCGCTATGAGCGGGACCCGAGGGCCGTCGAGGATCGAGAAAGCTTTGAGGGTCCTGCGGAGGAACCACCTGGCAACACTATGGAGGGGGCAAGAGAAACCAGGGGGCCGCGTGGCCTCCATCTCACCGGAAAGGAGCAAGACCATGAAGCCGAAGATTCTGCTGTGCAACTGCAAGGGGCTTTGCGGGTCCTTCAAGGACACCGACATGAATACGCTCCCCTTCAGCATCGAGTCAGACCTGGACGTGGAGTACGCCGTGCTGCACCCCCAGCTTTGCGGGCAGGGGGGCAACAAGGTACTCGCCGAGATCCTGCGCGGAGCGGCCGCGGATCACGGAGGGAGCGTGGTCTCGGGGGCCTGCGCGCCGGAGGCGCAGACGAAGCTGTTCAAGAAAGTGCTCCGCGAGACCGGCTTCCCGGAGGATCGCTTCGTGCCGCTGGATATCCGGGGAACGGACAACGAGGGGATCCTGGCGCGGCTCCGCCGGACGGTGGAGTCCCTGTCCAAGGCAGAGACGAAACCCGCCGCCTAGCTGGCGAGCCGGAGGGAACGATGAATCCACGAATACCGCGAGAGAAAATTGTCTGGCACCCGACGGTGAACACGGACGCCTGCGTGGGGGATCGGGCCTGCGTGGACTTCTGCAAGAACGGGGTCTTCACCTGGGATGAGGAGCACGGACACCCGATTGTCCAGAATCCGCTGAACTGCGTGGTGGGCTGCGACGCCTGCGCGCAGGTCTGCCCCGTCGAGGCCATCACCTTCCCCAGCCAGGCGGAGTTGCGCGAGAGCGTGCGCCGGCTGCGGTCCGAGGTGGCGGTTGGGGCGCCTCGATGAGACGGTAGAGCGCGTGGCTATGGTAGGCTAACGGCGCGGGGCGATTACATGAGGTTTCTTGAATCCTTTTCAGCGCGCCCGGATCGTATGAGTAGATGCTCATGGAGAGAGAATGGCCGGGCGGACGGCCAAGATGCTTGACCGGAACTCGAGCCCCCCAGCCGATCCGAGCCACGCTGTCTGGGGAATAGGAGGACACGTATCATGATTGATCCCAAGGAGTACCTGGAAGCCGGGCAGAAGTTCCACGGGCACAAGTG
>Ga0326597_10014015_pt1 | contig 10516 bp, 8 predicted proteins | sample RVTome_12_FD_203789 | JGI IMG/M metagenome (GOLD analysis project Ga0326597, IMG submission 203789) | Soil microbial communities from uranium-contaminated site in the Upper Colorado River Basin, Wyoming, United States - RVT100D185 | ecosystem: Environmental > Terrestrial > Soil > Contaminated >... | reverse complement strand
TGTTGTCCGACTTCGTGCGCATGCTGCGCGGCGACGGGCACGTCATCTCCCATGTCGACCTGGGCGGCGGGCTGGGCATTCCCTATCGCGAGGACAACGATCCGCCGCCGGACCCTGCAGCCTATGCCGAAGTGGTCAAGCGGGCGACGCGCGGTCTCGATTGCCGGCTGATCTTCGAGCCGGGGCGGCTGATCGTCGGCAATGCCGGCATCCTGGTGACCCGCGTGCTCTACCTCAAGCGCGGCGAGGCCAAGGCCTTCGTGATCGTCGATGCCGCCATGAACGACCTGATCCGGCCGACGCTCTACGATGCCCACCATGACATCCGCCCGGTCGCCGAGCCCGGCCCGGGCGCCCGCCGGACGGTGGCCGACGTGGTCGGCCCGGTGTGCGAATCGGGCGATTTCCTGGCGCTCGACCGCGACATGGTCGAGCCGGCGTCGGGGGATCTGCTGGCGGTGATGTCGGCGGGAGCCTATGGGGCGGTTCAGGCCGGCACCTACAACAGCCGTCCGCTGGTGCCGGAAGTCCTTGTCCGGGATGGCGAATGGGCGCTGGTGCGGCCGCGCCTTGAAGTTGACCAATTGATCCGCCTGGATCGACTGCCGCCCTGGCTGTGAGCCTGGCGTATATTTTGCTTGGAATGCTTGGGAGCAAGATGTCGCGGATCAAGCGGCGTGGTATGGTGTTTTCCTTGAGATTCTGCGCCCCGGAGTTCCCTTGAGCGAACAGGCCAACGAACACCAGGACGGCCGGCGCCCGGCGCGGACCGGCGAGACCATGCTTGTGCGCGCGCTCTTGCGGGCGCGCTGGTCGATCTTCTGGGAGCGGCTGTGGCCGGCGCTGGCGTCGATCGCGACCGCCATCGGCCTGTTCCTGGCGCTGTCCTGGCTCGGCCTGTGGATGTGGCTGCCGCCGCTCGGCCGGGCCATTGGGCTGTTCGCGTTCTTCGTGCTGGCCACCGCGGCGACGGTTCCGCTGTTCTTCGTGCGGCTGCCCACCGCGGTGGAAGGGCTGCGGCGGCTCGACCGCAGGAGCCTGCTGCCGCACCGGCCGGCTACCGCCATCGCCGACGACATGGCGCCGGAGGCGGCGGATCAGTTCGCGATGGCGCTGTGGCGCGCCCATGTGGAGCGCGCGCTGCGTGCGGCGCGGGCGCTGCGGGCCGGGCTGCCGATCCCGCGGCTTGCCGTGCGCGACCCTTACGCGCTGCGCGCGCTGGTGCTGGTGCTCGTGGTCGCGACGTTCTTTGCCGCCGGCTCCGACCGCTACCGGCGGGTCGCGGCCGCGTTCGACTGGCGCGGCGTCGTCTCGCTCGCCAACTACCGCGTCGACGCCTGGGTGACGCCGCCGGCCTATACCGGAAGGCCGCCCCTGATCCTGCCCGGGCTGCGGCCCGGCGAGCCGGTGCGCGCCGGCGCGCCGGTGACGGTGCCGGCCGGCGCGACGCTGGTGGTGCGCGCCACCGGCCAGTCCGGTCTGGAGGTCGCGGTCACCGGCGGTCTGGCGCAGGCGGTCGCCGATACCGAGCCGCAACGGCCCAAGGGCACCGAGGAGCGCCGCTTCACCATCGGCGGGACCGGCACGGCGACGGTGCGGGGCCCGGCCGGCGACGTCACCTGGAGCTTCAACGCCATTCCCGACCGCGCGCCGACCATCGCGCTCGCCAAGGAGCCCGAAGGCCAACTCCGGGGTTCGCTGAGACTGAGCTACAAGATCGAGGACGACTACGGCGTGATCGACGCGCAGGCCGCGTTCCAGCGCAAGCCCGCGACCACGGCGCCCGGAGCGAAGCCGCCACACCCGCTTTATGACGCGCCCAACTTCACGCTGGTTCTGCCGCAGGCGCGCACTCGCAACGGCGCCGGCCAGACCACCAAGGATTTGTCCGAGCATCCCTGGGCAGGCGTCGACGTGACCATGCGACTGGTCGCGCGCGACGAGGCCAACAACGAAGGCCGCTCGACGCCGCACGAGATGCGGCTGCCGGAACGGCCGTTTGTCAAGCCGCTGCCGCGCGCGCTGATCGAGCAGCGCCGCATTCTGGCGCTCGATGCCAACAGCAAGGACCGGGTGCTGACCGCACTCGATGCGCTGACGATAGCGCCCGAGCGGTTCACGCCGGAAACCAACGTCTATCTCGGCCTGCGCTCGATCTACTGGCATCTGGCGCGGGCCAAAAACGACGACGGCCTGCGCGAAGTGGTGGTGCGGCTGTGGTCGATGGCGGTGCGGCTGGAGGACGGCAACGTCTCCGAAACCGAGAAGGCGCTGCGGGCGGCGCAGGATGCGCTGCGCGACGCGCTGGAACGCGGCGCCTCCGACGAGGAGATCAAGCGGCTGATGGACCAGCTGCGGGCCGCGCTGGACAAGTTCCTCCAGGCGCTGGCCGAGGAAATGCGCAAGAACCCGCAGATGGCGCGGCCGCTCGACCCGAACTCGATGCGCGCGCTGCGGTCGCAGGACCTGCGCAGCATGCTCGATCGCATGGAGCGCCTGGCGCGCTCCGGCGCCCGCGACGCCGCGCGCCAGTTGCTGAGCCAGCTCCAGCAGATGCTGGAGAACCTGCAAATGGCGCGTCCCGGCGGCCAGATGGGCGAGGAGGACGACGAGATGTCGTCGGCGCTCAACGAGCTTGGCGACATGATCCGCCGGCAGCAGCAGTTGCGCGACCGCACCTTCCGCCAGGGCCAGGACCAACGCCGCCAGCGCGGCCAGCAAGGTCAACAGGGCCAGCGGCCCGATCCCAACGCCTTCGGCGAATTGCGGCAGGACCAGCAGGCGCTGCGCGAGCAGCTCAAGAAGCTGCTGGACGAATTGCGCCAGCGCGGCTTCCCGCAGCCGGGTCAGCAGCCCGGCCAGCAGGGCGGCGAGATGGATCAGCTCGGCCGCGCCGGCGAGGCGATGGGCGATGCCCAGGGCTCGCTGGGCGAGGGCGATGCCGACGGCGCCGTCGATTCGCAGGGCCGCGCGCTCGAGGCGCTGCGCCGGGGCGCGCAGGGTCTGGCGCAATCGATGCAGCAGCAGATGGGGCAGGGCCCAGGACCCGGCGAGCCAGGCCGCATGGGCCGCTCGCGCGCCAACCAGGACACCGATCCGCTCGGCCGGCCGCTGCGCGGCCGCGACTACGGCGACGACACCACGGTGAAGGTGCCGGGCGAGATCGACGTGCAGCGCGCCCGCCGCATCCTCGAAGAACTGCGTCGCCGCTTCGGCGAGACCTTCCGGCCGCAGCTCGAGCTCGACTACATCGAGCGCCTGTTGAAGGACTTTTAGAGCCTGATCCGATTTAGATGAATCGGATCAGACGATGGCGCGTCGCGGGCAAAGGCGTTGCGTCATCGGCCGTTCAGGGCAGGATCTCCTGCCGGTCGCGCAATTGCTGCTCCAGCCTCGCGCGCATGTCGTCGAGCAGGCCGGCCTCGGCGGCAGTTATCACCTCGATAAGCTCGCCGGCCTCGGCCAGACGCGCGACCGTCACGTAGTCTGCGCCGGCCGCATAGAGCGTCCGCGTCTCCGCCAGCACGTCCGCGGTGGCGATGATCTTGGCGGTCGGATTGACCGCGCGGACGTGCCGGACCAGCTTTTCGTTGCTGGTTCCCTTGAGCAGCGAATCCGGAACGCTCGAAATCACGATTTCGGCGTCGGCAACGCCAGCGTGCGCCAGCGTGTCGGCATGCGCGATGTCGCCGTAATGGACCTTGACGCCCCGCGCCTTGAGGGAATGGTAGACGACGGGATTGAAATCCACGACGCAGACCTGTTCCAGCAGCACGGCGTGCCGGCGCTCGAGCTCGGTCAGAAACGAGCTGGCGACGCGGAAGAATCCCAACAGCAGAATTCGGCGCTTGCGGTCGTCGGCGCTCTCGGCCTCGTCTTCGGCGTGCTTCTGGTCGAGGTCGCTGAAGCCGAGCTTCTTCAACGCGGGAATGGCGCGCCGGGTGATCCGGTCGCTGCGCATCATCAGGAACGTGCTGAGCACGGCGAGGACGACAAAGGCGGCCGACGCCGCGCTCGCCACCTCCGGGGTGGTCTGCCCGGACTGCACGCCGACCTGGATCAGCACCAGGGAGAATTCGCTGATCTGCGCGAGATTGATCGCCGGCAGCAGGCTCGCGCGCAGCCCCTGCCGCAGCGCAAGGAGCGGCAGGAACACGGTCATGAACCGGCTCACGAGCGTGATGGCGATGAGCACGAGGGCCAGCCCCACCATCGCCACCGTCGGTATCGGGATCGTCATGCCAAGCGCCACGAAAAACAGCGTGATGAAGAAATCGCGCAGCGAGGTGACCTTGGCGGTGACGTCGAGCGCATAGGGAAACGTCGACAGCGACACACCCGCGATCAGGGCGCCCATCTCGCGCGACAGGCCGAGCGCGCCGGCAAGCTCGGCCACCGCGAAGCACCACGCCAGCGCCCCCACCAGCACAAGCTCCGGCAGGCGCGCGATCAGGTGGAACAGGTGCGGCAGGGTGTACCGGCTGATCAGCAGCGCGGTTGCAAGCAGCGCGCCGACCCGCAGCACGGAAAACAGCAGGACATTGGGTTGCAGGTCGTTGAGGCTCGGCTGGATCGCCAGGAACAGGATCGCGAACAGGTCCTGGACCACCAGCACGCCGAGCGTGATCCGCCCCGGCAGGGTGTCGAGCTCGCGCTTGTCGTAAAGCACCTTGACGATGATGACGGTGCTGCTCAGCGACACCGCCGCCGCAAGATAGAGCGCATCGAACTTGTCTCCGCCGAGCGGCACGCCGATCAGCAGGAACAGCGCCAGTGCCAGCCCGAAACAGCCGAAGATCTGCGCCGCCGAGGTGACCAGGATGACGTTGCCGGCGCGGATGATCTTCTTCAGATCGATCTCCAGGCCGATCATGAACAGCATGAAGATCAGCCCAAGCTCGGCGATGGTGTTGATGGACTGCTCGGATTGCACCCAGCGCAGCCCCGACGGCCCCAGCAGGAAGCCTGCGACGAGATAGGCCAGTATCAGCGGCTGGCGTATGAGATGGCCGCCGACTGCCAGCAGCCAAGCCATCACGATCGACAGGGCCAGATCGTGGATCAATTCGTGCACGAATCACCTGCATCGAAGCCCAGCCGGTTTATCACGACCGGGAAATCCGCGGGTGTGCGTTCGGGCACAGATCGTCTCGGGCCGTGGCGGGGTGGCGGCGGCGGCGGAAGGGTCGCTTGCGATCCGGCTAGCGCGGGGCTGGCGACAACGCCGCGGCGACGGCGGACTTGATCTCGGCGAGCGTGAACGGCTTGGCAATGACGTCGCGGATCAGCGCGTCGAGCCCGGAGGCCCGTTCGCGCTGGTCGGCATAGCCGGTCATCAGCAGGATCGGCAGCGCGGGGAAATCGCGCGCCGCCGCCAGCGCCAGCGCGATGCCGTCCATCACCGGCATCTTGATGTCGGCGAGCAGCAGGTCGAAGCGGCCGGATTCCCGCTTCAGCAGATCGAGCGCCTCGGCGCCGTCGGCCGCGCCCACCACCTCGTGGCCGTCCTGGGCGAGGGCGCGGGCGACCAGCGCCCGGACCGGGTCCTCGTCCTCGGCGAGCAGGATGCGCGCCATGGCCGCCTCAACGCGAGCCGGCTTGGACGTCATGGCGGGTGAAGAACCGCACCTGCACGTCGTGGCCGTCCTTGGGAGGCGAGGCGAGCCGGCTGCGGAACGGCAGCCGCCCGCCCGGCTCCAGCGCCGACTGCGTCGGCATCGCGGTCCAGGCGTAGACCTCGCTGCCCGCGTCATTGCGCAGCGCGAACCGCAGCCGGGGCACCTCGACCGGAACCGATACCGTGTTGACGATCACGCCCTCCACCAGCAGCACCGGCACGCCGTCGTGGGTCTCGCTGCCGGCCTTGAGTTCGGTGAATTCCAGGCCGCGCAGGTTCACCGCAAGCCCGATCGAGGCGTAGAACGATGCCAGCTGCGGCATATGCCGGACAATGTCCTTGCGCCATCCGAGCACCGCGAGACACACCGCGGCAAGCGCCAGGATGATGCCGGGCAGCCAGCCGGCCCGCCGACCGCGACGCCGGCGCTCGGCGGACCGCGACCGGCGCCTTGCCACGCTCTCGATGTCTTCGCGGCCGTTTTCGATTTCGCGGGTGTCCGTGGGCGCGTCGATCCCGTCGTCATCGGTCGGCGCCAAGGGCGGCGCGTCCTCGACCGGAATGGGGATGTCGGCGAGCGCGACGGCAGGCGCATCGGCCGGCGGCCCGGCCGCCTGCGTCTCTGTCGTATCGGCCGGCCGGTCCGGTTCCACCGATTCCTCGGCCAACGGCGGGCCTGCATCCTCGGCCCCGGTGCCGCCGGCGTTGGGCGCTTCACCGGCACCCTGTTGCGGTCCGGCGGGGTGGTCGGTGGCCATGCCGGCCTGCGCCTCGGCGCCGAGTTCGGAGCGGAACGCCGCCACCGCCTCTTCGGCGGCCGCATCCGCCGCGGGCGGCCGGCCCGCCTGCGCGCCCTGCATCGCCGGCTCCGGTTCGCGCGCCGCCACAGCCGTCGCAGCCGGCGGTGGCGTGAACCACACGCTCTTGCAGCGGACGCAGCGCACCGAGCGACCTTTCGCCCCGATCACGGAGGCGTCGATCTCATAGGGGGTTGCGCAACTCGGGCAGGCAATCAGCATCGGCGGTACATCGGCGATTCTCTGGCGATTCGCGGCGGTTCGGCGTCGGCCCAAACCGTAGCAGCCGTCCGTTAATGGACCGGAAACCATGACAATGCAGATGCTGTCTGAAATCGGACCCGTCGCGGCCGGTTAACGCAGTCTTAATACGGCCGCTTGGGCTGGGGTCCGGTATCCTGTACCAGGAACCGAATCGCGGGGCGGACCGAATGGGAGAATGCGTGGTCCGATTCGAGAATGTGGGATTGCGGTACGGGCTCGGCCCCGAGGTCCTGCGCGACCTCAGCTTCCAGATCGAGCCGCATTCGTTCCAGTTCCTGACCGGGCCGTCGGGGGCGGGCAAGACTTCGCTGCTGCGGCTGTTGTTCCTGTCGTTGCGACCGACGCGGGGACTGATCAGCGTCTTCAACCAGGACGTGGCCACCCTGAGCAGGGATTCGCTGTCGACGCTGCGGCGGCGGATCGGCATCGTGTTCCAGGACTTTCGCTTGCTCGATCACATGAGCACCTACGAGAACGTGGCGCTGCCGTTCCGGGTGATGGGCAAGGACGAGGCCAGCTACCGCGACGAAGTTATAGAACTGCTGCACTGGGTCGGCCTGGGCGACCGCATGAGCGCGCTGCCGCCGGTGCTCTCGGGCGGCGAAAAGCAGCGCGCGGCGATCGCGCGCGCGGTGATTGCGCGGCCGCAGCTTCTGCTCGCCGACGAGCCGACCGGTAATGTCGACCCCAACCTCGCGCAGCGGCTGTTGCGGCTGTTCATCGAGCTGAACAAGTCCGGCACCACGGTCGTGATCGCGACCCACGACATCGGGCTGATGGACCAATACGATGCCCGCCGCCTCGTGCTGCACGAGGGCCGGCTGCACGTCTACGATTGAGGCGACCATGACCGACTTGCGCATGGACAACGAGCTGATGCGGCCGCGGGCGATGGCGGGATACCTGCCGCACACCGAATCGCCGATCGTGCCCAAGCGCTCGATCGCGGGGCGGGCCCTGGTCGCGGTCGTTGCCATCATGACGTTTCTCGCCTCGCTGACGGCCGGCGCGGTCATGCTGGTCCGCTCGGCGGCGACCGACTGGCAGTCGGAGGTGGCGCGCGAGGCGACCATCCAGGTCCGCCCCGCGCCGGGCCGCGATCTCGACGCCGAGGTGGCGCGCGCCGTCGAGATCGCCCGCGCCGCGCCGGGCGTCGGCGAGGTGCGGCCCTACTCCAAGGAGGAATCGGCGCGCCTGCTCGAACCGTGGCTCGGCAGTGGGCTTGCGCTCGAGGACCTGCCGGTGCCGCGCATGATCGTGGTGAGGTTTCCGGCCGGCGGCCGGGTCGATCTCGCCGCATTGAAGAAGACGCTGGCCGAGCGTGTCGCCGGCTCAAGCCTCGACGATCACCGCGCCTGGATCGACCGCATGCGGGCGATGGCGCAGACCACGGTCGTCGCCGGCATCGGCCTGCTTGTCCTCATGGTGATGGCAACCGTGCTGTCGGTGACGTTCGCCACGCGCGGCGCCATGGCCACCAACCGCCCGATCATCGAAGTGCTGCATTTCATCGGCGCCAAGAACGGATTCATCGCCGGCCAGTTCCAGCGCCACTTCCTGCTGCTCGGGCTGGAAGGCGGCGTGATCGGCGGCGGCGTCGCCATGATGCTGTTCGGGCTTGCCAACATCGTCTCCAACATGAGCATCGACACTGCCGGCGGCGATCAGCTCGCGATCCTGTTTGGCCGCTTCGCGCTCGGCGGCGGCGGCTACCTTGCGATCGTGGGCCAGATCGTGCTGATCGCGGCGGTGACCGCGACGGCGTCGCGGCGGACGGTCAATCGCACCCTGGAAACCGTCGAGTAGCGCCGTGTCACGGGAGCGTCGAATTGTGCGCAATCATGCGCCCAGGATTTTGAACTGATGCTGTCGGTCGGTCCAAAAACCGCGGCAGGGGATGCCGGGATGCGGCCGAAGGCGCCGCGGCCGTGGTGGCGTGCGCTGCGCCTGGCGCTGGTGGCCGTATGCCTGGCGATCGTGTTGCTGGCGGCCGGCTTTCTCTGGTTCGTCCGCATGCTGCCGGTGAGCGAGGTCACAACGGTCCGCAGCGCCGATGGCATCGTGGTGCTGACTGGCGCGGCGCTTCGCATCAATGACGCGCTGACGCTGCTGGCCGCCGGCCGCGGCCGGCGGCTGCTCATCACCGGGGTCAATCCGGGGACGCGGGCGCGCGAGATTTCGCGCCTGATGCCGGAGCACCGGCGATGGTTTTCCTGCTGTATCGACCTCGATCATTCCGCCACCAACACCATCGGCAACGCGATCGAGGCGCGGCGCTGGGCCAAGGCGCGGGGCTTCAAGTCGCTGATCGTGGTGACCTCGAACTTCCACATGCCGCGCGCCATGGCCGAGCTTGGCCATCAGCTTCCCGACGTCGCGCTCACGCCCTATCCGGTGGTGTCGGACAAGGTCCGCGTCGAAAACTGGTGGTCGAGCCCCTCGACCGGCAGGCTGCTATTCTTCGAATATCTGAAGTATATCGTTGCGGGCGTCCGTATCCGGCTTCCCCTTTCGTTGGCTTGATGCGGCGGTCCCAAGGTCTGACGCGCGGCGGTCCCAATCGTGCTCATCGTCCGGTCCCTGCTCTACAACTTGTTGTTCTACCTGAACCTGGGCGTGTTGCTCGTCATTGCGCTTTTCACCTTGGCGATGCCGCGCCGGGCGGTGCTTGGCATGGCCAAGCTCTGGGGCCGCATCAGCGTCTGGCTCTTGCGCGTGGTCTGCGGCACGAAGGTGGAGCTGCGAGGCGTCGACCGGATTCCGAAAGGGCCGCTGATCGTCGCGGCCAAGCACCAGTCCACCTGGGAGACCTTCGCGCTGCTCGACCTGTTCGAGGACTTCACGTTCATCGTCAAGCGCGAGCTGATGTGGATTCCGGTCTTCGGCTGGTGCATGTGGAAGGGCGGCATGGTTCCGGTCGATCGCGGCGCCGGCTCGCAGGCGCTCACCGCCATGACGGCGCGGGCGCGCAAGGAAATCCGCGGTGGCCGCCAGCTCATCATCTTTCCGGAAGGCACGCGCCGCCCGCCCGACGCGGAGCCGCGCTACAAGTTCGGCGTCGCCCAGCTCTATGCCGAGATCGGCGTGCCCTGCCTGCCGGTGGCGCTCAATTCCGGCCTGTTCTGGCCGCGCCGCGCCTTCAGCCGCTTTCCCGGAACGATCGTGGTCGAGTTCCTCGATCCGATCCCGCCCGGGCTCGCCAAGGACGAATTCTTCCGGCGATTGCAGGGCGACATTGAAACCGCAACCGCGCGCCTGGTGGCCGAAGGCCGCGCCGGGCTTGCCCACAGCGGGTACCTGCGACCGCGCGGTTCGGCGGCGTGACGGTCACACGGCGCTGACGTGGCGTTCGAGCGAGCCCTTCAGCCGCTCGGCCAGCACATGCAGGTCGTGATCGACGATGCCGAGCGCCTCGAGCGCCTTGACGGTCTCGATCACGTAGTCGCGGTTGTTGCCGGAGCGCCCATGACCCTGGCGCACGATGTGCAGCTGCCGATCGTGGGTGAGGCGGCCGGCGTACTGGACGTGGCCGCGGTCGACCACGTAGCACAGCGCGTCGACGCGCCGCGCCGGCTCCGCCTCCAGCCAGACGCCGCGCACCACCTCCCGGTACACCGCGGTGGTCTGCTCGCGGTCGCGCAGGTAGGCGAGCGTTGCGGCGCGCCGCGCCGCCGCCACGCGATAGGCGATGCCGCGGCAGGCGCCGCCGAAGTCGAGGCCGAGCACCAGCCCCGGCCGCTCCGGCGTGCCGCGATGATCGAACGAATAGATGCACAGCGAACGGTGCAGGCCGACGATATGCGCCGGCACGCGCTCGACGTATTCGAACCCTGGCCGC
>Ga0326597_10014014_pt1 | contig 10516 bp, 10 predicted proteins | sample RVTome_12_FD_203789 | JGI IMG/M metagenome (GOLD analysis project Ga0326597, IMG submission 203789) | Soil microbial communities from uranium-contaminated site in the Upper Colorado River Basin, Wyoming, United States - RVT100D185 | ecosystem: Environmental > Terrestrial > Soil > Contaminated >... | reverse complement strand
CAGTCCAAGAGCAATCTTCATCAAATCGCATTCAATCTTAAACAAAAACTGCCGGTTGGATTTTCTTCCGCGTTCAACAGCTTTTTTCGGCGTAACGATCAAGAAAGCTTTGTCCGGGGTCTATCCAGCACATCGACGCTGGAAACGGCAACTAGGTCGTCCGGCGCCACGGTGCAATTGAGTCACGACGGTATGATTGCCGGCAAAACAAATCTCGCGGCACTCGGCGTGGAATACGCCCATAATCGATTCGATAGCACGAGCAAGTCGGCTTTCATTTGCTGTCCCGGTGCTTTCGTTACGGAGCAGCTAACGAGAGAGAACATTGCAGGCATATACTTCACCGACAGCTTGACCCTTTTCGACTCGCTCGTCGCAAGCGCCGGCTTCCGATACGATTGGGATCGTTTGGACTTTACCGACAAGAGCGATCCAAGCTTGAGAGGCGCCAAACAATTCACCCATTTCAGTCCGAAAACAGGTCTGGTCTATACCCCCGTGAAAGACCTGAACTTCTATTTTAACTATTCAGAGGGCATGCGTGTTCCAACGGTACAGGAAATCTTTGCTTTAGGACCCTTTGGTTCAAACCTAGATCTGAAAGCGATGACGAGCCGAAATTTTGAAGTGGGGTTGAAAAGCAAACCATTGCAATGGCTCGAAGCATCCATCGCGTTGTATTATATGCCGGTACGCGACGAAATTCTCTTTATCGCGACCGATCCGCTTGATCCTTTTTCCGGACGCAACGAAAACATCAAAAGGACTTTACGAAGGGGTGTTGAAGCTTCGATCAAAGCTCGACCTGTCACTTGGATGGACGGATTCATAAACTACTCTGTGATGAAAGCGACTTTCGAAAACGATTTCTTTATTCCGGGAATCAACTTTATTGATCCGCCGCGATTAGTTAAAAAGGGTGACGAGCTACCCGCCGTCCCGCGCCATCGGATCGGCACGGGTATCATCGTACGCCCATTCGAGGGATGGACTCTTTCGCTCTTGGGGAGTTACGTGAGCGGCCAATACCAACTGCGGGATGAACCCAATCAAGCAAAAAAAGTCGCCGATTATTTCGTCCTCAACAGCCGCATCGCGTATCAGTGGCGCCAATGGACAACCCATGTAACTCTGAATAATCTGACCAATCGGAAATATTCAACTTCGGGAATCCTCGTGGGCAATCCGTTCAACGAATCGTTTCGCGTACCGGCGCCCGGTTTCAATGTCTTCGCCGGCTTGTCATTTAAGTACTAGTCGAAATCGCGATAGCTTGGCGTGACGATGACGTCGCAAAGGCGATCTTTGGGGAGCAATCGAGTTCTGGCGCTAGCCGTTCTCGTCATGCCGCTGCTTCGCCCGCCAATAGCTTTGGCGGGCGAACGTAGCATCGTCGATGATTTGGGCTTCACAGTGGCGGTAAAAACCAATATCCGCCGTGTCGTGTCATTGGTGCCGACTAATTCCGAGATGGTGTGTCTACTTGACTGCGAGCGTTTGAAAGGCGGCACCCGCTACGACCAGTTTCCCGAGGAATTGGTTAATAGAATACAGCGCAGGCAAACCGACATCATCGGCGGCGGCTTCGACGCCAATCTGGAAAAGATCGTCCAACTGCAGCCGGATTTAATTCTCACCAACGGGCCGACCCAGCAGAGATTCGCCGTGCCGCTTAAAAACCTGGGCTATTCGGTTGTGAGTTTGTGGCCGCGCGACATGAATGGACTTATCAAAGACTTCTTGCTCTTGGGCGAGCTGCTGGGGCAAGAGCGCAGAGCGCAAAGCTTCATTGATGACATGCGCAAGCGTTTCCAAGCGATCGCAACCAAGGCGAAGGATAGGCCGACGAAGCGCGTCTATTTGCAAATGTGGACCGAACCGTTGATCACCGTCGGCAAAGCATCGTTTACCGACTGGCTCGTCGGCGCCGCCGGCGGCGTCAACGTTTTCGCCGACCTGTCCTTCGACTCCGGTCAGATCGGTTTGGAATCGCTCATCCAGAGAAATCCAGAAGTGCTGATTTTTCTCGCCGAACAAGCGCCGTTCGTGAAAACTCTCGCACGGCGACCCGGCTGGTCGTCGATCCGCGGTGTGCGCGATGGCCACTTTTGTTTCATCGACGAACCCGACATTCGGCGCAGCATCATGTTTATCGATGGTCTGGCAAAGCTTCACAATTGCCTTTTCCGCGAAGCCACAACCGCTCAACGGCTACCAACGGAGCCCCAGTGAATCGGCAAATCTTGCGCTACCTGCTCATTGCGATATCTTTGTTGGCCGTCGCGCTGATTGGGTTGAGCATTGGCCCGGTTTCGATCTCGCTCCTGGAATTGTCCGCCACAGACAAAGAAATTTTGTTTAACCTGCGTTTGCCGCGGGTCCTTTCCGCGTTTTTAGTTGGCGGCGGCTTGGCACTCGCCGGCGCGATCTTCCAAGGGCTGTTCCGTAATCCTATCGCCGACAGTTATCTGCTCGGCGTCTCATCGGGGGCGTCTTTGGGCGCGGCGGCGGCGATCGTGTTTAAGCTCGCCTCACCGCTGGCGAGTTTCGCCGCCGTCAGCGTCTTCGCGTTTGCCGGATCGCTTGCCGCCCTCGGCTTGGTTTTTTATTTCGGCCATCGCGAAAGCGGATTTTCGATCTTCCGTCTCCTCCTCTCCGGTTTGGGCGTCGGCCTTTTTCTTTCATCCCTGGTCGCCGTCTTCATGCTAATGGCCGGCGAAGAATTGAAGGCGCTGATTTTTTTCTTTCTCGGCGGCTTTTCCAGCTCCAGTTGGGATACCACCTGGGTATCGCTCGCGTGCATACCGCTCGCGGCGCTCACCGCCTGTTACTTCGCACCAGAGTTGAACGTGCTACTGCTCGGCGAGGAGACCGCACAGAGCAGCGGGGTTCGCACCGGTCGCATTCAACTGCTCTTCGCCATTGTCGCGGCGCTGCTGACGTCGATTTCGGTTTCCGTGGCGGGCTTGATTGGATTTGTCGGTTTGATCGTGCCGCATATGATCCGCTTGAGTTTCGGCGCCGATCACCGGACTTTGTTCCCGCTGACGTTTTTTTCAGGCGGGATCTTTCTCGTGCTCTGTGACGCCGCAGCGCGCACCGTCATGGCGCCGGCGGAACTACCCGTCGGTATCGTGACCTCGCTAGTCGGTGTGCCGATCTTTCTCTACTTGATCCGCAATGAGACCAGCGATTTGGGTTGATAAAATGGAATCGACTAACGCACTCGAAGTTCACAACATTTCTTTCGGCTACAACGGCGCCCTGCTGCTGAAAGACATCTCATTTGCCATCGCCGCCGGCAAACTCGTCGCCCTCATCGGCCCTAACGGCTCCGGCAAGACCACGCTGCTCAAAATCCTGCTCGGTTTGCTGTCGCCGAATTCCGGTGGCGTAATGCTGCACGGCCAATCGCTGTCGAGTTATCAACCCAAGGCGCGAGCAAAGACCATCGCCTATGTTTCCCAACAGCCGGCGTTGAGCTTTCCTTTAACCGTGCGTGAGCTGGTCGCCCTCGGCCGCTATCCCCATGGCGGGCGCGGCAGAGAATCTACTTCGGACACGCTGGCCATTGACAATGCGCTGGAGCGATCCGCGGCGAATGATCTAAGCGACCGGCAGTTCAACACACTCAGCGGCGGCGAGAAGCAGAAAGTCTTGATCGCCCGCGCCTTGGCTCAATCGGCGCGGGTCTTACTCTTGGACGAACCGACGCTGCACCTCGATCTCAATTTTCAATTGCAGGTTCTCTCGGCATTGCGACGGTTATGCGCTGACGAAGGAATCACAGCTATTACCGTCTTGCACGACGTGAATTTGGTTTCGCTGTTCGCCGACCAAGCGTTGCTGCTCAGCGGCGGCGCGCTGCGTGGCTTCGGTCCGGTCTCTGAAGTCATCAACGAAGCGAGTATCAATGAGCTGCTGGACGTCGATATGGCCGTGATCGCGGGAAATGACTCCCGGACGCGTTACTTCGTGCCGCGTGATCCGTTTGCTGCAAAACCAAGTCGTGGCTAAACGTCTCTTCGGTCCAAAATGCAGCGAAGTGATATTCCGTTTGGACGCAAAAACATGCTCGCCAAGACGTTAATGATTCAGGGTACCGGCTCATCGGTCGGGAAAAGCATTCTGGTCACGGCGCTGTGCCGAATTTTCAAACAGCAAGGACTTAAAGTCGCGCCGTTCAAGGCGCAAAACATGTCGCTCAACTCTTTCGTCACGGCGGACGGCGGCGAGATCGGTCGCGCTCAGGTGGTCCAAGCCGAGGCGGCGGGCATCGCACCGACGGTCGAGATGAACCCGGTCTTGATCAAACCAGAAACGGATCGAAACGCGCAGATTATCGTCCGTGGCAAAGCGCTGACGCAAATATCGGCGGCGCACTTTCCCCAGCTCAAAGCCGAGCTCTGGAGCGCTATCGCAGAATCCATCGACCATCTGCGTCGGGCTTATGATCTCGTCATCATCGAAGGCGCAGGCAGTCCAGCTGAGATTAATCTCAAGGATCGCGATTTGGTGAACATGAAAGTCGCGCTTTATTGCAACGCACCGGTGTTGCTGGCGGCTGATATCGACCGTGGAGGCATCTTTGCCGCCTTGGTGGGAACCATGGAACTGCTCGAACCGATGGAGAGAGAACGAGTCAAAGCGTTCATCGTCAACAAATTTCGCGGCGATGTTTCATTGCTCACACCGGGATTGGCTTGGCTTGAAGCGCGCACCGGCGTGCCCGTCGCCGGCGTGGTGCCGTATTACCACGATATTCACATCGCCGAGGAAGACTCAGTTTCCCTGGAAAAACGCTACGCGATGAAAAACCGCCGCGACTTCGATCTCGACATCGCCGTCATCGCTCTGCCGCATATCGCCAACTTCGATGACTTCGATCCCTTTGAACGAGAACCGCGCGTCCGGCTGCGTTACGTTGAAGCCGGTGACGATCTTGGCGAACCGGATTTGATTATTCTTCCTGGAAGCAAAGCCACTGTCGCCGATCTCGGCTATCTCCGCGACAGCGGCCGCGAGCAAGAAATTATTCGCGCTGTTTCAACCGGCGTCCCAATCATCGGCATTTGCGGCGGCTTTCAGATGCTCGGCACCGCCATCCACGATCCCGATCTGATCGAATCGACCAACGAGCTAACCGCCGGCATGGGACTCTTGCCGGTGGCCACACGTTTTCGAGCAGTGAAATCGACCCATCAAGTTAAAGCCCGCGTGTTGGCCGGGTTCGGTCTGCTCGCCAAAGCGAAGGATGCGGCAATTTCTGGCTATGAAATTCACATGGGAAATACTGACGGAAACGGCACGACTCGGCCGTTCCTGATCGAGCAGCGCTCCCAGGAATTTTGTTCGGACGAAGATGGCGCGCTCAGCGCGGATGGAAACGTGGTTGGCGCCTACATCCACGGTCTCTTCCACAACGACGCTTTGCGCCGGGCGATATTGCTGGAACTCGCCGAACGAAAAGGCATGACGCTCGCGGCAAGACCGTCGCAATTCTCCGCCGACGAGCAATACGACCGCCTCGCCGCTCACGTGCGCGAAAATCTAAAAATGGAGCTGATCCGCCGCATCCTCAATCAGCGTTGAGTTCATCGATTCGCCTTGCGATATCCCAGCGCGTCCTGGGCGATGATCATCTTTTGCACGTTCGAGGAGCCTTCGACGATCTGGTAGGACTTGGCGTCTTCGTAGAGACAAGTCCGACGAGAGTTCAACGGCGAATTTACTCGACTATCGTGGCAACCGACGGGCTCATGCTTCGTTTGGTCGCTCGAAATGTGGAACGCCGAACAAGTTCAACTGTTGCGCAGCTTGCTCTGCCGCTTTGAGGTCGGGGCTTAATTCTCCCGAGCGGAGTAATTCCCCCGGAGTGTATAATCGCTCCTGAATTGCGGCGCGACCGGCTTGGGACACAGGCGCGACAAGTGTCCGGCCATGATCCATGGCAACCACTCGAATCTGGCTGTCAGTTAGATCCTTGTAGTCGAGAATATCCGGGCTATGCGATGTTAGGAGAACTTGTTTTTCGTGAGACGCATCCAGCAGGACTTCGACTACGACTTCCGCAACTGCCGGGTTAACTGTGGCCTCCGGTTCCTCAACGGCAACGACGGAAGAAGGTCCGGGCTGATAGACCGCCAGAAGGAGGCCGAGCACGCGTAAGGTCCCGTCAGACATGTTTAAGGCGTTAAAGGACCAGGGGTGCTCCGATCCGACGTCTTGTTTAAACTGAAGTGTTTCCTTCTGACCGATTGCTCTATACTCAACTTTTTTTATCCCTTCCACGACTCTCGACAAAAGCCGGCACACGCGATCGTACCGACCGTTACCTTGAGCTTCCTCCTGTAGCCTCTTCAAAACCGCTGCCGCGTTACTGCCATCGCGTTTGAGGAAGTCGCCGGCGTCAGGTTCTTGCAGTTCTCTGAGACGAACCGGAACGATGGAGTAAAAGCGCATTGACGTTAAGAAATCGTATACGGGTCTGAACTCCTCAGTTGCCGAGGCGGCAAAAAGAGCGAGACGGTCCGCAGCCACTTTTGGTCTAATCCCAGGTATCTCAGCGGTAAACTTCCCGTCCTCAATCTCGAATACATGACTTTGCTCCATGAACTTCTGGACGATACAGCGTTCGCGCGCGACGCTAAACTTTTCCTTGGGCTTTGCTGCGATCTCAAATACATAGTCTGCAAAAAGATCGTCACCGAGATTCAGCACAAGACGAATCGTTATGTGAGTCGGATGTCCGGTTGAGCTGCGCCGGACCGCGGCGATTCCGCCACGATTTTTAAACGCTAGTTCGATAGATTCGGAAAGACATTCCTGAACGAAGGCTAGAGCATCGATAAAGTTGCTCTTGCCGGAACCGTTCGGTCCAACAAAAATCAGGAAAGGTTCGAGATTTACTGAAACTTGCGCGATGCTTTTGTAATTTCTGATTTGGACCTGTTGGATGCAAGGAATCATAACGGTATCGATTTTGCCGAGGGTCAACTTCGCTCAATCATAAGGACTTTGAGCCGGCTTTGCTAGTCGAAGAATGACGGATCACACTGTCGGTGACATTGCTAATTCGTTTTCCTAGCAACGCAAACAACAAGTCCCTACCGATTCGCCTTGCGATATCCCAGCGCGTCCTGGGCGATGATCATCTTCTGCACGTTCGAGGAGCCCTCGACGATTTGATACGACTTGGCGTCGCGGTAGTAGCGCTCGACCGGGAATTCGGTGGAGTAGCCGTAGGCGCCGAGGATTTTCATCGCGGCGTCGGCGGCGTAGTTGGCGGCTTCCGCCGCGCAATACTTGCCGATGGAAGTTTCTAAATTGTTCGGCTTCTGCTGATCCGCAAGCCACGCCGCGCGGTAGACCAGCAGACGCGCCGCTTCTTCGTGGGCGATCATTTGCGCGATCATATCTTGATTCATCTGAAACTCGCCGATCTTTTGGCCGAACTGCGAGCGCTGATTGCAGTAACTGACCGCGGCTTCCTTGGCCGCCCGCGCCACGCCCAACGCGCCGGCGGCGCAGTTGAGCCGCGTCTGATTGAGCTGCCACATGCAGATTTTGAAACCGTCGCCTTCGTTTCCCAGTCGGTTCGCAACGGGAATTGGGAAATTGTCGAAAGCCAGTTCGCCGAGCGGCGAGCAGTGCGCGCCGAGAGTTTCCATGGGCTTGCGCGCTAAACCAGGCTGACTAAGTTCGGCATAGAACGCGGTCATGCCGCGATGTTTTTGCGCGCGGTCGGTATAGGCGTAAACCAACCCGCCGTTAGTCACCGGCGCGTTGGAGATGAAAATCTTGTTGCCGTTGAGAAGATAATGATCGCCGTCTTTCTTAGCGACGGTGCGCATCCCTGCGACATCCGATCCAGCATCTGGCTCAGTGATCGCAAAACAACCGATGGTTTCGCCCGAAACCAAACCGGGAATGAATTTCTTTTTCTGTTCCTCGGTGCCGAATTGCAGCAGCGTCAGCGCCGGCCCGATCTGCATATTGATCGCCACGCGCATGGCGCTATGGACCCGCGCGATCTCTTCGGTGATCAACACCATGGCGAGAAACCCGAGACCGCTGCCGCCATAGTTCTCTGGAATCATCGTGCCGTAAAACCCCAGCTCGCCCATCTTCTTGACGAGATCACCGCGAAAATTATGTTCCTTGTCGTCTCTGGCGGCCGTCGGCGCAATTTCTTTCTCGGCGAATTCACGCGCCAATTCGCGCACGGCGATCAACTCATCTGATAATTCAAAATCCAATGGATCATCCTTCCAATACTGACCGGCAGAGTATTCAGTAAGACGCTGTTATGTCAACCTCGTGGTCAGCCTCGATTAATTTTTCGGATTGCGAAAAAGGCTCGGCCAGCAGCTAATCGAACAGTATCCAGGTTCGAACGATGTCTAAAGTGCAGTTAGCACTTGCGCAAGGTCAGCAGTCGGGTCGCCTGTCAGCGATGACTCCGTAACGTTGCCTTGTGAGTCGTGGTGATGGTGTGGAAAGTTCGAAAGATTGGGGAAATGGGGCGCGTTATCCCAGCGCCGCAACGGTTTGTCTGTGAATTCCTGAAATGAATATCGGATGCTGCCGGAATTTCCCCGGAGCCGTATCTGGAGGGTTTGTCCTGATATCAGCTCACAGCGGATCTTAAAGAGGAATTCCTCATCGAGCGGATCGTTATCGATGATGTGAAAGGATTTGACCTTGGAAGAAGCCCGTAGGAGAGCCTCAAGCAGTGGGAGCATTCCGCAAGTGTGCCTCCACGGCCTGCCAGCGGGCGAGGAACTGCTCAGCCGCCTGCCATTCCTCTAAATCATCCTCGGCCTGCAATATCTGTTGTTGTCTATTCAGATGGCCCAACGCAGGGATCGTCTCGAATCCCTGGCAAAGCGCGGCCACCTGCTTGGCAAACATTTCCACGGTCGTTTGGTAGAAGGAGCGAAAATGCTCCACTCGCTCCTGATATTTACTGACCTGCCGCTCGACGTAATCCTTGGCCAGCATCTTCAACGCCTCGGCCTCATTTTTACAGATCCCATGAGTGAGAAAAGGGTCGATGATCCTTTTGACGGCGTCCGCGCTCATGTCCGAAACCGTACCACGCTCCCCAGCCCCGCGCAATAATTTTCCGTCTCCGTCTCGATCTCTGCCTCGGTCTGTCTTTCTCTACCCAAAATCCCGAAACCTATGCTATTGCCCATTGCCCCGTGCCTATTGCCTTCTTCATCTGATTACTCTCTGCGCCCGTACCAAAACATTGGGCTCAACCGTCACGCCGATCTGCTTCGCGGCTTTCAGACTGATCACAAGCTCAAACCTCATCGGCTGATCGACTGGAATGTCGGCCGGCTTTGTGCCTTTCAAGATCTTGTCCACAAAGTCAGCGGCACGCCGCCATGAGTCCGTAATGTTCGGCCCGTAGCTCATCAAGCCGCCGGCGTCAACATAATCACTGTATGGGTAGATCGCTGGCAGCCGGTTCTTTGCCGCGAAGTCCAACACTTGACGTTGCTGAGTATTGATAAGTCCACCTGTGGTCGTAATGAGCGCCTGGGCGCGTTCCTTTTTCGCTCGTGCGAATGCGCCCTCAAAATCGTCAAGGCTTCGCACCTCCAGCGATATAAGTTTGAGTCCCAACGCCTTGGCCACAGCTTCCATTTCTGTGAGAGCCAGGTTTCCCCTGATACCACCCGGTTGCCAGAGGAAGGCGACCCGGGCAATCTTGGGGAAGGCTTCCTTGAGCAGCTCCAACCGTTTGCCATCTAGATCTGGCGCCATGAGACTAAGACCGGTGATATTCCCGCCTGGTCGCGCCAGGCTGGAAACGAGCCCGGTTCCTACTGGATCGGCAGCAGAGGCGAATACGATGGGAATTGTCGCGCTCGCCTTCTTAGCAGCTAAAATAGTCGGGCCTCCGACGGTGACGATGACGTCAACTTTGAGACGGACCAGCTCGGCTGCAAGGTCGGGCAGCCGTTCGAGTTTCCCTTCTGCATATCGGTACTCAATGACAATGTTTTTTCCTTCGACATACCCACGCTCGCGCAGCCGTTGGCGAAATGCTTCGACCCGGGCCGAATAGACGGACGCGGAGGATCCGATCAGAATTCCTACCCGGGAAATTCTCGCCGGCTGCTGCGCCCCAACCGCAACCCCACCGAAGGCGAATGCGACAACAATGGCGACAACCCGCAGCCATTTTGGTCTGCGGGGCCGCTTTTGGATTTTAGTCCGCGGGGCCGCTTTCCGATTGTCGGATCGAAGCCACCGAATTCTAGTTCGAAATATCTTTTTCATGCGCTAGTCCCCCAATCCAAAATCCAAAATCGAAAATCCAAAATTGATCTGCCTATTGCCTACTGCCTGTTGCCTTAAGTAATTCTCGCGCGATCACCAGTTTCTGAATCTCAGAAGTGCCTTCGTAAATCCTCAGCGCCCGCACGTCGCGGTAAAGCCGCTCCATGATGCTGCCGGCGACGAGACCGCTGCCACCGTGAATCTGTAAAGCTTGATCGAC
>Ga0326597_10014013_pt1 | contig 10517 bp, 7 predicted proteins | sample RVTome_12_FD_203789 | JGI IMG/M metagenome (GOLD analysis project Ga0326597, IMG submission 203789) | Soil microbial communities from uranium-contaminated site in the Upper Colorado River Basin, Wyoming, United States - RVT100D185 | ecosystem: Environmental > Terrestrial > Soil > Contaminated >... | reverse complement strand
CGCGTATTCTACCTCCACGGGAATCCGGCAGAACTCCTCGATCATCATTTCGCCGATCAACGCGGAATGCCAGCTTGTGCCGCACGCGGTGATGATCACGTTGTCGATCGACAACAGGTCGGCCTGCGAGAGATTGAGTCCGCCGAGTCGTGCGGTGCCTTCCGACGCAACAAGACGTCCGCGGAAACAGTTCTGGATTGTCTGCGGCTGCTCGAAGATTTCCTTGAGCATGAAGTGGGCGTACCCGCCGCGCTCAATCTCGGCGAGGTCCCACTCGATGCGGTTCACCCGGCGGAGCATCGGCAGCGCGTCGACGTCAACGACACGATAGCCGTCGCGATCCACCACCGCGACGTCGCCGTCGTCCAGGTATACCACTTCGCGGGTGTGCGAAAGAATGGCGGCCGCGTCGCTCGCCACGAAGTACTCACCGTCTCCGACGCCGAGCAGCAGTGGGCTTCCTTTGCGCGCCGCAACGATCTTGCCCGGATCACGATTGGAAATGACCGCGATGCCGTATGTGCCTTCCACGTGCCGGAGCGCAGCGAGTACCGCCTGCTCCAGCGAGTCCGTGTAGACCTCCTGAATGAGGTGGGCAAGAACCTCGGTGTCCGTATCCGACCGGAACGTGTAGCCCCGCGCCGTCAGCCGGTCGCGCAGGAGGTTCGCGTTCTCGATGATCCCGTTGTGCACCACCGCGACCGACTCATCCTGGCTCAGGTGCGGGTGCGCGTTCTTCTCAGTCGGCGGACCGTGCGTCGCCCAGCGTGTGTGCGCGATGCCCAGGCGCCCTTCAACCGGATCACGCGCGAGCGCCGATTCCAGCTTGACAATCTTGCCCGCCGCGCGACGCGTCTCGAGGCCCGAGCCGTTCAGAATAGCGACGCCCGAGGAGTCGTATCCGCGATACTCGAGACGTTTGAGTCCCGCCACAAGCAGGGGCGTTGCGTCCCTTGGTCCGGTGTAGCCAACGATGCCGCACATTTGAGAAGACGGGATGACGAGAGGACGGGAAGACGAGTGCTACGGGGATGGTCGGACGGAACTGACGAATAGCGCTTTCGCTTGGTTCACGAGCGCCGCGGCGGCGTCCTTTGTCGGCGCTTCCGCGATGAACCGTACGATCGGCTCCGTCCCCGATGGACGAACGTGCAACCATCGGTCGGGCCACGCCAGTCTCAAGCCGTCCTGGCGGTCCGGCACGGCGTCGGGAAGCGCAGCCACGAGCCCTGAATACACCGCCCCAAGGTCGGTCGTGCCCACGGTGAGCTTGTCTTTCACAATGGCGTATCGGGGGTACTCGGCGATGACCTGCGACAACGGCTTTCCCGAGTCGCAGAGTAATTGCAGCATCAGTGCCACAGCTACCGGGGCATCGCGGCCAAGGTGAAGCGCCGGCAGGATCACCCCGCCGTTCCCCTCCCCCCCAACGACAGCCCCGGCCCGTTGCATCGCCACCGCGACATTGACCTCGCCCACGGGTGCCCTCTCGACCCGCACCCCCACCCGCCCCGCCACGTCGTCGAGTATCCGGCTCGTTGACAGATTCGTGACGACCGGGCCGGGCTGTCGCGCCAGAACCACACGCGCCGCGAGGGCGAGCGTCCAGTCTTCCCCTACAGCGGTGCCGGTTTCGTCGACCAGGGCCAGCCGGTCGACGTCGGGGTCGGTAGCAAGTCCGATCGCCGTGCGATGGCTCAGCACAAGAGCGCTGAGATCGCCGAGGTTCTCAGCGACCGGCTCGGGCGGCCTCGGAAAGCGGCCATCCGTCTCCGTTCCAATCGCCGACACCACGCACCCGAGGCGCTCCAGCAAGGCCGGCAGAATGACGCCGCCAGCGCCGTGACAGCAGTCGAGCGCAACGCGGAACCGCTGCGCGCGAATCCGCTCCACGTCCACGAACGGCAGCGCAAGCACCGCATCGATATGCCGCGAGATAGCCTGATCGTCAGTGAGCAGCGCGCCCAGCAACTCCCAGCCGACGTACGGATGCCCGCTTTCGAGCGTGGCGCGCATCTCCGCGCTGCTGTCGCTATTGAGAAACAAGCCGTTCGAGCCGATGAACTTGAGCGCGTTCCACTCGATCGGGTTATGACTCGCCGTAATCGCGAGACCGCCTGCTGCGTGATGGTGTTCGACGGCCAGCTGCACCGTGGGAGTCGGCGCGAGTCCGATGTCGATGACGTCACACCCGGCGCCCTGGAGTGCCCCGATCACAACGCGACGAAACATCGGCCCGGACACCCGGCTGTCGCGTCCAACGACCACGGCGCGCCCGGGTCCGCGGCCTCGCGCCCAGGCGCCGAAGCCTGCCGCGTACGCGGTGACGAGCTCGGGCGTGAACGTCTCACCAACACGGCCGCGCACTCCGGACACACTCACCATCAATCCACTGGGGCGGAGCGAGCGGGTCATCGGCGGGAAAACTAACCCGCGTGCACGCACAACCGCGCACTACCGCGCACAACCGCGCACAACCACGCACGACTCGCCACGCGCTCGTGCACCGCCGCGTCTTGTCCGTCTGCTCGCTTGGTCCTAGCCTTGGGAGGCCCCTCACCGCAGGAGATCCAACTGCCCCAAGCACCCGTCGCGCGCGGCCGCACGATTCCGTTTCGGTACCGGCTCGCGGCGATCAGCACCTTCGCCGTTCTCGCGACTGCCGTGACGATCCTCGTTCCCGTCTACCGGCAGCAGCGGAACGATCTTGTGCAACTCCACGGCCAGCGCTTGGGCGCGGTCACGAGGAGTACGGCGGCTATGCTGACCAGCGACGCCCTCGATAGCGTGGCACTCCCCGACGGCGCCTCGCACGCGGAGTTCGCGACGGTACGCGGGGTGCTGCGCGCGCTATGGATCGCGAACGGCGGCGCTGAGGGTGACCTCGCGGATGGGCTCGCCGTTGTTCGTGCCGATGGGCCGACGTTCAGGACACTCGCGCACTCCAGATGGACCGCCGGACAGCCGCTGTTTCGCGGGCGGTGGGTCCTGCCGCGCAACCTGGACTCGCTGCTCCGCCAGGGGCGGCCAGGCACATCCGCGCTCTACCCCGATACCGACGGGACGGTTGTCGTCACCGCCGGTGCGCCGGTGCTGCGTGCGGATGGGTCCGTCGCCGGTGCGGTCGTCGTGGTGCTCCACGCCGACCGGGTGCTGGGCGGGCTTCTCACGAAGTTCTTCCGCGTCTTTGCGTTCGCGCTGCTCGCGCTGGTCGTGTCGATCATGATGGCGATCTACGCCGCCCGGGCGCTGTCCGACGGCATCGAGCGAGTCGCAAAACATACCGAGGTAGTGGCCAGCGGCGCGTTGACGGCCGAACTCGACTTCGACTCGCGCGACGAGGTGGGAAACCTGGCGCACGCCGTGCGGGCGATGACCGCATCGCTGCGCACCCTGCTCCGGGAAGTCGACGCCGGCGCCGCCGAGGTCGCGGCGACGGCGGAAGAACTCGCGGCCGACGCGTCGCAGATGAGCGGAGCGACAGACCAGGTGGCGGCGGCCGCGAACGAAATCGCCAGTGCGACCGCGGCGCAGACGCACGTCATCGCGCGCATGCTCGACGGCGCAACGAGCGCCGCTGACCGCGCGCGCGAAACGGCCACCCACGCGCGATCGGCGCGCGCAACCGCCGACCGGGTATCCGAAACGGCGAGCCGCGGCACCAACTCCGCCGACGCCGCCCTCCAGCGTATGGCGGCGATCAGCAGCGTGACCGGCGCCGCGGTTCCCGTCGTCGCCGAACTGGGCGAAAAGTCCCGGCGCATCGGCAAGATCACCGATACGATCGGGAGCATCGCGCGCCAGACCCACCTGTTGGCGCTCAACGCCGCAATCGAGGCCGCCCGCGCCGGCGAGCACGGCCGCGGCTTCGCGGTCGTGGCCGATGAAGTCCGCAAGCTGGCCGGCGACACCGAGCGCGCCCTAGAAACCATCCAGTCGCTGGTGGTCGAGATTCAGGCGTCCACCGCGCAGGCGGGCGGCCAGGTTGCACAGATCCGTGAGCGCGTCGCTGACGGCGAGACCGTCATCCGCGCCTCCGCCGACTCACTCCGACACATCGGCGAGGTGATCACCGCAAGCCGCGACGCCGTCGCACGCATAGCCGACGCCAGCGAAATCCAGTTGTCTGGCGCCGACGCCCTGGCGGGCGAAGCCGAACAGGTCGCGCAGACCGCGGAAGAGAACGCCGCAACATCAGAACAGGTGAGCGCCGCGGCCGAAGAACAGTCCGCGTCAATGCAGCACGTGTCAGAGTCGGCACAGCACCTGGCCGAGGTGGCGACACGACTGAGGGGGCTGCTGGCGAAGTTCGAACTTTAGGGAGCAGAGGCAGAGAGGCAGGAGGCAAAGAGGCAGGGAGGGAGCGTGTGTCTCTGCCTCGCCGTGCCTCTCTGCCTCTCTGCCTCTCTGCCTCTCTGCCTCTCTGCTACTTTTCGTTCATGACCCGCCTCTCCGACTCCGATCTTCGCGGTGGCTTCTCCACTCGCGCCATTCACGCCGGGCAGCGGCCGGATCCGTTGTCCGGCGCCATCATGCCGCCCATCTATCAGACCAGCACCTACGTCCACGACGCGTTCGGGCAGCATAAGGGCTACGAGTATGCGCGCGGCCGGAATCCCACACGCGAAGCGCTGGAACGGAACGTCGCCGCGCTCGAGGGGGGCCGGCACGGGTTCGCGTTTTCCAGCGGGATGGGGTGCGTCGATTCACTGATGAAGCTGTTCAAGGCCGGCGACCACGTGGTGGTCGGCGAGGACGCCTACGGCGGGCTCTTCCGGCTGTTCGACAAGATCATCCGCAACTTCGGGGTCGAGTTCACGTTCGTGGACACCCGCGACCCCCAGCGAATCGCGGACGCTATGACACCCAAGACCGTCGCGGTGTTTGTCGAAACGCCGACCAATCCCCTGATGCGGCTCACGGACCTCAAGGCAGCGGCCGAAGTCGCACACAAGGGCGGGGCCCTGCTGATCACGGACAACACCTTCGCCTCTCCGTACTTCCAGCGTCCGATCGAGCTTGGGGCCGACATCGTGTTCCACTCGACCACCAAGTACATCAACGGCCACTCGGACATAATCGGCGGTATTGCCGTCTGCCTGGACGATCGGCTAGCCGAACGGATCTGGTTTATTGCGAATGCGGCGGGCGCAGTGCCGGGCCCGTTCGACTGCTGGCTGGCACTCCGGGGGACCAAAACGCTATCCCTGCGGATGCAAGCGCACGACGGAAACGGACGGCGTATCTCAACGTGGCTGGCCGATCGTATAGGATCGGAACGCGTTTACTACCCTGGACTTACGTCGCACCCTCAGCACAAACTGGCCGTTCGTCAAATGAGCGGTTTCGGTGGAATGCTGTCCGCTGAACTCGGATCCGAAGAGCACGCCGCTAAAGCACTTGGTGCGCTAGAAGTCTTCTCACTGGCCGAGTCGCTAGGCGGAGTTGAAAGCCTGGCCAATCACCCAGCCACGATGACGCACGCCTCCGTACCGCCGGATCGCCGGACAATGCTCGGCATAACGGACGGCCTGATCAGACTGAGCGTCGGCGTTGAGGATGCCGAAGACCTGATGGAGGATCTCGACCAGGCGCTGAAAGCCGCCGGACTGTGACCCCGGTGGCACCCGGCTCGAAGGGACAACGTAGGGCCTAACGCCCTCCGACCTCCCACCCCCGACCTCCGACCTCTCCGCCATGCCCTCCCGCCTTGATCAGATCTCCTACCTGTCCTGGGAACACCCAGCCGATCGCGCCGCACTCAACACGCTCCGCGCCATCCCGGGTTTCGATGAGATAGTCCGCAAGGTCGCCAGCTGGTTCGGCGAGCGCGGCGCGCGCCATCTGTTTACCGCCAACGCCGTGCGTGTGGGGCCCAACCAATACCCCGAACTCGATGCACTCCTGACCGAGGTGCTCGAGACAATGGATTGGGAAAAAAGGCCTCAGCTCTATGTGCGCCAAATGCCCGAGGTGAATGCCTATGCCATCGGGTTCGGCGATCCGTTCATTGTCGTCAACTCCGAAATGGTGAAGCTCCTCAGCCGGGATGAGTTGCGCTTCATCCTCGCGCACGAGCTCGGCCACATTATGAGCGGGCACACGACGTACCGCACCATCGCGCTGATTCTGATTCTCGTCGGAACGAACGGCCTTCCGTTCCTGGCTGGCCTCGCGGTGCTGCCATTCCAGCTCGCGCTGCTCGAGTGGTACCGTAAGTCAGAGCTGTCGTCTGACCGCGCAGGACTGCTCGGCATTCAGGATGTGCGCGTGGCGCAGACCGCGTTTCTCAAGATGGCCGGCGGCGGAGAGATGGGAAGCCAGATCAGCCTCGAGACGTTCATGGAGCAGGCGCGCGAATATGAGATCGACAGCGGCGCCTGGGACAAGGTGCTCAAGGTCGTGAACACGGCGTTCCGCGATCATCCGTTCGCCACGGTGCGCGCCGCGGAACTTCAGCGGTTTGTCGAATCAGGCCAGTACGAGCGCATCATCAGCGGCGATTATGTGCGCAGGGGAACAGAGAAGGACCGTCCGCTCTCAGACGACTTCAAGGAAGCGGGCGACTACTACTCAGGGGTGGCGCGCGACGCCGTTGGCTCGGTAGCCGACGCCATTTCGCGGGCGCGCGATGCGTTCTCGGACGCCTTCCGCGGAACCACGGGCGCCGGTGCATCGACCGGCGGCGACGCACCACCCTCCGGCACGGACGGCGAGGGCAAACCCGGGGCGTGACGCGAGTTCTCATCGTTGGCGGCGGCGGACGCGAACACGCGCTCGCGTGGCGTCTCAAGCGCGACGACGCCGCCCTCGAGATCATCGCGGCACCGGGAAACCCAGGCATCGCGTCGCTCGCGCGTTGCGTGCCCGTGCCAGTCACCGACCTCGACGCGCTGCTCGCACTGGCCCGCGCCGGGCGCGTTGACGCGGTAATCGTCGGACCTGAAGGACCACTCGGCGCCGGCCTGGCCGACAAGCTTCGCGCGGCCGGCATTCCGGTGTTCGGCCCGTCCGCTGCCGCTGCGCAGCTGGAAACGTCGAAACGATTCGCGAAGGATTTGATGCGTGAGGCCGGCGTTCCCACTGGACGCGCCAGCACGCACACCGAGTCCGCGAGCGCCAAGCGCGCGATTCGCGAACTCGGCGCGCCAGTCGTCGTGAAAGCGTCAGGCCTTGCCGCCGGGAAAGGCGTGATCGTGTGCGAATCCATCGCCGATGCGGACGCCGCTGTCGAGTCGCTGCTCGACGCCCACTCGCTCGGCGATGCCGGCAACGAAGTCCTCATCGAGGAGTTCCTCAGCGGCGAAGAGTTGTCGCTCTTTGCGCTCACAGACGGCACCCACGCGATACCGCTTGTCGCGGCGCAGGATCACAAGCGCCTGCTTGTCGGCGACCGTGGCCCCAACACGGGCGGGATGGGCGCGTACGCTCCGGTGTCGATTGGAACGCCGGCGGTAGTCGAGCACGCAATGCGCGACATCATTATGGCCACGCTCGACGCGATGAACGCGCGCGGAACGCAGTTCGCGGGACTGTTGTACGCGGGACTGATGCTCACGGAGAGCGGTCCAAAAGTCATCGAGTTCAACTGCCGCTTCGGCGACCCCGAAACGCAGGTCGTCTTGCCCACACTTGGCGGGTCATTGCTCCACACGATGCTCGCCGTTGCACGCGGTGATTCGTTGCGCGCCGCGGCGCCGCTTCCGTGGACTGGATCGTATGCCGTCACCACCGTCGTCGCCGCCGAGGGATACCCGGGCAAGGTCCGAACGGGTGACGTGATCACTTTGCCTGAGGCCGGCGCCGACGTGATCGCGTTCCACGCCGGTACGTCGCGCGACGCGAGTGGACAGCTCGTGACTTCCGGTGGCCGCGTGCTCGCGATGACGGCAGTCGCGCCATCGTTCGGCGAAGCCCAGGTGCGCAGCCGCGAAGCGGCCGCGGCCGTCGCGTTCGAGGGAAAGCAGTTCCGCGACGACATAGGCTGGCGCGAACGCGAACGCAGTGCCTGAACTTCCAGAAGTCGAAACGATCGCGCGCGATCTCGCGAGCGCGGTTCACGGTGCGACGATCGCGAAAGCATTCGTGGATCGCGCCGACGTCCTGCGCGAGCACTCCGCGCGCTCGTTCACCCGCCGCCTCGCCGGTGCCGGGCTCGCACGGTTTTGGCGCCGGGGAAAGTACGTGATCGCCGATCTCTCCACCGGCGACCGGCTCGTGGTGTCGCCGCGCTTCACGGGATCGCTGCTCATCGAGCGCCGGCCGGCCGGATGGAAGCCCGACGACTACACCGCCGTGCGCCTCGTGCTCGACGACGGCCGCACGTTGCGCTATCGCGATGTCCGCCGGCTGGGCACGGTGACGCTGATGAATCCCGCGCGCTTCGACGCCTGGATCGCGACGCTCGGGCCCGAACCGTTTGATCCCGCACTAACGCCCGAGCGATTCGCGGCCGTCGTGCGCCCATCCGCGCGCGCGATAAAGACGATCCTGATGGATCAGCGGCGCATAGCCGGCATCGGCAACATCTACGCCAACGAGGCGCTCTGGCGCGCACGCATCCGTCCATCGCGGCGCGGACGCACGCTCACGAAGGCAGAATGTGCGCGGCTCCTCGACGAAGCACGCGCCGTGCTCGCCGCGGCCGTCGAGCAACGCGGCACCAGCTTTCGCGACTACCGCGATCCGCAGGGCGGCCGCGGGGGGTTCCTCGGCCTCGCGCAGGTCTACTCACGAGAAGGCCAGCCGTGCACGCGTTGCGGCACGCGTCTACGTTCCACGCACGCGATCGAAGGGCGGATCACGGTCTGGTGCGCGAAATGCCAGCGATAGCTCGTCCCCAGGGACACGGCAAAAGCAGACCACGGATCACACGGAGAACGCGGAAACCACACGGATACATCCGCGCCGTGTCCGTGTCCTCCGCGTAGATCCGCGGTCTGCCGTTGCAGTTAACTTGTGTGCGACTGAACCGTGCCTATCGTGGAGGTCACAATGCCCCGCCTGCTCACAACCGCCGCCTGCCTGCTCGTTCTGCTTACCGGATGCGGCGGCGACTCCGTCACGGATTCATCGACCGGCTCTATCGAGGGGACCTGGAACCTCGCGTCGGTCGACGGCGTCCAGGCTCCGCCAGGCTTGCTGACCTGGACGTTCACCGCGACCACTGTAACGTCCGTTTCGGGCGACGTGGATTGCACCGAGACAGCGAGTTACGTACTCGAGAACGGGCGCGTCCGCGCGACCATCACGCAACTCGCTGGCGAAGGATGCGGGAGCGAGGTCGGGGCCGTCATTGAGTTTCCCGTCATCGTGACCTCGTCCACGCTCACCGCAACCATCAGCGATCCCGAGGTGGGGACCGCAGTGTTTCTCTTCTCCAGGGCGTGAAGCGCGAGTCAGAGCACGCCGGCCGTATCCTTCTCCTGCATTGCCGCGTCGCTACAGATGGGTTCCGATGTTCCCTTCATCTAGTATTCGCGCGCTATGAGTCGTAAACGCCATCGGCCGGCCGCGGATGATATTGAGACACGCGTTGCGCGAATGCGCGAGCACGTCACGCGCGACGCGTTCGACCGCCCGGCGGTGTATCGCATGATCGCGCCGGACGGTGAGATCGTGTACGTCGGCAAGGCGAAGAAACTCCGCACCCGGCTCCTCGGTTATTTCCGCGCCGCGTTTCCCGTCGAGAAGAGCGCGCGCGTCATTCGCGAAGCGGGAAAGGTCGAATGGGAGTATCAGCCGAGCGAGTTCGCGGCCGTGCTGGAGGAGCTGCGCTCGATCAAGCGATGGCGCCCAAGGCTCAACGTCCAGATGAAACGCGACGCGTGGCACTACGCGTTCGTGCGCGTCGCACCTCACCCGGCGCCCAAGTTTCAGGTGGTGCGCAGTTCGGGGCACGATGCGCAGGGCACGTACTACGGACCATTCAACGGCGCGCACCAGATTGGTGAGGCACTGCGCGAGCTGAACGACGCGCTCGGCTTGCGCGATTGCCGCATGGACCTGCCGATGTATTTCTCCGATCAGACCGAGCTGCCCGTCGCGACTCCGCGCACGCCCGGCTGCATCAGGCACGAGATCGGCAAGTGTCTTGGCCCGTGCATCGCCGCGGTGACGCACGGCGCGTACCATACGCAATTCCGCACGGCGCTTGCGTTTCTCGAGGGCGCGCACGCCACGCCGATCGCGACGCTGCGCGAGGCGATGGAGTCGTCGAGCGTCAATCTGGAGTTCGAGCGCGCTGCGGCGCTCCGCGACAAGATCGCGCGCCTCGAATCGCTGCAGGACCAGTTCGCCCGGCTGCGCTTCGCCGTCGAATCACTGTCGTTCGTGTACACAGTGCCCGGGTTCAACAACGACGATCGCGCGTACGTCGTCAGCCGCGGCCGGGTCCGCGCCGAACTTCCCGCCCCGCGCACGCCCGCCGAGCGCGCCGCGCTGGCCGCACGGGCATCCGACGTATTCGCCCCGCGAGAGCGAACCGGCGCTCCGGTGCCCGCCCACGAGGTGGACGA
>Ga0326597_10014012_pt1 | contig 10517 bp, 9 predicted proteins | sample RVTome_12_FD_203789 | JGI IMG/M metagenome (GOLD analysis project Ga0326597, IMG submission 203789) | Soil microbial communities from uranium-contaminated site in the Upper Colorado River Basin, Wyoming, United States - RVT100D185 | ecosystem: Environmental > Terrestrial > Soil > Contaminated >... | reverse complement strand
CGTCGGGCGCGGCGACCAGGTACACCCGCACATCGGGGCCGTTCGAGGTGGCGAACCCGCTCAGTCGCAGGATTCGCTGCCCGTTGCCGACATCCTGCACCGTGACATCGCCATGGGTCTCGTGGGCCACGGAGTGGAACTGGCCGGTGAACAGCGCCGACGGGGTCGTGGCACCGGTGCTCGCCACCTGCTCTTCACTCACCTTCTTGTTCAGGAACAGCAGCTCGGGGCGGAAGAGGTACCAGCCTATCGCACCGAGCACGACCAGCGCGATGATCCACGTGCGGCGTTTCATCCTTCGATCTCCCTCGTCAGGTGTTGTGGGGTGGAAGCGGCACGCTCCCGGTGGCGGGGGCTGGAATGCAGGCGGAGGGCAAAAGGTTCCAGTCGGGAGGCGCAGAAGATGCACCGCTTGTCGTTCTGATGATGGAGCTTGGCGCAGGCCACCCCACCCCTCCCGCGCTGGCGCACGTAGAGCGCCGCGGCGGCCAGCATGCCCAAGGTCGGAGCGGTGAAATACAGCCACAGCGCCGTCCAGTCCGCGGCCACCACGGCCGAGCCGAAGGAACGGGCCGGATTCATGCTCATGCCCGAGAGCGGGGCCTCGAACGTGATGTAGAGCGCCACGAGGATGCCGGCGAAGATCCCGGTGTGGCGCGCGAGTCCCGGGTGATTCGAGACCCGAAGGATCACCGACATCAGGATGAAGGAGATCGCGACTTCGGCGCCGAACGCGGCGGCGACACCTGCCGGTCCCGGCATCGTCACAGCGAAGTTGGTGGCGGGGTCGGCGAGACGGCCGCCGAGCAGCACTCTGGCCACCAACACGCCGAGGGCCGCGCCAGCGAACTGGGCGGCCACGTACCACGCCGCGTCGCGACGCGGCACCTTGCCGAGCCACCAGAAGGTGAGGGTGGTGGCGGGATTGAAGTGAGCGCCCGACTGCTTCCCCCACGGCGAGTAGATGAGCGCGATCGCCGTCCCCCCCATCGCCAACCCGGTGAGAAACCGGCGGACGCCGGCATCCGGAAGCGCCCGTCGAACCGGCGATCCGGGAAACTCGAGCAGGACGACGAAGCCACAGGCCGAGATCATGAAGAGACCGAGAAGGGCCGCCTCCATGAGATACTCGGGCCAGTGCGACGTCACCGCCTTCGAGGGCGCCTCGCTCACCGCGCCACCCCAGCCGCCGGCCGATGGGGCGTGGAGGACTCCCGCACCGCCAGCACCAGCCGATCAAGCCGCAACGCCTCCGCCACCGACCACGCCTGGAAAGGGCATCCCCTCGGCGTGTGGGGCGGCTCGGCATCGGCGATCTCCGAGATGTGGCCGACACCCGCCTGCGTGAGATGCGCGAGGAGCGGCTCCAGAAACCGGCGCCGCGCCTCCCGGCGAGCGTCATCGGTGCCGCCGCGAACCCTGACCCATGCCTCGACGAACGCGCCGAGCAGCCAGGGCCAGACCGTCCCCTGGTGGTAGGCACCGTCCCGGGAGCGCATGTCGCCCTCATAGACCGGACGGTACCCCTCCGAGCCGGGCGCGAGTGTGCGAAGGCCGAGTGGCGTCCAGAGCGTGCGCTCGACGAGGTCTACAACCCGGCGCGCCCGTTCGCCCTCGACTACCGCGAAGGGCAGCCCGCCCACGGCAAAGATCTGATTGGGCCGGATCGAGGAATCGGCGCGGCCGGCCACGTGGTCGGCGTCCACGACGTCGTAGAGAAATCCTCCCCCCTCATACCAGAAACGCCGCGAGAACGACTCGGTACCGCGCTCGTACAGCGGCCGGTATGCATCGGTGAAGCGGCTCGCCATCCGGAGCGCGTTGAGCCAGAGCGCCTGAATCTCGACCGGCTTCCCGATGCGCGGCGTCACCACCCAGTCGCCCACCTTGGCGTCCATCCAGGTGAGCTGCACCCCCGGCTCACCGGAGGCCAGCAGCCCGTCCTCCGTGGCCCGGATGCCGTAGCGGGTTCCCCGGACGTGACCATCCAGGATCGCCCGCACCGCCGCCCCCAGCTGCCGCAGGTCACGCGCCGGTGGCTCGAGCCCGCGCGCTTCCATCGCGGCGAGGTACTCGTGGATCGCGACGATGTACCAGAGCGAGGCGTCCGCGGTGTTGTATTCCGGGGCGTCGCCCTGATCCACGAATCGGTTGGGGAGCATGCCCTCGGAGACGAGTCCCGCCCAGCCGAGGAGGATCGACCGGGCGTCGGGCAGGCGCTCCGTGGCGAGGCAGAGGCCGCGCAGCGAGATGACGGTGTCGCGGCCCCAATCGGTGAACCACGGATACCCGGCCACGACGGTCTTTCCGGCCCCCCTCCGCACGACGTAGGCGTCGGCCGCCCGCGCGAGGCGTGAAGCGAAGTGCGCTCTCCGCGCCTGCTCGGCGCGGCGGAGGCTTGCGAAGATCGTCGCGGCGTCTCCCTCGGTGGCGTCCGGTAACTGGCCGGCGACGCCGAGGATCAGGACCGCATCCCCCTCGTCGAGCTCCCAACGGAAGAAGCCGGGAGACGCCAGGTCCTCGACGGCGTCGAGCCCCCGGGCGCGTTCTTCGCTGTAGAGGAAGCCGCGATACCAGGCCGGCTCGGCGGTGTACCGCCCGGTCCCCAGCGCCGTCACGGAGGGAACGCCGTCGTACGGCGTCCAGGTCACCCGTTCGGCCTCGACGTCGGCGGCAAACCGAAAGGCCGGGTTCTCGTGATGGCTCGAGTGCGAATCCCGTCCCGACAAGAACGGACGCACCACAAGACGCAGCGGCGTCCGCGTCCCCACGCACCGCCAGCGCAGAGCAACGGCCGGAGAGCCGTGCACGGCGAACAACTCCAGCTCCACCCGCGCCCCATCGCTCAGCCTCCAGCTCCAGGTGGGCCACGGCTCATCGGCGAACCCTTCCAGCGTGGCCCCGCTCTCCGGGGCGACGATGTCGGGAGCGTACCGCTGGCGAGTGAGGTATTCGGCGCCATCGGGGCGCTCGATCCAGGCATCGAGGCCGTTGACCAGCACCATCCGGCCGGTCGGTGGCGTGGTGGCGGCAAGCAGCAGGGCGTGATAGCGGCGGGTGCGAAGTCCTCCGGTCGTTCCCGAGGCGAAGCCGCCGAGTCCGTCGGCCTCGAGCCATTCGGTGCGGTCGTCGACGGCGATCGGTGCGCTCATCGGGCGCTCGAGACGAGGCGAGCAGTGTCCTTCTCGACCGCCGGAGCCGCACGTTCTCCACGGCGGCGAGCCGTGTCCTCGATGCAGCGGATCACGAGCGCGGTCCACCCAGTCTGATGGCTGGCGCCGACGCCGCGGCCGTTGTCGCCGTGGAAGTACTCGTGGAAGAGCACGAGATCCTTCCAGTGTGGATCGTTGGCGAATCGCTGGTCAGCGCCGTGGCAGGGACGGCGGCCGTCGGTATCGGGCAGGAAGATCGCCGCAAGCCGCGCGGCGAGCTCGTGCGCCACCTCCTGCAGATCGAGCATCCGGCCTGAGCCTACCGGGCATTCCACTTTGAGCTCGCTGCCGTAGAAATGATGGTAGCGCTCCAGCGCCTCGAGCACGAGATAGTTGATCGGAAACCAGACTGGGCCCCGCCAGTTGGAGTTGCCGCCGAAGAGTCCCGTGTTTCCCTCTGCGGGGACGTAGTCGACGCGATAGGTCTCGCCGTTGACGCCGATCTCGTACGGCCGCTCGTGGTGCACTCGCGACACCGAGCGGATACCGTGCGGCGAAAGAAATTCCGTCTCGTCGAGGACGTAGCGAAGGAGGCGCTCCAGGCGCTCGCGCGAGGGAATGGCGAGGAGGCGTCGGACGCCACCCTCCTCGCCCATCCGGGGCTTCATGCAGGCGATATTGCGCGCGAGGTCCTGCCGGTTGGCGAGGAACCAGTTCATCCGCTTCATGAAGCCGTGGAGGTGCGAGAACTTCGCCTCCTCCAGGACCTCGGCGGCGATGAGTGGAATGACGCCGACGAGCGACCGCACCCGCAGCGCCTGCTGCTGGCCGTTCGCATGGAGCTTATCGTAAAAGAACCCGTCGTCATCGCACCAGAGGCCGGAACCACCGAGGTTGTTGATGGCGTCGGCGATCGCGATAAAGTGCTCGAAGAACTTGGAGGCGAGGTCTTCGTACGCGGGATCCTCGCTGGCCAGCTCCAGCGCCATCGAGAGCATCGTGTTGCAGTAGAACGCCATCCAGGCCGTCCCGTCGGCCTGCTCGAGGTGGCCGCCGGTGGGCAGCGGCCGCGAGCGGTCGAACACCCCGATGTTGTCGAGGCCAAGGAACCCGCCGGAGAAGAGGTTCCGCCCCTCCGGATCCTTGCGGTTGACCCACCAGGTGAAGTTGAGCAGGAGCTTCTGGAAGGCGCGCTCGAGGAAGAGTCGGTCACGCCCGCCCTTGGGGCCGGTCATCTTGTACACGCGCCAGCACGCCCACGCGTGCACCGGCGGGTTCACGTCGCCGAAGGCGAACTCATACGCCGGAATCTGGCCGTTCGGATGGGTGTACCACTCGCGGAGGAGGAGCAGGAGCTGCTCCTTCGCGAAGTGGGGATCGATCCGGGCGAACGGGATCATGTGGAAGGACAGGTCCCAGGCCGCGTACCAGGGGTATTCCCACTTGTCCGGCATCGAGATGATGTCGCGGTTGTACACGTGGGCCCACTCGGTGTTGCGGCCCCCCCGGCGGTTGGCGGGCGGCGCGGGCTGCGCGGGATCGCCCTCCAGCCAGTGCGCTACCACGTAGTGGAAGAACTGTTTGCTCCAGAGGAGCCCGGCGTAGCCCTGCCGCAACACTCGGCGCTCCTCGGCGGTGGCCGCGGGCGGGGTGCGTTCCTCATAGAACTCGTCGGCTTCCCTGGTGCGGTCCTCGAACACACGATCGAAGGCCGGCCCGAACGCCTTTCCGCCCGAGGCCGCGTCCCGGAGGCGAAGGCGAACCACTCGCTCCCCGCCGGCCGGGATCGTGAGGACGTAGTAGAACGCCGCCTTGGTCCCTTCGCCCTCCGGGTTCACCGCGTCGCGCTCGCCCTCCACGATGGCGCGATGGAACGCGTCCTTCACGTAGGGCTGCGGGTTGGGTGCGCCAAAGAGACGAGCGACGTTGGTCTCGTTTTCGGTGAACATCGACTCCGGCGGGTCACCGTCCACCGGCTCGGAGTCGAATGCGTACCGTCCCAATCCCTCGTGCTCGGTCGTGACACGACCGTCACCGCCGGCGCGGATTCTCGGACGCGGCCAGTAGCCCTCGCCCTCCCTGCCCCAGCTCCAGGTGTTCCGGAACCAGAGGGTGGGAAGGAGGTGCAGGACCGCAACGTCGGGCCCGCGATTGGCGACCGTGATCCGGATATGGATGTCCTCTTCGCTCTCCTTGGCATACTCCGCGAAGACATCGAAGTACCGGTTGCCGTCGAAGACGCCGGTGTCGGCGAGCTCCAGCTCGGGCTCGAGCTTGGACCGCTCGCGGTTGACCCGGACGAGCTGCTCGTACGGAAACGCCGACTGCGGATACTTGTAGAGTGCCTTGAGGTAGGAGTGGGTGGGCGTGGAATCGAGGTAGAAGTAGGCCTCTTTCACGTCCTCCCCGTGATTACCCTCGGGACCGGTGAGGCCGAAGAGCCGCTCCTTGAGGATGGGGTCCCGGCCGTTCCAGAGGGCCAGTCCGAAGCAGAGCCGCCCCTGCCGGTCGGAGATGCCGAGCAGTCCGTCTTCACCCCAGCGATAGGCCCTGCTGCGGGCATGATCGTGGGGGAAGTACTCCCAGCAGTTCCCGTACTCGGAATAGTCCTCGCGAACCGTTCCCCACTGACGCTCGGCCAGGTAGGGTCCCCACCGCTTCCAGTTCCGCTCGCGCCGCGCGTCCTGCGCGAGGCGCTCCGCTTCGGCTCCTGCCACGGTACCCCTCCCGATGGGGGCGTGGGCCTCCATCTGCGTCCGACGACTGAGTTGTGGTGATCGCCGGAGAAACGCCGGCTGGAAGGGAAAGGTTCCGTCGACCGAGAGGAGCGCTACTCGCCGTTGGATTCCGCCTGGAGTCGCAGCATGATGGAGGAGAGGAGATGGGGGGGCATCTCGATGCGACGGAGACGGGCCTTGAGGCCTTCCAGCACGGTGGCCTCGAACCGGTATTCGCTCGCGCACACGAGACATTCGTCCAGATGCCGGGCGACGAGCGCGATTTCCTCGCCGGAGAGGTTGCGATCGAGGTAGTCGTCGAGGCGGCTGAACACCTCGTGGCAGGTCAGACCCGATGGATGGCTCATGCCCTTCCCTCCCGGGGCGGTCCCGCCACCGGGGATGGCGGGTACAGATCTCACGCTTTCGCGGGAACGCCGGTAGGCCCGGATTGGTTCCCAACGCCCCCGAACCGGCGATCCCGCGTCCCGAAATCGGCCAGCGCCTCCTTCAGCTCACGGGGCCCGAAGTCGGGCCACATCAACGGAGTAAAGAGCAACTCGGCGTAGGCGGCCTCCCAGAGCAGGAAGTCGCTCAACCGGCGTTCTCCCCCGGTTCGGATGAGCAGGTCCACCTCGGGGACGGGGGTGCCATGGTCCACGATGGCCAGCAGTCGACCGAAGGAACTCCGGGACGGAACCGCGTCCGGCCGCAGGCACTGAGCCGCCCGGAGGATGGCGTCGCGCGCCGAATAGTCGAGAGCGATCCTGAGGTGCAGGCGAGTTCCGGCCGCCGTCTCACGCTCCGCGACCTCGATCGCTTGACGCAGGCGCGCGCCGATCCGGTCCCGCCGGCCGATGACCTCCATCCGCACTCCGTTCGCGATACATCGGTCGGTCTCCCCGCGGAGGTATTCCCCGAAGAGCCGCATGAGCCATGTCACCTCGGCGGGGGGCCGCCGCCAGTTGTCCGCGCTGAACGCGAAGAGCGTCAGCACCGTGACGTTCCGGTCGGCTGCCGCTTCCACGATCCGGCGGACCGCCTTGGCACCTTCGCGGTGACCCGCCGAACGGGTCCTTCCCCGCCCTTCCGCCCATCGGCCGTTGCCGTCCATGATGATCCCGACGTGCAGCCCGGCAGCGGTTGAGGGATGTGAAGCGCTTTGCTTCATAAAGTCATTCCTCAAAAAAAAGGGCGAGTCATCGCTCACGAGTGCGGCGGATGAGCGCCTCCATGTGCGAGAGATACCGCTCGATCGCGTGGCGGCCCGTCGTCGTCAGCCGATAATCGGTCCGCGGCACCCTGCCCTCGAACGACTTCGAACAGGTGATGTACCCCGCTTCCTCGAGCTTGCGCGCGTGCACGCTGAGATTGCCGTCCGTCGTCTCGAGGAGCCGTTTCAGCTCGCTGAAGCTCAGCGACTCACTCACCGCAAGCGAGCTCACGATGGCGAGGCGCATACGCTCGTGAATCAGCCGGTCGAGCTCCAGCGGGCCCGGCTTGGGCGCGCTACCATCCACGCCGAGCAGCGGCCGCGGCTTCCCGTCCTGCGGCTCCCTGGGAGCCAAGTTGGATTTAGCCACCGTACCTCCGTGCGATCACCAGTCCGAACACGATGTGCAGCCCGCCGAACCCCGCCGCCATGAGCGGCGTCCCCCAACTCGGCGGCGCGAAGAGGGCGACGGCGCCGAGCGCCATGAAGCAGAGTCCCATGAGCGGCACGACCCGAACCGAAAAGGCGCCACCGGTGACGACGCCCGTGCCATAGAGCATGAGCCAGCTGCCCGGGAGAGCCCAGAGCGCCCCGGCCCGCACCAGCGCCGCGGTGAGCAGAACCCCCACCGCGAGCGGCGGCAGATAGCTCAGCACGAAGCGCCGGCCCGAATAGGAGAAGACCTGAGTGCCGGCGCGCCGAGCCTTGACCGTCATGGCCCAGGAGCCGAGGGCGAGACCAGCGACCGCGGTACCGAGCCAGGTTGCCAGCCATTCATCGACCGTGAGCCGCGATTGAGCGATCCCGGCGGCGACGAGAGCGAGCACCCCCATCCCCACACCACCCCAGCCGGGCACCGCCGTAAAGGCGGTGGCCCGTTCCATCGTTTGCCGTATGAACGAAAGATTATCCATGGCCCGGGCATGGAGAGCCGGGGCATCGGGGGGTGCGGGTGGGATACGCTGAGGGGATGCCATGAAGTGCTTTACAGGATAAAGTTGATCCGGCGATTGGTCAACCCGGCCGGCCCGCTCGCCCTACACCACCTCCGCCACCACTGCCGTCCCGTAGCACAGCACCGTAGCCGTCGAGCTCGAACGTGGTGGTCGTGAGCGCGTGTTGCATCGTTCAGGCAGCCTTGAGTTCTGACGTGCACTGGGGGCAGCGCGTGGCGCCGGCGGGGATCGGCATCCTGCAATAGGGGCAGTCCTTCGTGGTCACCGGGGGCGCCGCGGCCGGTTTCATCCGGTTGGCGACGCGCACCACCAGGAAGATCGCGAACGCGACGATCAGGAACGCAACGACGCTGTTGAGGAAGAGTCCAACGTTGAGGGTCACCGCACCCGCCGTCTTCGCCTCCGCGAGAGTGCCGTAGGGGCCGGCGGCCTTGGCGCCTTCCTGGAGGACAACGAACAGATTGGTGAAGTCCACATTGCCGAGCGCCCAGCCGAGGGGTGGCATGAGGACGTCGTCCACCAATGACTTCACAATCGCACCGAACGCGGCGCCGATGATGATACCCACCGCGAGATCCAGCACGTTCCCGCGCATCACGAACTCTTTGAAGTCCTTGAACATTGTCCCCGCCGTGCTTTGGGGTGGAGGCGCCTCTGATGTCTCCGAGGATATAAAGCAAAACCTGCAGGCTTGGTAGGGCCGGCGGGCAGGGTGACCTCGACGCCTCGGTTGAGAAGTCCTTTCACGAGGCCCAGTGTCGCCGTCGCGAGGCCGCCGGCCTGGAATGGCGGGAATTCCCAACCGAACATCAGCACACGCATGGCTGGCGGTGGCCTCGAAGGGTGAGATGAGCGGGCGCCGCACCAGGACGGACTGTACGGCTCGACGCGGGGGTAACGCGAGGCGGGGGTGGTGGGTTCCAGGAATGGACTCCTCGTCGGTTAGCTGCCCGCGATCGGCCTCCCCGAGGCCTTCCACTCGGCAAACCCGCCGGGGAAGACGGTCACCTCGGCGAATCCGCGCGCCAGAAGTAGGCTGGCGGCTATCGCGGCGCGCCCGCCGGCCTGGCAGTGCACTACGATCGGACGGTCCCGGGGAAGCTCCTCGAGACGATCGGGGAATTCGCTGAGGGAAAGATGGCGCGCCCATGGAACATGCCCTTCGCGCCACTCGGCGGCCGTCCGCACATCCAGCACCGTGGCCGCGCCGGCGGACGCGGACCGCTCGACGGTCTCGGCGTCCACGGTGAGAATCCGCTGGGGATCCAGGTCTCCCGGCGAACCATCCGACTCGCCCCCGACGAAGTATCCCGCCACCCGATCGAGCCCGATGCCGGAGAGGTCCCTGGCAATCCTTTCCGCGGTAGTGGCGTCTTTGCCATCGGTGATGAGATAGATGTCCCGGTCGTAGGGAAGCAGCCACCCCGCCCAGGTGGTGAAGGAACGATTGCCGGGGATGTTGATCGTGCCCCGGACGGCGCCGCGGGCGTACTCCTGGGCCGGACGCGTGTCCACCACTGCCGCCCCGGCCGCGAGCGCGGGGGCCAGCCGCACGATCGGCAGCCGCTCCACCCGCGGCGCGCCATCCAGAAGCGGAGGTCCGTCCCGGTTGATCTTCTTCATGAACCCGAAGTAGCGCGGCGGGTCGGGCTGGCCTTCGAGAACGAGACGCACGAACTCCTCCTCGTCCTCGACGGCGAAGGCCCAGTTGGTACGTTTCTCGTAGCCCAGCGTGGACTGGGGCACCGCCCCGAGCGACTTGCCGCAGGAGGAGCCGGCACCGTGCGCCGGCCAGATCTGCAGGTAGTCCGGCAGGGCCCGGAACCGGCGCAGCGAGGCGAAGAGTTGGTGCGCGCTCGCCACCATTGTTCCGCGCTGCTTCGCCGCCCGTTCGAGCAGGTCCGGCCGGCCAACGTCTCCGACGAAGAGAAAATCCCCGGTGAGCGCGCCCATCGGGTCGGCGCTCGCCTTGGTGTCCGCGACGAGAAATGCCAGATGCTCCGGAGTGTGCCCCGGCGTGTGGAGCGCCGAGAGCTCGATGGCGCCCACCCGGATGCAGGATCCTTCTTTCAGCAATTCCGCGCCCGCCGCATCGGCGAACCGGTACTGCCATTCGGAGCCACCCATGCCCGAGAGGTGCAGGCGGGCCCCCGTCCGGTGGGCGAGTTCGCGCGCGCCGGACACAAAGTCGGCGTGGATGTGGGTCTCGGTGACATGCGCCACGCGGAGCCCCTCATTGCGAGCAAGGTCGATGTAGCGGCCGCTGTTGCGATTGGGGTCTACCACAATCGCCTCACCGGAGGCCTGACAGCCGATGAGGTAGCTCGAGTGCGCCAGCTTCTCGTCGTAGAAGAGTCTCAGAAACATGGGAGGATCAGGTCTCCGGCATCGTGAGCAGCGGGTCGGATGGAAATGTAACTCGCGCCCCCTGCGGAATGTCCACGACGCGGGTCACGGGAGCTGCCAGCCTCGGCCGTTC
>Ga0326597_10014011_pt1 | contig 10518 bp, 12 predicted proteins | sample RVTome_12_FD_203789 | JGI IMG/M metagenome (GOLD analysis project Ga0326597, IMG submission 203789) | Soil microbial communities from uranium-contaminated site in the Upper Colorado River Basin, Wyoming, United States - RVT100D185 | ecosystem: Environmental > Terrestrial > Soil > Contaminated >... | reverse complement strand
TGATCCTACATACGGTCAACCAGTCGCCTTTTCAGCACCGCGCGCTGCAACAGTGTCTGCGCCTGATCAGCCCGCCGGCGGCACTACTGCTGATCGAGGATGGCGTCTACGCGGCCACCACCGCCTATGCCGACACCCTCGCCCAGTTGCCGTCGGCCATCACCCTCTACGCGCTGCAACAGGACGTTGCGGCTCGCGGCGTCGGTGGCACCCTCAACCCCCGCATCAAGCAGCTCTCTGACCAGGAATTTGTCGAGCTGAGTATCCGCTGTACGGCGATGCAAGCATGGTATTAACGCCCCCCCTGGCGGTTCAGGGGCGGACCATCCCGCTGGACCCGGAAGGCTACCTCAGCAATCTGGACGACTGGTCACCGGAGGTCGCCGTCGCTCTGGCCAGCGCCGAAGGACTGACTCTGTCCGCCGAGCACTGGGAAGTTATCGACCTGCTGCGCGGCTTTTACGCGCAGTATCAGCTCTCCCCGGCGATGCGAATTCTGGTCAAACAGGTCAAGCTGGAACTCGGGCCAAGCAAAGGCAGCAGCATCCACTTGTTGCAGCTGTTTCCCGGCAGCCCGGCTAAACTGGCCAGCAAGATTGCAGGACTTCCCAAACCGACCAACTGCCTGTGAGTAACCGGGATGACTAACGCGTCAGCACGTTCCACCATCGCTTTTATCGGTATCGGCTTGATGGGCCTCCCCATGGCCAACAACCTGATCAACGCCGGGTTTCCACTGCGGGTCTGGAATCGCACCAGCAGCAAGGCCGAGGCGCTGGATGGCGAGTCGGTCACGGTCGCCAGCTCGGTCGCGCAGGCCCTGGAGGGCGCCGACGTCGTCATCAGCATGCTGGAAACCGGCCCGGTGGTGGAACAGCTGCTCTACAGTTCGGCGACGTACCAGCACGCCCCCGCCGACGCCCTGTTTATCGATATGAGCTCGATACCGCCGGCCACGGCGCGCCAGCATGCGCTCACGCTACAAGCCAGCGGCCGTCGCCATCTGGACGCGCCGGTTTCGGGCGGCACCCTCGGTGCGGCGGAGCAAAGCCTGTCGATCATGGTCGGTGGCGAGCGCCAAGACTACCAGCGCGCCCTCTCGGTGCTGCACGCCCTCGGTACGCCCCATTACATCGGTCCCAGCGGTAGCGGTCAGCTAGCCAAACTGGCCAATCAGGCGATCGTGGGTATCACCATTGGCGCGGTATCGGAGGCGCTGCTGCTGGCGACCGCGGGTGGTGCCGATCCGGTTGCCGTGCGCGAAGCCCTGAGCGGCGGTTTTGCCAGCAGTCGGATTCTGACCCAGCATGGCCAGCGTATGATCGAACGCGACTTCACCCCCGGCGCCCGCGCCCGCGTGCAACTGAAGGACTTGGACACCATCGTCGCCAGCGCCGCCGAGTACGGCCTGCAACTGCCACTGACGCGCAGCACCCAGCAACTCTACCAGGCGATGATCGACAACGGCATGGAGAATCTGGACCACAGCGGCTTGCTGCTGCACCTCGAGTCGCTGAATGGGATACCCACCGCCACACCCAAGACAAAAAAATAAAATCGCTTAAACACCAATCAAGTACGGGTTGTTTTTAATTCCACAACTCACCCGTGGCGAATACCGGTTGTGCACCGAATCGCCATTGCCACACCGCGTCGTGCTTGTCGCACAGCAGGGTGTTGGCGCCCTGGAAATCCCGCCTGAGAAATCAACTTCCCCTACCTGTTCAATCAGTTGGATTGCTTGGGGTATACTGCCCGAGTTGGATTGGAGTACATCCCTTTGGCTGCTGGTGCCGACCGCTTGGCTTGGTTGAGACAGCTCCCCAAATCGCTTAGGAATGGGCAATGACCGATAAAAAACAGACCGAAAAACGTAACGACCCCAACGACACGCAGATGCAATGGGCCACCTTTCATCTGTCGGAGGAGCTGTACGGCATCAACGTCATGCAGGTCAAGGAGGTGCTCCGCCTGACCGAAATCGCCCCGGTTCCGGGCTCCGCGCCCTATATTCTGGGCATTATCAACCTGCGTGGTAACGTCATTACGGTGGTCGATACGCGCACCCTCTTCGGCCTGCCACGCGATGAATACAGCGATAGCAGCCGCATCATCGTCATCGAACTGCAGGACCAGGTGATCGGCATGCTGGTGGACGCGGTGGCCGAGGTGATCTATCTGCGTCAATCGCAGATCGAACGCGCACCCAACGTGGGCACCGACGAGAGCACCAAGTTTATTCTGGGCGTCAGCTACCACAATGACGACCTGATTATCCTGCTGGATCTGAATCGGATGATCGACGATGGCGAAGGTAACGGCTTCTAACTGCGCCGTTCACAGGCCCGAGAGCAACGCAATAAGCCCGACGCCAACGGCACCCCGATTCAATAGCTCAGGAGTTCAGGGTTCCAAGCGTTCAGGCGCTCAGATGCAGCGCGATCCGGCGCCGGTGGTTACCGCGCCGATGCTCCCAGCAGTACACCCCCTGCCAGGTTCCCAGCGCCAAGCGCCCGGCCAGCACCGGAATGGTCAGACAGGTGGCGGTCAGGGCCGCTTTGATATGCGCCGGCATATCGTCGTCGCCCTCCAGGGTGTGGGTGTAGAGCGCATCCCGCTCGGGCACCAGGCGGTTGATCCACTGCTCCAGATCGTGACGTGCGCTCGGGTCGGCATTCTCCTGAATGGTTAGACTGGCGCTGGTATGCTGGATCAGCAGACTGCAGAGCCCCTGCTCGATCCCGGCGCGCCGCACCAAGCCCTGTAGCTGATCGGTAAATTCGTACAGCCCCTGCCCGCGGGTGGCCACCTCGATCAACTCGACCATTCCGCGCCTCCGTCCAAGGGAAAAAAGCCCCCGTCGCTCCACACCCCGAACCGTTCGACCCCCGCCACGGTGTGGCTGACCGCCAGCTCGACCAACTGATAAAATACGTTGCGTCCGATCCGCGCATCGAGCTGATCGCGTACCCGCACGTAGGGTGCCGGCGCGGTCTCACTGTCCACCACCCACAGGGGATGGTCAGCATCCAGGGCGACCACATCGTCGGTGCGGGTAATCAGCACCAGGCGCTGCTGCTGCCCCTCGCCTTCGTGGCGCAGCTGATTGACGAACAGCGGCGCATCGTCCACCTGAATACGCTGCTTCTCTCCCGGGGTCACCAGATAAAATCCGTCCGCCTCACGCCGCAAAATGGAGGCGAACAGCTTCACCAGCGCCGGCCGCTTGATCGGATCGCCGTCGTGGAACCAATGGCCACTGGCGTCGATACGGATATCGATCACGCCGCTCAGCGCGGGCTGCCAGTCGCCGACGGGACGATGCTGGGCCGGTGCGGGCAACCCCTCCAGCAGGCCTTCCAGGGCGTTCTGTTTCCGATCACTCATGCTTGACACCTACGCCGTTTATCCGCGCTTCTCCATACTATGCCTCGGGCGGCAAGCCGATACAATTGCGCCCAAGCCAATCACCGACCAACCAATCGATTGCTTTACTCCACTACCCCGTAACGATGCCGATGGGCGGGGTTTAATCCACTTCCCCCGCGCACCGGATGCCGTTCGCCACCAGTGCGTCGCTCACCGAGACGGTTCAGGCGCCGAATCGGGCCATCGCGGACCGGCTGTCAAGGCGCTGGCGAACCCGGCCGGTTGCGCAGCCAGGACACGAACCGCACCTCCCTCCCGCAATACCGAGTGTAGCCGCCCTTACAACGGCGGCGCCGATGGGCTGAGCATCCCGCCGGTCACGGCATCCCCGGCAAGAACTGGACGCGGTGCCGACCGGCCAGGCGGCGGGTGGCACGCCGCCGACCCGGTACCGGGCGGAGGTGGTTTACGCCTTGTGACGCTAGCACGCTGGCGATCCCGCGCAAAACAACCGATCATACCCCCTGCTAATCGCCAATCCGCTGGCGCCGAACGTCTGTCCCCAAGGCACATCGCGCCCCCAGTGAAACCTATCCCGCGGAGCGCCATCCCATGAACTATATCGAACCGCTCTACCGTCCACCCAGCGAGGCACGCTCGCTGATCCTGCAGATCACCAACGGCTGCAGTTACAACCGGTGCACCTTCTGTTCCATGTACCAGGCGCCGCAGAAGCGCTTCCGCGTCAAGCCGGAGCAGGAGATCCGCGCCGAGATCGTTCGTAGCGCTCAGCGCCTGCCGTCGGTCAGACGCATCTTCCTGGCCGATGGCGATGCCATGGCGCTGTCGGTTCGCCGCCTGGAACAGGTGCTGGATTGCATCAACGCACACTGGCCGGAGATCCAGCGCGTCGCCGCCTACTGCCTGCCCCGGAACCTCAACAACAAGTCGCTGGAGGCGCTGGCGACACTGCGCGCCAAGGGGCTGGGGCTGGTCTATGTGGGGGTGGAATCCGGCGATGATGAGGTACTGCAGCGAGTCCGCAAAGGCGAAACGTACGCCTCGACCCTGGCCGCGCTGGAAAAACTCAAGGCCGCCGGCATCAAGGCCTCGGTGATGGTACTCAATGGGTTGGGGGGACGGCTATTGAGCCACCAGCATGCGCTCAACTCGGCGCGGTTGGTATCGGCGGCGCAACCGGAATACCTGTCGACCCTGGTGCTAACGCTGGAGCCCGGCGACAACCGGTTCCAGGAGGGCTTCAGAGGCGACTTCAGCCCCCTCAACCCGCGCGAACTGTTCGAGGAAACGGCGCAGTTTCTGCACCATCTGGAGCTGGAGCAAACCATTTTTCGCAGCGACCACGCGTCCAACTATCTGGCCCTGAAAGGGGTGCTTGGCCGGGACAAGGCCAAGCTGCTGGATCAGGTACAATGGGCGATTAGCGCGCCGGAACAGGCCCCCCTGCGCCCCGAATGGGCCCGCGGTTTTTGAGCTCATGGCGACCGCCGCAGCCACACTCCCGCCGCACCCGGCGGCTCAATCGAGCGGACGTATCGGATCGAAAAACAAACGCTTGAAGTTTTCGGTGGTGGCCTGTGCCACCTCGTCAAAGGAGATCCCCTTCACGTGCGCCACGCATTCCGCCACGTGACGCACATACTGCGGCTCATTGCTGCGCCCGCGGTGGGGGGCTGGGGTCAGATAGGGGGCATCGGTCTCGACCAGCAGCCGCGCCAAGGGAACCTGGCGCACGACCTCGCGCAGCGGCGCCGCATTGCGGAAGGTGATGATCCCGGAAAATGAGATATGCAGCCCCAGCGCCAGGGCGGCCTCGGCCATCGCCCAGTCTTCGGTAAAACAGTGCAATACCCCGCCAGCCACCAACGGTGACGCCTCGCGAAGCAGACGCAGGGTATCTTGCTGCGCTTCGCGGGTATGAATAATCACCGGTTTGGCAAGCCGCGCGGCCAGCGCCAGATGGTGGCGAAAGGCCGCCTGCTGGGCCTCAAGGGTGTCGGCGCGGTAATGGTAATCCAACCCGGTCTCGCCGATCGCGACCACGCGCGCATGGCTGGCCTGAGCCTCCAACAGGTCACTATCGAATTGCTGTATTTCATCGCTGAGGGGATGGATTCCGGCAGAGGCACAGACCTGCGCATAGGGGTCGATCAGCGCCATCATCGCCGGCCAGCGGGCCAGATCGGTCGCCACGCAGAGGATCTGCTGTACTCCTGCCTGTTCCGCCGCCTGCAGGATAGTGTGCACGCCCGATGCGTGGGCCGCCTGCTCCAGGCGGTCCAGATGACAGTGGGAATCGACCAGCATGGGACTACATCGTATGGGTGAGACGACCGGTGCCGAGGGCGCCGGCCAGGTAGGTTTCGATCTTACCGACGACCGAATTGTCGTCGGAACTGAGCTGAATGCCGATGCCGGCCTTTTTGCCCCCCTGGGCGCCGCGCGGCGTCACCCAGATCACCTTGCCGCTGATGGGGATCTTGTCGGGCTCCTCCATCAGGTCAAGTAGCATAAAGACCTCCTCGCCGAGGTGGTAGTCACGCTGGGTGGTCACGAACAGGCCGCCGTTTTTTATGTAGGGCATATAACTGCGGTACAGCTCATCCTTGGACTTGATGGTCAGGGACAATATTCCATGGCTGGCACGTGGGCTTACAGACATCCGCTTATTCCGGTCGTTTTTTGGGGCTGCTGAATAGCGCTCTCCAATCGATCAACAGATCTTCCCAAAGCAGCTGCTGATTCGGATTGGACCTACGTAGAAGATGGCCTCGATACTCCTGTATTTTATCCCTAAATTCAAACAACTTCTTATCCAGGGTTAACTTGGCCAGTTTCTGCAGCAGCCCTGCCGCGTCGGGATTGCGCAGCAGATCCTGTTCACCGACCATCCGTAGCCGGACCAGATCCGCCGCCACCAGCGCCAGCCACTCCAGCAGCAGCAGGGTATCCTGCTTGGCCCAGCGGGCCGCGACTGCGGAGACCGCCACCTGACGGCGAATCACCTGCTCCAGCGCCGCAAAACGCTCATGCCGGCCGCCGATTTCGTCGCGCTGATGCAGCGCCACGGCGGTCAGCGGCGCCCCCCCGGCGAGCCGCAACAGCAGTTCCGCATCGGCCTCGACCGGCAATCGCTGCTGCAGCCACGCCAACGCCTCGGTTCGCTGGGGCAGCGTGATGGCGTATTGCTGACAGCGACTGCGAATGGTGGGCATCATCCGCCCAGGGCGATGACTGAGCAGCATAATCAAGGTCTTGCTACCGGGCTCCTCGAGCCCCTTCAACAGCGCGTTGGCGGCGTTGATGTTCATATCATCCGCCGGCGCGATCACCAGCACCCGGTAACCGCCCTGCTGTGCCGACGAGCCGATAAAACCAGCCAAATCACGAATCTGGTCCACCTTGATCGCCTTGCCCGTCTCCGCCGGCACCACCCGCACCATATCGGGGTGAGTGCCCTGGGCAAACAGCAGACAGGCTTTGCAGGCGCCGCAGGCGTGTTCGCCGGGCTGCTGGCATAACAGGAAACTGGCCAAGGCGTCGGCAAATTCGGTGGACCCACAGCCCGCCGTGCCGGTAATCAGCAGCGCATGGGCCAGACGTCCGCTGCGGTGCTGCGCGGTCAACTGTTGCCAGATCCCCTGCTGCCAGGGCAACGGCTCGGCCCCCAGGACCGCTGGGGTTAGCTCCGCGCTTAGCTCACGCATCGAGATAGCCGTCCAAGGCCACGGCTATCTGCCGCTGCACGGCGTCCAATGGCTGACTGGCGTCGATAATACGAAACCGCTCGGGCTCCGCGGCCGCCCGCGCCAGATAGGCGTCGCGGACCCGTTGAAAAAAATCCAGTTGCTCCTGCTCAAAACGATCCAGCGCGCCACGCCGATGCGCACGCTGCAGGCCCACGTCGACGGGAACGTCCAGCAGCAGCGTCAGGTCGGGGCGCAGGTCGCCCTGAACCAGCGCTTCCAGAGTCGCGATATGCGCGATGTCGAGCCCGCGTCCGCCGCCCTGATAGGCGTAGGTTGCGTCGGTAAAGCGATCACAGAGCACCCATTCACCGCGCGCCAAGCGGGGCCGGATCGCGCTATTGAGATGTTGTGCTCGGGCGGCGAATACCAGCAGCAATTCACAGTCCGGATCGACCGTTTCCGCGCGGGGCGCCAGCAACAGCTCCCGCAGCGACTCGGCCAAGGGTGTCCCACCCGGTTCGCGGGTGCAGTGCACGGCCACCCCATGCCGCGCCAGATAATCGCGAACAAAAGCGATATTGGTGCTCTTGCCGACCCCTTCGCCCCCCTCTACCGTCACAAATCGACCGCGTTTGCTCATGATCCTGAACTCTCTGATGCCGCCGGCGCCGAACGATAGTCGTGGCGCCGTCCGCTGCGTTGATACTTTTCCACGGCACGATTGTGCTCACGCAGCGTACTGGAAAAATAGTGGGTGCCGTCGCCCTTGGCGACGAAATAGAGGGCCTTGCCCGCCGCCGGATGCAAGGCGGCATGGATCGCTTCGCGTGCCGGACTGGCGATCGGCGTCGGCGGTAAGCCACTAATCTGGTAGGTATTGTACGGTGTTTCGCGACGCAGATCCCGGCGACTGATCCCGCCCTGAAAGGACTCACCCATGCCATAGATCACGGTCGGGTCGGTCTGCAGCCGCATCCCTTTTTGCAGGCGCCGGATAAACACCCCGGCAATCGTCTCGCGCTCTTGGGCCGCGCCGGTTTCCTTCTCGATGATCGAGGCCAGAATCAGCGCTTCGTAGGGCGTCTCGATGGGCAGCCCCGCGCTGCGCTGGGCCCACTCTTCCTCCAGTACCTGACGCATACGGGCATAGGCCGCACGCAACAGGGCGCTGGCTGTGGTCGCGCGCGGAAAATGGTAGGTATCGGGGTAGATCCAACCTTCAGGATTAGGATCTGGCAACGCCAACACCTTGGCGACCGCAGCCAGAGAGCTGTCGGGCAGATCAAACGTGACCGCCTCGTGCTGCTGTAGCTGGCTCAGAAAATCGCGTAGCCGCTGTCCCTCGACCAGGGTCACTTGATGCTGCAGCACCTTGCCACTGACCAAGGCTTGCAACAGCTGCTGGTGACTGATGCCCGGCTCAAACCGGTATTCGCCCGCCTGAATGCGCCCCGCCGCCTGACGATTACGCACGTAGAGCCGAAACAGCAACGGCTCATCGAGTACGCCGGCCTCGGCAAGACGATCGACCACGCGGCGAAAGCTGCTCCCGGACGCGATCTCGAAGTTCACCGTGGCCGTGGCGGCGATCGGGCGCTCGCCAAACTGCTCCACGTAGCGTACCGCCAGCGTAGCCAAAACCAACACGCCAACCGCCAGTAGCAGCAGTATCAGGAGCAGTTTTTTCACGCAGCCTCTCCCGCCATCAACAGCCACTGCCGGGCTCGCGCCGCCCAGGCCACACTGTCAAACTGGCGCCCGTTAAACTGCCGCACCGGCCAGGCTTCGATCAGTGAGTTGTTCATAAACAGCGCATCGGCCTCCATCACCTCGGCGAGCGATACGCGCTGCTGCAGCACGGCGATGCCAGCCGCCAGTGCCTGTTCGATGATCACCTCCCGCGCAATTCCCGCCACGCCGCAGCGATCCAGCAGCGGCGTGAGCAAACAGTGATCTTTGACCAGAAACAGATTGGAGAACGAGCCCTCGACCACCCAGCCTTCGCTATCCAGCAGCAATCCCTCCTGCTGTCGCGCCGTCAGCTCTGCACGGGCCAGCACCTGCTCCAGGCGGTTAAGGTGCTTGATGCCGGCCAATAGCGGCGCGATCGCCAACGGCGTCTGACAGAGCGCCAGCTCGATTCCCGACCGATAGTAGCTCGCCGGGTAATCGGCCACGGTCGCCACCGTCACGATACGGCGCGCGGGAGCCAGCGGATCGATCCCATAACCACGTCCGGAACTGCCGCGGGTCACGATCAGCTTTAGCACTGCTCGGTCGCTGCCCCATTGAGCGCTCAGCAGATCGAGTTCGGCATTGGTCGCCGCCATATCCAAATCGATCATTAAGCGTCGGGCACCCCGCTGCAGACGCGCCAGATGGCGCTCACGAAACAGGATATTCCCGCCCTGTAGAGCGAAGGTCTCGAACAGACCGTCGCCGTATGCCAGTCCGCGGTCGTCGAAGGGGATGGTGTCGGCAAACTGGCCGTTGATCAGCGTATGCGACATGGTAATAGCGCAGCGGGCTTTCGCCCGCTGCAGGTCCCGTCAGGAGATTTTACGGAAGACCAAGGAACCGTTGGTTCCTCCGAAGCCGAAGGAGTTCGAGATCACCGCATCGATAGCGATCTGCTGCGCCTGATGGGCCACATAATCAAGATCGCAACCGTCGGACGGGTTATCGAGGTTGATGGTCGGCGGCGCAATCTGGTCCCGAATCGCCAGGGCACAGAAGATCGCCTCGACCGCCCCGGCAGCCCCCAATAGGTGCCCAATCATCGACTTGGTCGAACTCATGCGGACCGTCTTTGACGCCTCCCCCAGCACGCGCTTGACGGCGTTTGATTCGGCGATATCTCCCGCCGGGGTCGATGTCCCGTGGGCATTGATATACTGAATCTGGTCAACATTGAGACGCGAATCGCGAATAGCGGCCTGCATGGCCGCCGCCGCACCGGAACCCGTTTCGGGCGGAGAGGTCATGTGGTAAGCATCCCCGCTCATGCCGAAACCAGCGACTTCGGCGTAGATACGTGCCCCGCGCGCCTTGGCAAACTCGTACTCTTCAAGCACCAACACCCCGGCGCCATCGCTCAGCACAAAGCCATCGCGATCCCGATCCCACGGCCGGCTGGCCGCCTGCGGATCGTCATTGCGGGTAGACAGTGCACGGGCAGCGGCGAAACCACCAAGCCCCAGCGGTGTGGTCGCCATCTCGGCACCGCCAGCCACCATGGCGTCGGCATCGCCGTAGGCGATCATACGCGCCGCTGCACCGATGTTGTGGGTTCCGGTGGTACAGGCGGTGGTAATGGCGATATTCGGGCCGCGCATTCCGTAACGGATAGAGAGATTGCCGGCAATCATGTTGATAATGCTGCCGGGCACGAAAAACGGCGAAATCTTGCGCGGCCCACTGGCTTCCAGCAGCGAATGAT
>Ga0326597_10014010_pt1 | contig 10518 bp, 8 predicted proteins | sample RVTome_12_FD_203789 | JGI IMG/M metagenome (GOLD analysis project Ga0326597, IMG submission 203789) | Soil microbial communities from uranium-contaminated site in the Upper Colorado River Basin, Wyoming, United States - RVT100D185 | ecosystem: Environmental > Terrestrial > Soil > Contaminated >... | reverse complement strand
TGGCGGCGATCGGCACTAGTAGAAATGGATTGACCAGTACGACGGCTCTCCGAAGCCGTCGAATCAGGGCTCGACGGGCTCGGAGGCCCGTCGTACTGGTAGAAAATACTCTGCCGCTCGCCCCAGTGCTTTTTTTCTCTGCCAGTTTTTTGTTCCCTTGTTGGTATCTTCGTATTAACTGTTACGATCGAACATGCTTGTTGCCCACCAGCTCGCGATCTTTGACTCCGCCTAACTGGCGACGTAGCCTTGCTTCGGAAAACTGTCGAGCTTCAGAGCTACCAGCACAAAGACGAGACCAATCATGTCGCAACCCGCCGAGACGCCTACCACCGAGATGCCCGCCACTGAGTTCGTTGACCGCCGCAACTATGGTATAGGACAAGATGTCCCGGTTCGCGAACGCCGTCAATTCTCGAACAGCCACGACGGACTCAGCCCCGATGCTCGCGAGCTGGCGATGGCGATCGACGAGTACAAGCTGCGACATCGTCGCCGCTTCGTCACGTTTGAAGAAATGCTCGCGCTGATCGAGTCGTTGGGCTACGCGAAAGCGTAACACCGTTACCCAGTTACGGCTCGCGAAAAAGCGGCTCTGTGAGTTCGCTTGCATAGAGCAGACCGATGGTTGCTCCGTCGGCGTCGACGACACGTGCCAGTTCCTCCTTGCTGGATTGCATTTGAATTAATGCAGCGATATGCGAATCGCTTGCCGCGATGCTGGGAAGCCGACGGTAAGTCTCGACTCGTTCGCCGGATGCCAAGTACAAATCGACGGTTCGCACATAGCCAAGCAGCTCGCGACCATTGGTATCGACCACGGGAGAGACTGCGGCCCCGTGCCGCCGCGCCACTCGTAGTACTTCGCGCTTGTCGGCACCAAGCCGGATCGAAGCCACGCGACCGATGGGCGTGCAGATATCTTGCACGCGACGCGACGCGACCGCGAACAGATTCTGGGCCAGTTTACGTTGGGCGGGTTGCAAGATGCCCGCGTCTTGTCCCTCTTTGAGAACTTGTTGAAGCTCCTTTCGGGCCAGCGCCAGCTGCACGCGCAGTGGAGCTTCTCCGAGTAGGGACTGCAACAATCTTCCCAAGCCCCAAAGGACAGCGGAAACCGGAGCAAAGACAGCCACGAAGAACAAAAAGACAGGGCCGCAGCGACGCAGTAACAGGTTCGGCGAATAGTAGAAGAGATTCTTTGGCAGCAATTCGCCGTACACAAACACGATCGGCGAGAAGATGACCGGCGCGACAAGTTCCACGAAAACACTGGGTGTCGCGGTGATCTGCTGAGCCATCAACACGATGGCGAAGGTAGTCAGGTAGTTCGCCAAGTTGTTACCAACCAGGGTTGTCGCCACAAAGAGGGCGGGATTGTTTGTCAGCCAGAGCAAGCCGCGGGCAACGGGATCGCCCGCCAAGCCGTCGAGCACTAGACGAACTCGAGTCGCCCGGTAAAAGCCTGTTTCCGAGCCGCTAAAAAACGCGCTGAGGAGTAAGCCGAGAAAAAACAATCCGATGCCAGCCGCCATCATGTCGTTGCTCCTCGATGAAGGAGTTTCAACTCGATCAACATGTGGCCGCGCTGGGGGGCCTCGAGGACTTTCATGCGGAACGGCCCCCAGTCGCAAGCGTCATTTTCTTCGGCCAGCTTGCCGAGTTGTTCTTGGATCACGCCGCCGACCGTGACATTCTTGCTCGTGGGCAGCGGAAGGTTGAGATATCGCGACAGGCGACGCAATGGCGTCACCCCCGCGACCAGCCACATGCCGGGTCCGAGGTCATGAATCGGCTTTTGGTCCAACAGCAGCTTGCTGCGACTGGGGCTGTAGCTGAACACTGTGTCGAGAACGTCTTCAAAGGTGAGAATCCCGCACGTCTCGCCGTACTCGTTCACGACCGCCGCGACCTGGCGATTGCGGCGCTGCATCTCCTGCAACGCATCGGCAACCGTGGCACACCACGGTACATAGATGACCGGTTCGGCGTAATGCTCGAGCCGCTCTCGCGGAACGTCGAACAATTCCTTCAAATGAATCGCCGATTCGACCTCTTCGCTGTCAGGCTCCGTAATCAGCATATAACCGCTGGGGGTCATCTGGCCGTTCAATTCCGCCAGCGCAACCGGCGGCCGGAACGTCCGGAATTGCGTCCGCGGGCGCATCCATTCGTCGGCGCGAATGTCCGACAACAGGACGATGTTGCGGAGCGCGGCTTGTTCCTGTTCAACGAGCTTCGCGTCGGTTGTTGAGAGCGAGATCGCTCGCTCCAGATCAGACAATTCCAGATAGGGCTCACTTTTGAATCTCGGCCAGATCATCCGTCGAGAGAGCAAATTCACGAATCGCAGACTAGGCATCACGGGGTCGAGCATCCGAACGGCGGTCGCCAGCGGCGTGCCCAGCAGGCCCGCGAGTTTGCGATTGATGAGCACCCCGACACTCTTCGGCAGCATCTCGCTGAAGAAGATGAGGGCGAGCAGCGAAACGGCGGCAAACACGGCCGGATGAGTGTGACCGACCGAAGGTTCTCTCTCCAATCGCAAGCTGACGACCGAAACGATCGCAAAATAGACCATGTTGATGACGAGGTTCCAGAACAGGATGGCGCTGAGCAGTCTGTCTGGATCGTCCAGCAACCGCGCAGCCATCTGTTGAGATGAACCGCCGGTGGCCAGCTGTTCGCGATCCCGCAAGCGTAGGGAGAAGAGAGCGGCTTCACTGGCCGAGAAGAAGCCGGAGCAGGCGATCAAGACGACCATGGCGATGAGCCAGGGAAGAAGTTCAATCAGGACGTTCATAAGGCGACTTGGCTTCGGGACAATAATGGAGGAACAGATGTTGCAACTTCCGTTTCTATCCGTAATCGCCTTTCTATTCGTCTCCTCCGGTCCGCGTACGCCCCATGGCGAAATCAAATTCGCTGATCGCCGGAACCAGCATCGCAGTTGTCGTGAAACCGTACGTTCCCGATAGTACGAGGAAGATGGTCAATTCACGATTCCCCAGCACGAAGCTCACGATAGCAAAGAATGTTGCCATCGGCAGCAACACCGAAGCCCAAACGATCGCGGCCGACGGATTGCGGCTTCCCAGCGCCGCGTACAAACCGACGGTGCCGCCGCCGATGAATGCCAAGAAGGGAGCGTACTGTCCTTGGAAAGAACCGCTGAACAAGATCATGATTGCCAGGCAAGCCACGACACCGAGGAATAGGAAGAAGACGGAACCTAAGCTGACTCCGATTGCCGTTCGCGAGTTGGGGTAAGTCATCCCGCAATGTAAACCGAGCATTGTGACAAAGATGTTCATGACGACAAGCCCGCCGAGCAGGAAGATCAGATTCTCGGTCGTGATGCCGCGTTGCCACCACAACACGACGCACAGCGCGATCGGTAGCAACACCATCTCTTTCGTCACCCACAAGACTCCCCAGAGCTTCCCAAAAACAAACTCTTTCGGCGAAATGTCGGTCGCGAGCAAAATGTCTAAAGCTTGCCCATCTCGTTCGTTGGTGACTGAGTTGACGGCCAGTGCGTTGATGATGACCAAGCTGAGCAAGAAGAAGATCGATAGCAACCATGCGACCGGAGGGATCGTGCCAACCGAAGAGCGCGCGGTGGCCGCGCCGGTCGTGATTAACCAGTACAACGCTGCAGCAGCCATTGCAAAGATGACGAGGTACGCCAGCCGAATGATCAGCACCTTCCGCCCGTAGGCCCAGGTACACATCTCGCGCCACAGAATCGGATTGTCCCAGACTTCGCGAGACTTGGTCGCCGCCGCTGTGCTGCGCGCGTCGACATGGCCAGATCGAGCCGCCTCGGCGCGTTGCTGTTTGTCGGCTTGTTGTGCCAGGGAGAGCTGTTTGATGTCGTGTTCGGCACCCCAAATGCTCGCTTGTTCACCCTCGTCCGCCTGCCCCGGACGCAACTCGCGAGACGGATTCCAGACGCGGACCCGCAAGATGGCCCAGCCGTTGAGAGCAGCAGCGATACCGACCGAGATGATCAGATAGAGGTTTACACCATCCAGCGCAAAGCGTAACCAACTTAACTGCGCAAGTCGCGGTTGGGCGCCGGCAAGGATCGCACGGAAGGGGCTGAATCCAGTAGCGAGTGCTTCGCAGGACAAACCGAGGACGGAATCGAAGAACAAGCCGGCATGCACAGCTTCCCAGATCGCCGACCAGAGAACAATCGTCAACGCCGTCAACGCCAGCGTTTGAAACGTCTTCTCTCGCCACAGTCCGAGCATGCTGCCTAGGCTGCCGGCGGCGAAACCGGTCGTCAGCGTGATCAGGAAGACGCGCGTGACTTGCCCGTTCGACACGCCGCCGAGAAGTGTGACGAGCAAGAACACCGGCAGCGCGGCTAGAATCATCACGAAGATGTCGAGCAGACTCGCCAGCAGCTTGCCAATGACGAGTTCGCCATTGCTCAATCGTGTCATGAGCAGCAGGATCAGCGTGCGGCGGTCCTTTTCCTGAGACACGGCGCTCGCGGTGCCGAAGGCTGCCAAGAACGTGATCAGCGCCAGTTGGACAGGTGCCAGGATCTGAAACAGTAAGGCCCCGAACCGAGCCATGTCGCCGACGGTCCGAATGATCTGAAACTCCGCCAGCATGAACCAAGCCGTACAGATCAGCACGAGCAAGGCGAGCACATAGATCGTGCGATACAGGTAGTGACGAGGGCGGCGCGGAGTCGTTTCTACCTCGCGATAAAAGACTGGCCCGACAAACAAACTGATGCTCCTGGTGGCTGGTATTCCAGATCAAGGTCCGCTCGGCCAGGGGGCTCGTTGAGCGATCCAAGACGCGCCATTATAGTCGGCCAACTCGGCACTTGCCGAGGAGCCATCTGGCGGCTGGCAGCCAGAAGCCAGTTCGGTGAAAATGGCTGCGACAACACACCTTACGGCTATTTCTTGGAAAAAGTTCGCAGACGCGGACAATAATGCGATCTGCTGGCGCATCCCATACGGAAGGCGTCGAAGGCTGGAAACAGCAGGAATACCACTTTGAGCGCCGAAGACGAAAGCAAACTCGATTCCGCAGTCGTCTCGGCTCTGTTCGAGCAGCATTCGCAAGAGTTGCTGCGGTTTCTGGTCGGTGTGCTTCGCGATCATCAACTGGCGAGCGATGTCCTGCAGGCCGCGTTTACCAAGATGGTGGAACGAGGTCATGAGACAAGCGAGGAGTCGAGGAAGGCGTGGTTGTTTCGCGTCGCCTACAACGAAGCGTTAGTTGTTCGGCGACGGCAGAAGACTGGAAAGAATGTTCTCGAACGGGTGGCTTGGAGTGCTGATCTTTACCGAAGTGACGACGCGCTAGTCCAGCAAGAGAACATTGAACGGGTTCGAGCCGCAATCGACCAACTGCCGCCAGACCAGCAGCGCGTTGTGCGAATGAGGATTTACGAAGAGAAGGCATTTGCGGTGATCGCGGACGAACTGAAGATTCCGCTGGGGACAGCCCTGGGGAGAATGCGAGCCGCGCTTGCGAAGTTACGAATCAAGTTAGAGTCCGAGTAAGAAAGTACGATGGCCTTCCGAGGCCGTCGGTTGCCGAAGCGAGCAAGAATTTAGTTTAACGCGAGGGGCCGGGCCGGAGAGATGAGCGAAACACAAGACAAACTGCATTGGCTGGCATTTCGTTATGTCGCGGACGAGTTGGACGCGACGGAAGCAAGCGAGTTCGAGTCGCTTCTGGCGACGGACCAGGCGGCTCGCGAGGCGGTCGCCAGGGCTGTCGAAGTGACCACTCAAATCCGCCAGGCATTGGCGAATGCCGTTGTCGTCACTGCCGCATCGAAGCAATCGAATTGGAGTCGTAACACGACTCGAGCGGCGGTTGTCGCGGTTGGTTCTTGCCTGACATTGTTCTTGGCATTATGTCTTGTCCGTTCGTCGCTCCCGATTACCGGTGGTGTTGCCCACCAATCGATCGAGAGCGATTCGTCGGTTTCGCCAGCCCAGCTCGCCTACGCTTGGGCCAAGGCTCGCAATGGTTTGACCGAGTTGCAACCTGTAGCAAACCCCGTGCTGACGGATTCGTTAGATGCGGTATTGTTCGCAGCCGTCGATTCGGAGTCCGAGCAATCGCTGGTCGCGCCGAGCTGGATGTTAGCCGCTCTGGCGAAAATGGACGGCGGAATCGACTCTGAAATTGAGTATCAGGAGTAAGTAACTCGTGCGTCGTTTACTTTTTGTCGCGCTAGCCGCTCTGATCGTGTTGCCGTTGTTGGCGTTAGCCGACAACGATACGCCGAAGGAGCCTGCGAATCTCAACGAGGCAGCAGCGGCGAAGCATGTCGAATCGGCCAAGGCATCGCGCGGCAAGGCAGCCAGTTCGAAGCCGGTTGCCGCAATCACGCCGGAACAGGAAGCCGCGGCCGTGGCCCTCGTGCAGAAGCATCACAGTGATTTGTTCGAGCTGTTGATCTATCTCAAGGAAGGTTTGCCCCAGGAGTACGAGCGTGCGATTCGCGATCTGTCGCGGGCTAGTGATCGGCTTGCTCAGTTCGAGAAGCGAGATCCACAGCGTTATCGGCTCGAGCTTCGGTTGTGGCAAGCCGAATCGCGGCGCCAGCTGTTGACGGCACGATTGCAGATGGGATATGACGAGTCGCTGTTGAAGGAATTACGCGAGACTCTGAAAGAAGAACAAGAACTTGGGCTTGCCGTGTTGCGGCATGAACGCGAACGGCTCGCAGGTCGAATGGCGAAGATTGATGAACAGATCACGAACCAAGAGGACGCTGCGGAGGCGTCGGTCGAGCGAAAGTTTGCGACGTTGACGAAAGCCGCAAAGAATTCGCAGCGCAATGTCAGCAAGAATCGCAAGCCTGCAACAAGCAAAAAACCAAAAGATCCTGCGTAGCATCGCAAGCTTAGTCGCCTTTTGCTCCGCAAAGGAGCGTGCTTTCGCGGAGCGAAAGCCGACATTTATTTCCGCGCAGTGCCTTAGTGGCTTCACCCGCAATGACAATAACTTGTGACACGCCAATTTCCCGGAGGGAACGAATGCGAATTAGACTCATTTTGTCGCTGGCCGTCTGCATGACGCTGGTTGGAGCGTCCTTGCAAACCGTGACAGCCGACGACGCCATCGCGCCGATCAACCAACGTTTTGCGGGTGCGGACGTTCAGGAAACTCCGAACTTCCAAAAGCACGTTGTTCCTCTATTTGGCCGACTCGGTTGTAATGGCCGCGCCTGCCATGGATCATTCCAAGGGCGGGGCGGTTTTCGCCTGTCGCTGTTCGGTTACGACTTCGAGGCGGACCACGACGCGCTCTTCAATGAAGTCAGCCCTCGCGTCGATCGAGAGAATCCACTCGAGAGTTTGATCATTGCCAAGCCGATCGATGAGGACATGCACGAGGGTGGCATGCGGTTCGAAAAGGATTCGTGGCAATACCACGTCATCCGCCGCTGGATCGAAGGCGGAGCGGAGTTTGAGAAAGAGCACGTTCAAAAGCTCAATGAGCTGAAAATTGTGCCGAGTGAGATACGCCTGAGCAAAACCGGCGAAGAAGTGCAAGTCAAGGCGATCGCCATTTGGGAAGACGGCAGCCAGGAAGACGTCACGCCGCTGTGCCGCTTCCAATCGAACGACGACCAAGTCGCGGAAATCGATCAGAACGGTCTGCTGACCGCGACGAACCGAGGTGATACGCACTTGGTCATTTCCTATGACAAGGCGGTTGTTCCGGTCCCAGTCATTCGGCCCGTGACAGATCTCGTCGGCGATAAGTATCCGCAAGTTGCCGCCAAGACGAAGGTGGATGAGCTGGTGCTCGAGAAGCTTCGGAAGTTGGGAGTCGTCCCCTCCGAGGTCTGCTCCGACGCCGAGTTCCTGCGTCGCGTGCGGCTCGATCTGACCGGTACGTTGCCGACAGCGGAAGAGGTAAGGGCATTTCTGACCGAGGAAGACGCGAACAAGCGAGCGAAAAAGGTTGACGAGCTGCTCGAAACGCCCGCCTATGCGGCGTGGTGGACGACTCAGTTGTGTGACTTTACCGGCAATAACACGCAGAACCTCAATAACGTTTCGCCGCTTGGGAATAGATATCCCGCGAGCCAAGATTGGTACGACTGGATTTATAGCCGCGTTGAAGAAAATGTGACGTACGACAAACTCGTCGAGGGGATTGTTGCGGGCAATAATATGCAGCCCGGCCAGTCGTACACCGAGTACTGCAACACGATGAGTGATCTGTATCGCGACGGCGACAAGTCGTACGCAGATTTGCCTGCCATGGAGTATTACTGGTCGCGTCGCGATTTCCAAAACAATATGGAAGCACGAGCGATTGGATTCGCCTACTCGTTTATGGGCCTGCGAATTCAATGTGCCCAGTGCCACAAGCACCCGTTTGACGTTTGGTCGAAAGACGACTTCCATCAGTTCAAGAACTTCTTCGCTCGGATTCAGCCAGCCGGCAACAACGGCCCGCCAGAGTATCGCAAGGAGTACAACAAGCTGATCGAAGAACTGGGCGTCGAAGGTAAGCGAGGGAACGAACTGCGGCGAGAATTGCCTGCGTTGTTGGAGAAGGGTAAAACAATCCCGTTCGGGGCGGTGGCCACTACCAGCAGGCTGCAACGCACTCGCAACCCTGACGAGGATTACCCGGAATTCGACAACGGCAAACTGCTTGGCGGTGATGTTGTCGACGTGATGGAAGTCGATGATCCACGAAAGGTCGTCATGGATTGGCTGCGCGGTGCGGACAACCCCTTCTTTGCCAAGGCGTTCGTCAACCGAGCGTGGGCCGCTTACTTCAACGTCGGTATCGTGAACCCCCCGGACGATTTGAATCTCGCCAACCCACCCAGCAACAAAGCCCTGCTCGATCACCTCTCGAAAGGCTTCATCGAGAGTGGCTTCGACATGAAGTGGGTACATCGGACGATTGCCAACAGCGATACGTACCAACGTAGCTGGCAACCCAACGAAACGAATAAGCTGGATGAGCGAAACTTCAGCCGCGCCGTGACTCGCCGCTTGCCGGCGGAAGTCGCGTACGACGCGATTCAACAGGCGACGGCTTCCGATGCCAAGGCGAAATCTCTTTGCGAGAGTATCGATGGCCGCGCGATCGCGATCGCCGGTGCAAGTGCCCGCAACGGGGGCAACAACGGACCGGCCTTCGCCCTGGCTGTGTTTGGTAAATCGACTCGCGAAAGCAATTGCGATTGCGACCGATCTTCCGAGCCCAGCTTGCTACAAACGGTCTTCTTGCAGAATGACCGTGATGTGCTGGGTTTGGTTGACGCAAATCGAGGTACTTGGCTCGATGGCGTCGCCCGCGACTTAAAGCCACAGGCAACAGCGGACGACGCGGCAACGAAGCGAAAGACCGCTTCGTTCGAGAGCCAGCTCAAGGCTGCCGAAACGCAACTCAAGCGTTTTAACCAGGCAAAGAACGAGCAGCAAATTGCCAAAGTCGAGAAGCGAATCTCGCAGTTGGAGAAGCAACTCGACGATTTGAATGCGAGCGTCGCCAAGGTGACTGTTCAGACAAACGAGAGTGCCGACGAGAAGGTCAGCAACTACATTGTCGATGCTTATCTTCGTACGCTCAGCCGTTATCCGCACGAGACCGAGTTGACTCGTTCGGTTGCTTACGTCCACGAGGCGAACGATCCCGTCGAAGGACTCGGCGATATCCTGTGGGCTCTCATCAACACCAAGGAGTTCATCGTTAACCATTAATCCAAAGTAGCCATCACGCTCCGCCGTGATGAGCCTGCTCGTGACCGCCTCTGAGGCGGGAACTTTTTGAGCCGATTCAAGTCCGACTTGACGGGCCGATCACGGTGGAGCGTGACGGCTTCCTATACAAAACAACCGGAAAGGACAAAGAATGAGAATTCATAAGACGTGTGATGGAGTGAGGCGACGTGATTTTCTGAAGGTCGGCGTGCTCGGCGGCGCGGGGTTGAGCTTGGCCAACTATCTACAGCTCGTGGAAGCAGGTGAGGTTGCCGAGAAGTCGCGTGGCATGTCCGCCATTTTCGTAAACCTTCCAGGCGGCCCTTCGCACATGGACACCTTCGATCTCAAGCCGAACGCGGCCAGCGAGTTTCGCGGCAAGTTCAATCCGATCGATACCAAGGTGCCGGGAATTCAGATCAGCGAGCATCTTCCGAAACTTGCCGGCTGCATGGACAAGTTTGTCATTTTGCGCGGCGTCAGCCACACGTTGGGCGCACACGCTCTCGGTCAAGAATACGTCAATACCGGTAGCCGGCCGCTGCCGTCGTTGGAGTATCCTGGCTACGGAGCGGTTGTGGCGAAGGAGACGGAGCAGAACAATCCGACCGACCTGCCATCGTTCGTTGCTGTTCCTAACAACACCCAACAACGCCCCGGATTCCTCGGCGTGAAGTATGCTCCGCTAAACACCGGTGCCACGCCGCGTGCCGGCGAAGCATTCAGTGTTCGCGGCATTTCGCTGCAAGGTGGTTTGACGCTGGCGCAAGTCGAGAAGCGGCAGGGGCTGCTG
>Ga0326597_10014009_pt1 | contig 10518 bp, 5 predicted proteins | sample RVTome_12_FD_203789 | JGI IMG/M metagenome (GOLD analysis project Ga0326597, IMG submission 203789) | Soil microbial communities from uranium-contaminated site in the Upper Colorado River Basin, Wyoming, United States - RVT100D185 | ecosystem: Environmental > Terrestrial > Soil > Contaminated >... | reverse complement strand
GCCAAGGTCGAAGATGCCCTGCAAGCCAGCGAGGCGGCGCGGCGAATTTCGTAGGAGTGATCTACCCGCGTGCGCGTCACGCGCTCCACCGTGGCGGTAACCGCGACTACGTCGTCGTAGCGGATTGGGGCCATGTACTTGCAAGCCAGCTTGTAGACCACGAAGAACACGCCCTGAGCTTCCAGGTCACGATACCGGAACCCGTTCGACCTCAACAGTTCCGTACGCGCATGCTCGAAATATTCCCAGTAGCGCGCGTGGTGCAAGTAACCCATCGCATCGCATTCCGCGTAGCGCACGCGAATTTCCACGGTGTACTTTGTGCCGGTGACCTTCGATTCCACGCCCGCCATGAGCGTCTACTCCACGAAACTTGCCGCAGCAACGGCGCCGCCTGACGCCGCAAATCGGCCCCCGATTCGTTACCGCGCGGCCGCCAGCGTCACTTGAAGCACGATTTCCCGGCCGTCGCGCAGCACAACGACCCCCACAACGTCGCCGGGCTTATTTCCCCGCGTCGCCGCCATGTAATCGTAGATATTCGCGACCTCCTTGTCGCTTATTCGGAGTATCCGGTCGCCCGCCTTCATGCCGGCCAGGTCGGCGGGGCCTTCGGGCGTAACGGCCTCCACCGCCATTCCAGGCGTGCCGTCCTCGGCGTACTCCGGAGCTATACCCATCACTACGCGATAGCTCGGACTACCGCCCGAGTCCGGCTGCCTGGAGGGCTGCGGGGGCTCCCGAAACTCCGGACGCTCGTCGAGCATCGCGATTGCACACGCCGTCTTCCGCACGAGCGAAACGACCTTCGCTCCCCCGGAGGCGTTGATTTTGTGGCTGTCGTCGCTGGGCTTGTGATAATCGCCGTTGAACCCCGTGAAGAAATGCATGGACGGGACTTCGCGCCGGATGAAAGGAGCGTGGTCGCTCCGTCCCCCCGTGTCCGGGCTGGGCTTGGCTTCCAGCCCGACCTCCGCCGCGGCCCGTTCCACGATATCAGGCACGCCGGCGCCGCTGCGCATGCCGAAAACGAGCAAATCATCGCTACCGGCCGGGAGACGCCCGATCATGTCCATGTTCAGCATCGCAACCGTCGACTCAATTGGAACGGTCGGATGTTCGACGTAATGCTTGCTTCCGTGCAGTCCCGATTCTTCTCCCGTAAACGCAATGAACAAGACACTTCTCTTCAAGCGCGGCCCTTCGGCCAACAGCCGGGCGGTTTCTATGACACCGCTCGTCCCCGAGGCGTTGTCATCAGCGCCATTGTGGATCTGTGGATCGCTCGTTTCATGTACCGGCTTACCTGCCTTGAACCTGCGCATCATGGGGCGCTGAATTCCGAGATGGTCATAGTGGGCCCCCACGACCACCGTCTCCTCTGCCAGCGCACCTGTTCCGCGAAGCAACCCAAGCACGTTTCGCGTTGACGCGCTGACTTTCCGAAACACGGCTTGTCCGTCCACGGCCACGTGGGGGACGTCGGCCGAAACCGAATCGCCTTCATCCGCCTTTCGTTGTAGCACTTCCAGCGCGTCGAACCGACCGGCCGCGAGCATCGCGGACGCCGCGGCGCGTGTGACGTGAAACGCCGGTATCCCATAGGCCTCCGCACCCTCCGCGACGAATTGCGTGAGATCGTCGGCCTCGCCCGCCGCCGGCTTTTGGTTGACGATCAATACGGCGACCGCCCCACGGTCCTTCGCGTTGTAGACCTTAGAGCGAAACATGGCATGCCGGGTGAGCTCTCCGGTTTCGTCACTCCACGACGGCGGCTCGCCGCGGAGCATCAGGACGACGCCCTGGTCCACGTTCACATCCGCGAAATCGTCGCGGTTTTCCTCCGGAGCCACCGTACCATATCCGCAGAAAACAACCGGTCCGCTGAATGCTTCGTCCGACGAAAAATTGAACGGAACAAAGTCCTCCCGAAGCCGAAGCGGCGTCGCAGCGCCTTTGATCGAAAGCCGCGCTTCATCCGTCAGGGTCCGCCGCAGCGTCATTTCGAAGGACTGAAAGTATGTGCCGTTATCGCCGGCCGGCTCCAAACCGATCTCGCGGAATCGGTCGGCGATGTAGTCGGCTGCAAGCTCGATACCCCGCGAACCGACGCCGCGCCCCTCCAACTCGTCACTGGCGAGGTAATTGACATGGGTCTGGAAACGGCGCTCCAGGTCCGATGCGCACCCGGCCGCTGCGATTGCGGCGCAACACGCGAGTAATACGCGGGATACGAGTCGGGCGATTCGCTCTCGATCTACAACCGTACGGGTGCGCATGTACTAACCTCTCAAATCCGCTCCCTGATGGAATAACTCGCTGCGCGGTACATCGCACGATGATAGCGGAACCGCCGATTCGCGGCGAGGTCTTCTTAGTCGTCTGGCACCGGTCAATCGAGGGACGGATTTCTTTCCGCACCGTCACTCGGGCGAAAGCACCGTCACTCCGGCGCAGGCCGGAGTCCAAGCCGGCGCACTGAGGGCTGGATTCCGGCGTGCGCCGGATTGACGCGGGAGTGGCGGTTGTTCATCTATTCAGATGCGACGGATCACTCGTGTTCCAACGCAGCTAAACTTGCGGGGGCGGCGGGTTCGCTCCCTCACGGTCGCGGCTCGGAAAGACGGCGTCCGGCACCCGAACAATAAGCTGCAACGTGGCACGAGGCTCTACGGCCCGGGTGCCGTTCAGAGCGCCAAGCCCCGTGTACCGAACCTGTGATTTACCCGCGGCGTGCAGGTCGGCGGTCGGCGATGTGTGCTTCCGGAAATCTGGTCTCCGCGTGTCCGCCTCCGCCAGGTTGCCCGTGCGGAGTCTGAACGCCGCGCGGCCGGTTGAGAAAGGTACGCCGGCCATTTGCAGGCGACGAGAATCGCCGAATGGCGCCACGCACGAGGGGTGGCGCTAGTGTAGTTAATCATAAATGATGCCTCTATTACGAACCGAACTGCGCCCAACAGGAAGCGGAATTTTGAGTTTGGCACCCATCGCTCCCTCACGGTCGCGGCTCGGAAAAGCGGAAGCCCGTACGCGAAAACCGAAGAGTGACGGACTAGTGTTGAACGACCGGATTGGACTCCGTCGACGGGCTGCAAGTCTTGCGCGGTCAGTCAACGCGGGGGATCATCGAGCGTGGAAACGCCACCAGGAACGCGACCCGACGAAAATACGTAATTCGGTACGCAAAGGCTCGTCCACGCGTGTTTGTCGACGTGTGATCCCCGGATGCGGACGAGAGCCTACTTTTCGTGCCACCGCGTAAGGCGACTTGGACGGTCCGTGAGGAACAACATGTCAAGGTCTTCAATGAGTGCCTGCCGGTCACGGTCCATCGCCTTGTACACCGAATGATGATGGTCTTCGCCCGATTGTGTGAGGGTCTCATAATCGGCGTGGGGATTAAAAACCGCCGTTTTCTGGCTAGTAGTACACCCGGTACCGAGAGAAACGACGATCGACACAACTCCGCCGATTAACACGTTGCCAAACACCCGCGCACGTATCATTTCAAGCACCGTTATTTCCAAGAAAGTACCAGTTCATGCTCACGGAGACCGTTTTGTCGGATCGGATAGTAGCCGCGACGGCCGGGTTGTCAAGCGTTTTCGTCCCTGGCTTCACAGCCGCACCACGGCCTGGCCCGGAATTCTTGTACACGAAGAATGTCGATGCAGTCCTGCTTGACTCCGGCGGGCGAGGCGGCATACTAGCGGCGTGAGCCTGGGGCGGGAGTATTGATAGCTGCGCGCCGGCGAACGGCCCTTGACCCGAGGGGCGTTCTATTCGGAACGGTTGGTCTCCCTTGAGCGGGTGCATGAACGGTGGCACTTGGGGCCGCCGGCCATGTCAAGATCCCGCCGCAACGCAGGTTGGATTACATTGGCCCTACCAAATAACGGAGCTGATCGGAAATGTCGTTCGAAGACAAGACGCTAACCTGCGTTGATTGTGGCCAGGAGTTTGTCCACTCCGCCCAGGACCAGACATTCTATGCAGAGCGCGGCTTCGCTAACGAGCCGCGGCGTTGCCGCGATTGCCGCGGCAAGCGAAAAGCCCGAGTCGGCCGAAGCCGTAGCGGCGGCGGCGGCGGTGGTGGTGGCATGGGCGATCGTTCCTCGCGGGAGTCGCACGAGGTAACCTGCGCGGAATGCGGCGCGACCACGACCGTGCCGTTCAAGCCGACGGGTGACCGGCCGGTCTACTGCCGGGACTGCTTCCGCGCCTCGCGCCACAGGGATTGAGCGAGGTCGTTGGCACGGCGAGCCCGGCTGCGCACGGCCGTTCGCGCCCGGCGCGTTCGTCGCAACGATTACGCCAAGTTCGATGCCCGACCCACGCCTTGGCAGAATCGGAACATCCGTCGAAGGGCGTCCGATTGAGTCCTTCGTTCGGCGCAGTCTGCGGACCGAGACCAACATCATCTTCGGCGGCTTCCACGGTAACGAACCGAAGAGCGTCTACGTCGCGCGGCGCTTAATCGAGTTGCTCGCGGCCGACTCCACGACCGGATCGAACCTGGCGTGGGTCGTCGTCCCGATGGTCAACCCCGACGGGTGTTTCCGACGAAAGCGGCGCAACGCCAACGGGGTCGACATAAACCGCAACTTCCCGACGGAGAATTGGGAGCGCGGTTCGCCCCGCAGCCGCATGTTTGGCGGCGAATTCCCTGCGAGCGAGCCGGAAACACGTACGGTTGTGAAGCTCGTGGAGCGCGTGCGTCCGTCGCGAATCATCGCGATTCATTCCATCGACCGTGGCCGCGAATGCAACAACTATGACGGCCCGGGACGGGCGCTTGCCGAAGCCATGAGCCGCGTCAACGGTTACCCCGTGAAGAACTCAATCGGCTACCCCACTCCGGGGAGCTTCGGCACCTGGGCTGGTGTCGAGCGCGGAATACCCACGATCACTCTTGAACTCCCCTCGCGTCATTCTCCCCAGCGCTGCTGGGGTGACAACATGATGTCACTTCTCCGCTGATGCTGACGGAACGCGGTTTTGGCGCCGGCGTACGCGCCGCCGCGTTCGAGTCGATTTCCGGCATTTTCAACGTCCGTGAGCGCCCCTTCTCTACATCCCGGCGGCCACTTGCGCCTCCTTCGCCTTCGATGGAATCGTCGCCAGGTTTGTGCGCCCAACAACGGACGCCACGCGGCGCGCGTGCGCGCGTCATCGTGGCACTCAAAGCGCGCACAAGAGCGCATCTGGGCTTCGGCACTTGCGGCGCGCGAAATTATTGCGCCGCAGATCATTGATTCTCTCATGGCTTTCGGGTAAGGTTCGGCTTCGGTCGGGCACGGGCCATCCAACCTCTTTCACAAGGAGGGAAGTCGTTATGTGGAGAAGCGGTCACCACAGCCGTAATCTCGTCCTGGGAATAGTCGCGGCCGGCGCCGTGGTTCCCGTCACTAACGCGCAAACCTGCTTTTTCTATTCCGACAACGAGGACGCTCCTGCGCCGCTCGTATGCGTGGACGAAGGCGGGCCGACGGGCGCCTGCGCCACCGACGCGGATTGCGCAGATGAAGAAACCTGCGTGAGCGGTTTCTGCTGGGGCGAGTGCTTTTGGCCTACGGATTGCACGTCGATCCCCAACGACGAGCCGCAGACAATCCTCGAGATGCACACCGCGTGGCATAACTGCTTCGGCAACATCGGCGGCGTAAGTCCGCCCCCGGGCAGGGGGCAGCGGTGGCACGCCTTCCATCGCCAGTTCGAGATAGATTTCAACAAATGGCGGGACGGGATCGGCTTTTCCCATATTGAGTCGCTCGAATGGTGTCCGAATATGAGCCTGCCCGAGGGTCATCCCAGTGCCCAGCCTGGTGGAATTCCCGGGCATCCGGCAAGCTGCGGCGCCGGTCTGCCGCGTCCGGACGGCGTAAGCTGTGCAGAGTGCGTGGCATTTCCGAACTGTCTCTACTACGCGGGCGCCGGCCCGATGTCGTGTCCGGCCGCGCCGTGCAACCTTTGCGCCGTGACCGGATGCAACGGCGACATCTTCAGCCATTGCTGCACGAACGCCGATTGCCCGCCCGGCCAGACGTGCCAAACCGTCTTGGACTTCGGACATGCAACTCTCCAGGAGTTTGCAAACACCGACGAAGTTTCCCAGATCATGGACGCCTACTTCCATGGCGGAATGCACGGTGCCGTGGGGTTCGGCGACGGGATCCGGCATTGCGACGGCGGCACGTCCGACGGAGACCCGTGCACGAGCAGCGCCGAGTGCGGCGGCGGGACCTGCCGCAGCTACGTGAACGACGTGGGCAACCCGAACTGCTCACCGCGCGACCCGATGTTCTGGCGGCTGCACAAGGCCCTGGACGACGTGGTTCGCGCCTGGCAGGACCACACCGCGGTTGACGTTATGGTCATCGTCGACAGGTCCGGCAGCATGAGCGATCCCGACTCCGGCGGAATGACCAAACTGGCCGCGGCATTGGAGGCCGTCGATATGTTCGCGGATCTGTTGGAGCACAACCGCTCCGACGGGCAGGTCAACCGCATAGGCGTAGTTTCATACGCGAGCGGTGCGACGCTGCACATGCCGCTGACGGTGGCGGACGAAGACCTTCGCGACCCAGGCGGTCCGCTCGACACGGCCCTGACCGCGATCGCCGGAATCGGACCAGGCGGATGCACGTCGATCGGCGCGGGTATTGCCGAGGCGCTGGATGAGTTGTGCCCTCCGAGTGGAGACTGCGCGGGGTTTCTCGCTCCGGGCGACAACGACCGCAAGGCGATTCTGGTGCTCACCGACGGCATGGAGAACACTCCACCGTGTTTGAACCGCATCAATGCGTCGTCGATTGGGTGCTATAGTCAATGCCGCTCGCTCAACGCCGCGGACCAACTCGATTTCGACCGGCTTGCGTTCACGCAGTTGGTTGCCGTGGGGTTCGGCGAGACGGGCTCGCTCAACGGCGATCTCTTGACTCTCGTGGCGGAGCGCCAGGGCGGCGTCTACATGCAGAATCCCAACGCCGTCGGTGACGACCTCAAGGATTTCTTTGTAAAGGCCTTCGGAAATCTGACCGACGAGTTTCTCCTGTTCGATCCACGCGGTTTCCTTCCGGCCGATCAACCGGTGTCGCCGCCGATCGAGTACACCGCGTGCGGCGATTCCAAGCTCACGTTCGCGGCGGGTTGGAAGACGCCGGTCACACCCGGCGCGCTGCGCCTGCTCGTCCAGACGCCGGCCGGCGACCTTGTGCAACCCGACCACCCGCGCGTCCAATCGTCAACCGAGGAAACCTGGGACTATACCCGCGTCATACTCCCCTACGACGGCGCCTCGAGCGGCACCTGGCGGGCGCACTTGATTCGCCCCCATCACGTCTACGTAAACGGCTTCACGCCGGACAGCTTCGCACAAATTGACGAAGGCGTAGCCATCGTCCGCCGTCAGATTCAAAGGCTCTGTCCCGACCGGTGCAAGAACGTACTGTACTTGGAGTTGGGAACGGTCGGCACGGAATCGGCGTACAAGCACTCCCTGGAGCTGGAACAGCGTACCGGCCTGCTCGAAAACGTCGTATATTCCGGTGCCCCGGAAGAGTTCCTTCAGTTGCTCGGCGCCGATTCATGGGATTTGATCGTGTACGCTTACATGGGCCCCGACGTTGCACTGCCCTACGACGGTGCCTTTGCCGGGATGATCTGCCAGGGACAGCGGGCGATTCTCACCGATACGCGCCCAAGCACGGACTTCAACATATTCGAATGCGCACTGGTACAGCACGATGGTACGACGAACTGGCCGTCAATGACCGGCGACGGAAGGTTGTTTGACGGCGTGGTCAACTTTGAGGATCCCGGGCATGCCGTCGGCACCTACGGGCTTGTGGCGCTGGGCTCCAACGACGTGCAGGCTACGGCGATCAATACTGGTTTGTGGACGTGCTCGGCCGGGGGCTCTCCAAGCTGGACCTGCACTTGATGCACTCGACGTGGCAGACCGAGAAAGGTCTGATGGCGTCGGTGCGCATGCTTCCCTCGTACATCCCCTCCGGAGGCTTCGACGGCGTGGACGCGCGCGTGATCGTCGAATATCCGGAGGTCGGGCTGGGCTCGATTCTTTGCCAACAGGGTCTGCGCGACGATCGGCAGGTGGCCGGCGAGTTTCTTGATCCTCGCGCCGCGGCGGTCGCCGGGCTTCAGATTCCAAAGGCCCAAGCGGCGTTCCCGCTACGCGACGACGGCGTCGCGCCGGATCAATACGCCGCCAACGCGACGTGGACGGCGGATCTTTCGAGCATCAGCAAAGTCGACGGCATGTATAGGTTGAGGTTTCTATTCGACGTGACCAAAGACGGCTGCACGACTCACCGGGAATTCGTGCAGTCGGTGTTCGTGGACGTCGAGGCGGATCCTTCGGCCTCCACGGTGGACCAGGGAATGAGTGTCCTACAGCCCGGGGGTGGATTCCGCACCCCGGTCCACATTCTACCGCTCGATTCACACGGCAACTGTTATGGGCCGGGGCGCCCGGGTACGCCCTCATGCCAGCCCACGGCGAATTGCACGGTCGACCCACAGGGAGGAGTTGTGGAAAGCGGAGACGGCTCCTACACAATTTCGATTCTTACCGCCCCCAACGTTGCCGGGGTTCGTCTGGGCGCGTTCGGCGGCTGGTTCGACATTTCCGTTCCCTGTCAGGTTTGCCCGCAACTCGCGGTGCTTTCGCTCAAACCGGCAACGGCCCCGGAACATTCGACCGCGACGGCGACCGTGCAGTTAACGGGACCCGCCCCGACCACAAACGCGGGTGGCGCGGTGGTTTTTCTCGCGAGCTCGGACCCTCAACTCGCGTCCGTACCCGACTGGATCGTCGTGCCTGCGGGGGAGGACAAAGCAACGTTTTCCATGTCGGTTCATCACAGCCATGATGACCCGGGGCGTGCGCAGGCCACGATTTCGGCGCGCTATGGGCCCAACGTCGTAGCCGCAGTGCTCTCCGTCGTTCCCAGCGTCCCGCAGCTTGTGTTGGGCGACTGCAACGGCAATGACATTCTGGACTTGGACGATTTCAAGACCTTTGCGCTTTGCCTCTACGGACCCGATCAACCCTACCCACAACACATACGCCACGAGCAGCAGGTCGATTGCACGTGCACTGATATGGACAATGACTTTGACACGGATTTGCACGATATATCGTTCGCCCAAGCGTTTTGGGGAGCGGCGTCGCCCGACCTGACTATCGCGGCGGCCGCGTGCGTCCCGCAAACCGGGGTACCCGGCGAGCCGTTTGCGGTGGAGGCGTTCGTGAAAAACATCGGCAACGAGACGGCGGTACAAGTGGCTGTCCAAGCCTGCGACAAAGCCGGCTGGTGCGGCCAGGCACAGATCGAGCGGATCGACGGGCTTTTACACGCCTTGGTGTCGATTCCCATGAACGTCGGGACTGCGCAACTCGGGACAAACCCCCACTTCTTCACGCTGTTCGTAGACCCGAACGACAACACGCCGGAATCCAACGAAGGCAACAACAAGTTCGAGTTGAGCCGGCCCGCGTTCGTGGTCCAGCCCACGCTGCCGCAACCCGAAGTGGAAGAGGAGCATGACGACGCGATCGGGATTGTGGACGGCGTATCGACCAACGTCACACACGTCGGCTATGGTGCGGACGGGGCTCCCTCCGACAACCGGGAAATCGACGATCCGGACAAAGGCGGCCCCGTGGAAGGTACGGGGATACCCGAGCCGACGGAGTCGGGCGTCGATCCCCAACCGCGCATCGACCCGCGCGTGCGCGCCGCCGATCAAAACGCCAACGCGGGCGACCGGCTTCAATACATCGTAAAGTACGTACACGGCGTCCCGATGCCGCGGCTGCCGGATCTGAATCCCCGCCAAGACCGCTTCTCTCCAGAGAACGCTCGTATTTTGGAACAGCGAATCGCCGCGTTTGAGGGCGTGCGCCGTGCGCGAATGTCGGCGGCAGACAATGTTCTGGGAATGATTGCCCAGCAGAACGGGCGTGTCATCGAGCAGTACACGCTCGCAGGTGCGTTTCTCGTTGATGCACCCAAGGGTCTGCTGGAAACGCTGGATGCCTCGCCGGACGTGATCCACGTAGAGCCGGTCATGGGCGGCGAACGCCCTCCCAGCCACGACGGAAACCCGAACAACGACGTTGCCGACGGCCGGGCGAGGATCGACTCCGATCCATACTTCAACGGCGGCGCCACCGGTGCCGGGTTCATAGCTCTGCTCGATACCGGTATTCGCCCCACGCACACGCTGTTTACCTCGCCGGACCACATTTTCTTCTTGGAGGATTGCGTAAACGGCAACTCCAGTTGCAACGACACGGGGGACCCGGACTACGACCCCACCGATGATTGCTGGAACCACGGCACGTCAACCGCCGCCATAATCACGGGCAACAACGACCTCGGAAACGACTTCCGCGGCGTCACTTCGGCATGGCTGGACGTCTGGAAGGTGTACCCCGAAGATTGTGGCTTTTTGAGCAGTACGGCCGTCCACCGCGCCTACGATCAGGCCGTC
>Ga0326597_10014008_pt1 | contig 10518 bp, 8 predicted proteins | sample RVTome_12_FD_203789 | JGI IMG/M metagenome (GOLD analysis project Ga0326597, IMG submission 203789) | Soil microbial communities from uranium-contaminated site in the Upper Colorado River Basin, Wyoming, United States - RVT100D185 | ecosystem: Environmental > Terrestrial > Soil > Contaminated >... | reverse complement strand
CACGGCGTTGTTGCGGAAGATGCGCCCGAAGTCGTCGGTGTCCGGGAAGACATCCTCCTGAAGCGGCAGGAATACCCCGGCGGAATCGACGAGGTAGATCAGCGGCAGACGCGCCATCTGCGCGATCATCTGGGCCCGGATGATCTTCTTGCAGGTCATGGGGAAGAAGGCGCCGGCCTTGACGGTCGCGTCGTTGGCGATGATCATGCACAGGCGCCCGTTGACGGGTCCGACGCCGGTCACGACGCCCGCGGCCGGCGCGCCGCCGAACTCGCGATACATGTTCCACGCGGCGAAGAGGCCGAGTTCGACAAAGCGGCCACGGCCGCGATTCGGACGATCGACAAGAAGAGCGACGCGCTCGCGCGCGGTCAGGCGGTTGCGCCCATGCTGGCGCTCGATGGCCTTGGCGCCGCCGCCGTGTCGAATCTCCTCGGCGGCGCGAAGGAACTCGTCGGTTGCGGTCCGGAGGAAGGAATCAGCCGCCTTGGCCGGCTTGTTGCGGGTGAGCATGATCGGAACCGATTCTCCTGCGGACTCAGTGGGGCCGAAACGCCGAATGCTCCGCCTCCGGCCGTTCAGATTACGACGTCCGGATCGTAGCCGTGAGCGGCCGAAGTCGATGACGCCGTTGGGGGGACGGGTTCTGTCAAAGTGGGCGCTACTGGACTCGAACCAGTGACCCCTGCTGTGTAAGAGCAGTGCTCTAGCCAACTGAGCTAAGCGCCCCCTGGGCCGCCACGATGGTATTCGCAGCGCCTCCGGACCACCAGTCTCGCGGCCAGGTCGGAGTCCGGCGGCACTTCTTTCCGGAAAACGGGATCATTTCGGCCGGCGTTGCGGTTGTTCTGGTGTAGACTCATGTTCCAAGCGCCGGCCGCGGGTGCTCCGCACCCAGCCGTGCCGTCCATTCACCAAGGAGGTTTCACAGTGGAGCATTCATTCATTCGCGGCAGCCGGGACGCCGCCGCAGGGATCGTGGCTGTCATCATCGCGGGTCTGGGACTTCTCGGCCTCGCCGCGCCGGCGGATGCTCAGTACGACGCGCACAACGTGCGACTCTACAGCCAGATCACGACGCAACAGATGAACGGCACCGGCGGCAACGACTGCTGGGCCTATGTCAGCCCTTCCGGGCGCGAGTACGCCATCGTCGGACTCTACGAGCAGACCGCCTTTGTCGAGATCACCGACCCGGTCAATCCCGTCATCGTGCATGTTGAGCCGCACAACCGCGGCACCACGGCGGATATGAAAGTCTACGGCCGGTACGCCTACAGCATCGGCGACGGCTTCAACCTCCAAATCTTCGACCTTGATCGCATCGACGAGGGCATCGTCACCAAAGTCAACGAGCGCCCCTACCGCACGCACAACTTCGCACTCAACGAAGAGAGCGGCTACGCCTACATGTGCGCCTCGAACCAGGGCAGCGGAATTGTGCCCCTCGACCTGAGCAATCCCGTGACGCCGACCGTGGCGGGGCACATCAACCCCACCGGCGGGCACGTCCACGACGCCCAGGTCGTCACCTATCACGAAGGCCCCTACGCCGGACGCGAGATCGCCTTCTGCCCCAGCGGTTATTGGCGCTTCGACATCATCGACGTGACCGACAAGGGCAACATGTTCCTCGTCGGCTCGCTCGTCTACGACGGCCTCAACTACTCCCACCAGGGCTGGCTCAGCGACGATCGCCGATACTTCTACCTCAACGATGAACTCGACGAACTCAACGGCTACACCCCCACGACGCGAACCCTCGTGATCGACGTCTCTGACATCACCAACCCCCGCCACGTCTCCTCCTTCACCTCCGGCCGCACGAGCACGGACCACAACCTCTTCTGGAAGGACGGCTTCATCTACGAGGCGAACTACTCGAGCGGGTTCCAACTCTTCGACGCCCGCACCGATCCGCTCAACCCGACGCACGTCGGCTGGTTCGACACTTATCCCGAGAACGATGCGCCGGGGTATGCCCATGGCGCCTGGACGGCGCTGCCCTTCTTCCCGTCGGGGACCGTCATTGTCAATGACCGCGACCGGGGCCTGTTCATCCTCGACGCCTCCGAAGCGCGCGGCGAGCGCCTGGACCTCTCAGCAACGCCCCTCATCGGCGGGCAGAGCACGACGCTCTCGGTACAAGGCGCCACTCCCAGCGGCCGGGTGTACTTCATCTACAGCCTCACGGGCGAGGCGTGGACGCGCGTCAATCCGCTTGGCGTGTACCTCAACTTGGCCAACCCCGTGCTCGCCGGCGCCGCCACGGCCAACGGCAACGGCGAGGCGTCGCTCGTGCGAACGGTCCCCGCCAACGCGCGCGGCCGCACCGTCTGGATTCAGGCCGCGGAATCGGGCAACACCTCCAATGTGCTGGAGGAGGTCGTGCAGTAGCCGGTTCGCGGATCGGAGGGGGATTTGCAAGGCGCGCAGGATCGTCCGCGAGGGTGGGCCAATGCTGGTGTGGCTCTGGTGGATCGCCGGCGGCGTGATCGCCATGGGCGGTCTCGCGCTGGTTTTCTGGGCGCTCTTCGGTGATCGGGCACGCGGGCGGCGGCGCTGCCCCGGCCGCATCTTTGCGCGCTGCTGGTACGACCTGCGCGGCACCGAAGGGCTGCGCTGCCCCGAGTGCGGCCGCGTCTGGAAGCGCGAACGGCAGTTGCAGCGCACGCGCCGTCGCTGGGGCTGGGCGTGGGTCGGGGTGCTGCTCTTGTGCTGCGGCGCTGCGGTCGGACTCTGGCACGAGATGACCGGCGGGCGCTGGCGGCACTGGATTCCGGCGACGGCGCTGATTCTCGCCCTGCCGCACACGGAGCAGACCTGGCCGCTTGAAGAGATCGAGCGCCGTATTGACGGCGTGCCCGAGCCGAGCCAGATTCAGTGGGTGCGGCGCGACGTCTTGTGGGACTGGCAGTGGCGGATGCTCACCGCGCGCTGCGGCGAACTGGCGCTTTCGGCGGACACGGCCAAAGTGCGCAAGGATGCGGTGATGCTCGTGCTCAACAAGTCGCCGGACGTGAGTCCGGCGGTTGATGGGTTTGCGGCGTTGCTCGCCGATGCATCCCATGATCAACGCGGCAACGTCGTGTGGGGTCTCAAGGCGTCGAGGCACTTCCTGAGCGAGGCCGCGCGAAAGCAGGTCATCACCGCCATCGAGAGTGCGCCGGGATTCGATCCTCCGCCGACGGGGGGCAGTGACCCCGCCTTCTTCGTGTACGCGGTTTCCAGGGCCTTCGAGGCCTTCAAGGCGCAGGATCTCGCTTCAATCCTTCCCCATGTGGCCGTTACGCCGCGAGGCATTGACCCGGAGGAAGTCGTCGCTCGCACCAACTGGAAGTCGGTCGATGACGTGGCGGTGGTGCAGCGCGAGATGGGCATCCCCTCGCGCCTCTTCACCTGGGCCTTCGACCTCGATGGAGGGCCGATCACCGTCCGGCGCTTCGATCTCGAAATTGACGGCCAACCCGGCGAGGACTGCATCCTCCGCCTGCGCTCGGAGCGCGGCTTCGGACATCAGATGCTGATCTACCTGCGGCGCGGCGAAGGGTGGCGCTACTTCGGGTACTTCGATGTCACGCAGATGCTCTTCGGCGAACCAACGCCCACCAGCGTGATCACCCCCGACGGCCGCACGTGGATCGTGGTCCGCACCGAACTCGGCACCGGTGGTTCGGACGGCTCCTACGCCTTCCACGGCCAGACCTGGCTGACGATCCGGCGCGGCCGCCTCGACGCCGGACTTGTGGATACGCCGACGGAGGGGCACAACCGAAATCCGAAGGGTGGAAAGCAATACCATGCCGTCGAGTGGTCGCTTGCCTCCGCGCCGCCGCGTGTCTTCACCGATGCGAGTGATGTGATGCTCGAATATGAACTGACGTGCCGCTTCGACGCGGGGTGGAAGGACGCCTGGGACCAACTCGGCGGCGCGACCGATGCTCAGCGAGGCGGCGAACTGTTCACGCGCGTCGACACTATTCGCTATCGGTTGGGCGCGAAAGAGCAAGTCTTCCTTCCAGACCCCGGCGGCACGCTGCCTCACTGGCAGGCTCTGTACGCGATGTGGTACGACTCCGACGGCTTCCTCAACGGCAACGTCGATCGACTCGTCGAAATGGCGCGGACCGCCGAGCCAGGTCGCCGCGCGTGGTTGCGGCTGTTTCTCTCCGACTGCGCGCCCTCCGAGCAGCGAGGCGCCGTGGAAGAGGCGCTCAACGCGGTCGCCGAGCCTTGAAAGCGTGCAGGAAAACATGGGTGCCGTGGTCCGGAGGGAGGCTCTGCGTCCGAAGGGCCACGATGGTTGCGCCGTCGGTCCGTCAACCTGATGTGATCGTCAATTGCGCACTCGCGTGGCCTGCAATCCCAAAGCGTCGCTTGGACCACGGCACCCCACTCAACGCGGCCGAGCGGCCCTGATCATCTCCAGCGATCCAGGCCGTATTCCGACCAGCGGCGCGTCACGCGCTCTCTGATCTCATCGCTCATGCGGAGGATGGGAGGGTAGTCGCGCACGGCATGGCCGTTGATCGTGGTTCCGGCGATCTTGGCGGTGGCGTCGAAAGCGATGATCGAGCCGCGGCGAATCATGTCGCGTCCGGGATCGGTGTTCGCGCACCAGCGGAAGAGCACCGCGTCCACATCGCGCACGTCCGCATCATCGTCGATCAGTATGATGAACCCCCAAGTGCGCGCTTGAGGTTTCGCGCCGGCCGCTTGCGGCTTCGCGAATTCGATCTGATCGATAAACCGTTCGAGTGTGCCGCGCCCGCGCCCTTTCGCCCCCGCCTCCAGTTGCACGAACGCGCAGCGCCCGCGCCCGAACTCGGGCGCGAATACCGCCAGCGATCCGTTGTCGTAATACACCTCGCTCACCTCGCTGCTCCCCACTGCGATCGGCGCATCGAACGCGATCCCGTTGACTTCTTCGCCGCGCACCTTGCGCGTCGCGTCGATGCCGAGTTTGTGCCCGGCGCCGAGGCGCGGGGCGGCGTGATCGAGAATGTCCAGTGGGCCGTTGACGAGTTCGAGGTCGCGGCCGAAGTGGGCATTGCGGAAGACCGCTGCGAGCACCTCATCGCGCCGATGCACGTTCACCTCCTCATCGACGACGATGATGAACTTCGTCCACGCCATCTGCCCGGCGCCCCAGATCGCGTGCATGACGCGACGCGCCTGCAATGGGTACTCCTTGCGGATCTTCACGAAGGCGCAGTTGTGAAACGCGCCGAACATCGGCAGGTCGTAGTCGATGATGTCGGGGATCAGCGTGCGCAGCAGCGGCAGCATGAGGCGCTCCGTCGCCTTGCCGAGGTAGTAGTCCTCTTGCGGCGGCAGGCCGACGATCGTCGTCGGATAGATAGGATTGCACCGGTGGGAGATCGCGGAGACTTCGACGATCGGGTAGCGATCGGGCAGTGAGTAGTAGCCGGTGTGATCGCCGAAGGGGCCTTCAAAGGCGGCGCCGGGGCCGAGCGGCTCATCCGTCGCGCGCGGGTCGTAGCCGATGCCGCCCGCTTGGGTGGAGACCCAGCCTTCGATGACGATCTCCGCGTTAGCGGGCACGTGCAGCGGGATGGTCCTGCACTTCACGAGGCGGATGCCGCGGCGAGTGAGAAACCCCGCCATGAGAAGTTCGCTGATGCCCGGCGGCAAAGGGCAGGTCGCGGCATAGGGAAGGACGCTCTCGCCCCCGAAGGCGATGGCGAGGGGCATGGGCTGGCCGAGGCGCTTCCAAGAGCGCCAGTGCCGCGCGCCGTCGTGATGCATGTGCCAGTGCATGATGAGGCGCGTGCGGTCGATGACCTGCGCGCGGTACATGCCGATGTTGCGGCTGGGCGGCTTTGCCTTGCCGGCGTCGTCGGCGTGAATCGTGTACATGCCGGCGAAGGTGATGAACCGCCCCTGACCCGCGCTCGTGTCGGGCTGATCGGCGGGCGTCGGATAGCCGACGGCGGCAAGGTCGCCGTCGAGCGGCCAGCACTTGTTGATCGGCAGGTCAAGCAGATTGATCGCGCTGCCGGTCTTCACGACCTCCTGACATGCGCCGCGTCGGACGACCTTCGGCGGCGTGCGCAGCAGCGGGGCGAACTCCGCCGCCTTGCCCAGCAGATCGCGCCAGCCCGACGGAGGCTCGGGGCGCACGAGCGAAGCAATGCGGTCGGCGATCGCCTCGAATCCGCCGGGCGTGTGGCCCGCATCGTGGCAGCCCAGCGCCATCTCCATTCGCTGGTAACTTCCAAAGAGGTTGATGGCGACGGGGATGCGCGAGGTAGAGCCTTCGATGTTTTCGAAGAGCAGCGCCGGTCCGCCGAGACCGGCGTGATCCGGATCGTCCACTTGCCCGGTGAGGCCGACGGAGGGCGCAGCCGACTGGCTCACGCGATCGGCGATCTCGGTGATCTCAAGCAGCGGCGAGACGGGCGCGGCGATGCGCACCAGTTCGCCGGCGCGATCGAGGGCGTCGAGAAAATCGCCGAGGGAGCGGTACATGAGAAAGTGGTATAGCCGGCTTCGGCGATGCGGGCGAATGCCAGCCCCGCCATGTGGACGGTCATCCTCATTTGGCGAAACGCGCCCGGACGACCGTTCGGATGTGTTCAGCGGCGCGGATGGCCTCCCTGCCGTCGCTCTCGGAGGGTTCCGGACCCGTCGGGTACCGTGCGACGATGGCGAAGGGGTTGAGGAAGCGGCAGTCCATCTCGATGAGATGAAGGTCGAGTCCGGCATCCAGGCATTGGCGGAACAGGAAGAGCAGGTCGTGTGTGCGCGGAGCGGTCAGGCCGACGGAGACGAGGCAAGCCTTGAGCATCTTCTCCGCCGCCTGCTGCGCGTGGAAGCACATGGCATCCCATGGAATCCGCTCGTTGTCCAGGTTGTTCCGGATGCAGAGGAGATCGTTTTCCGCCTTGGCCAGCCAAGACTCGGGATGGTCAGGATCGCTCATAGAGCACCCGGCCTTCCATTTCGATTTGCCGGATGACCGAGTTGCGTTTCGGGCGCTGCTCGCGCACTTCTTCGGGGGTGAAGACCAGGAAGTCCATCGGCCAGCGACGGTCTGCAAAGAGCGCATCAACGCGGCGAACCCGCTCGAACCAGGAGAGATCCGTTTCCATCTCAATCATCAGATCGAGATCGCTGTCCGCCTGCTCGTCACCCCGCGCGCGGCTGCCGAAAACGACGATTCGCCGCGGATCGAGGGCCGAGACGATCCTCTGCGTGATCTCATCCAGTGAAGGCGGGCTGACCATTGCGATGCTCCGCCCAATCCTACGCCGTGAGATCGCCTTCGGAACACGTCTGCCGGCGGGTCCGGCTATCCTGACGCGTGTCCGATCATCTGCCGCTCCTCGAAAGACTGCACCACCTCCACCGCGCCTGGCGCTACCGCCTGCGCTCCGAGCGCGATGAACTGGCCTTCATGCGCCGGTGCGATCTGGCCGGGCGCACGGCGATCGACATTGGCGCGCACCGCGGCATCTACTCCTGGTGGATGCACAAGGCCGTTGGGCCGACGGGGCGGGTCGTCGCCTTCGAGCCGCAGCCGGAGATGCAGGCGTATCTCCAGAGGATGAAGCAGTCGTTCCACCTCGATCGACTCGCGATCGAGCCGTGCGCTGTTTCGTCAGCGCCGGGGCGGACGCGGCTGGTGCGCGAGGCCGGACACAGCGGCGGGGCGCGCCTTGATCCCACCGGGGCGATCGCACACCGGGCGACCGCCGCCGGCGCGACCGCCACGCTCGAAACACTCGATGTGTCCATCACCACACTCGACGAGTACTTCGCGGCACACCCCGGCCCGCCCGTCGCATTTATCAAGTGCGACGTGGAAGGTCACGAGTTGGCGGTCTTTGAGGGCGGACGCCGATTACTCGAACGCGACCGGCCGGCGCTGCTCGTGGAGGTTCACGACCGGCGCGTGCGCGAGGGATCGCTCTTTCGCCTGCTCGGGGAACTGGGCTATGACGCCTTCTTTCCCCATCGCGGCCGACTGGTCCCGATGACGGAGTTCGACGCCCTGCGGCCAGAGATCGACAAGGCGTATCTGAATTACCTTTTTCGACCTGCGGAGCGAGGTGCGGAACGGGAGCGTTGACCGCCTGCGGCCCCCGTCTACACTTGTCCGTCTCCAACACGGGACCGGATGGGGCTGGCTTGTGGCCTGGCCCATCCATGGGGGATGGCCAACCGGCCGGTCGATCCTCCAGTCCGCCGGGGACTTGGCCGCGGATCTCACCGTTCGTCATTGGCGTCCAGGCCAGGGGCTTCGGTAGGCCGCGAATTCGCATCGTTCGACTCGTGCCGCCGCCGAGCCTTTCCGGGAGCATTTTCAGGACGCCGCCTTCCGCCAGCGATCAACCATCGCCCGCCACTGGCCCGTGGTGTAATTGGCAACACAGCAGTTTTTGGTACTGTATTTCCTGGTTCGAGCCCAGGCGGGCCAGTTTGTTTTGCTGGGAGAAGGGATCGAGGCAACGAGGCATCAAGGCATCAAGGGTTCGAGGCGTACGGCCTCGTTTAACCGCGACCCGGAGGCTCGGCGCCGGGGAGCGCGATGCCGGAGCGTGAAGACGCGAGGCATCGGGGCATCGAGGTAACGACTCATCACTCTCGCTCATGGCCACCACCGCTGCTCAACCTCAGTCCGCACGACCCCTCGCCGCCGTCATTCTCGCCGCCGGCCGGTCCAAGCGCATGCAATCCGACCTCGTCAAAGTGCTTCATCCGGTCTGCGATCGGCCGATGGTCGAGTGGGTGGTCCAGGCGTGCCGGGCGGCCGGGTGCGGTCGGATCATCCTCGTCGTTGGCTATCAGGGCGACAAGGTGCGCGAGGCGCTCGCGGGTGAGGATGATGTCGAGTTCGTGAATCAGGCTGAGCCGCTGGGGACCGGTCATGCCGTGATGCAGGCCGAAGCGGCGCTGCGCGGCTTCGACGGCGACCTGCTTGTGCTGGCCGGCGATGGGCCGCTCATTCGAGCCGAAACATTGCGGCGGCTTGTGTCGGCGCATCAGCGCACCGGTGCGGCCGCGACGCTGGCGACGGCGCGCATCGCCGACCCGACTGGCTATGGCCGCATCGTGCGCGACGCGGCCGGGCGCTTTGACCGCATCGTCGAAGAGAAGGACGCCACGCCGGAGCAGAGGCGCCTCAACGAGATCAATCCGAGTTACTACTGCTTCGACGCGCGCCGCCTCTTCGCCTCGCTTCATCGCCTCACCAACGTCAACGCGAGCGGTGAATACTATCTCACCGACGTGTGCCCGATCCTGCGTGGAGACGGCCTGCGCGTTGAGGTGATCGAAGCAGTCAGCGCCGATGAGGTTCACAGCATCAACACGGCCGAGCAACTCGAGTTCGTCTCATCCATTCTCGCCAAACGTCTCGCCGAGGGAGCGGTGCCTTGAGCCAGTCCGACACCAACATGCTCAAGATTTTCGCCGGCCGCTCCAGCCGCGACTTCGGCGAGAAGGTGTGCGCCCACCTCGGCATCCCCCTCGGGCAGAGCACGACCGAACTGTTCCCGGATGGCGAGATCATCGTCAAGATCGACGAAGACGTGCGCGGGCGCGACTGTTTCGTGATGCTCTCGACCTGCCAGCCGGTCAACGACAATCTCGTCGAACTGCTCATTTTCATGGACTGTCTGCGGCGCGCGTCGGCGCGGCGCATCACCGCGGTCATGCCCTATTACGGCTACGCGCGGCAGGATCGCAAGGACGAGGGGCGCACGCCGATTACGGCCAAACTCGTCGCCAACCTGATCACCACGGCCGGGGCCAACCGCGTGCTGGCGCTGGACCTGCACGCCGCGCAGATTCAGGGGTTCTTCGACATTCCCGTGGACCACTTGACCGCCGCCCCGGTGGTCGTCGAGTATCTTCAGTCGGTGCGCGAGGAACTCGGCGAGATTGTGCTCGTCTCGCCGGATGTGGGCAACGTGAAGGTCGCCAACATGTTCGCCAACGTGCTCGGAGGCGATCTCGCCATCATCGACAAGCGGCGGCGCTCGGGCAAGCAGGTCGAAGCCGTCAACATGGTCGGCGAGGTGCGCGACCGCACGGTGCTGATGATCGACGACATGATCAGCACGGCGGGAACGGTGACGGAGGCCGCCCGCGTCGTGATGGACCGCGGCGCGAAACGCGTCATCGTCGCCGCCACGCACGGCGTGCTCGTGGGCCTGGCGCTCGAGCGCCTGGCCGAAGCGCCGATCGAGCGGATCATCCTCACCGATTCGATTCCGCTGGGCTCCCGCTGCGATCCCATCGCGCACAAACTGGTCGAACTCTCCGTCGCCCCGCTCATCGGCGAGGCGATTCGTCGCATTCATCACAACGTCTCCGTGTCCGCTCTCTTCAGGAATCGTGTTGGAAGCAAGCGATAGGCGGCGCCAGCAGACCGGCAAGCGGCGAGACACAACATCACCCTCATCAGGACGAGATTGGAAACCGAATCATGGGAACCACACCTACCGTACAAGCCCGCAAGCGCGATCGACTGGGCAGCCGTTATGCCCA
>Ga0326597_10014007_pt1 | contig 10519 bp, 1 predicted proteins | sample RVTome_12_FD_203789 | JGI IMG/M metagenome (GOLD analysis project Ga0326597, IMG submission 203789) | Soil microbial communities from uranium-contaminated site in the Upper Colorado River Basin, Wyoming, United States - RVT100D185 | ecosystem: Environmental > Terrestrial > Soil > Contaminated >... | reverse complement strand
CTGGTGGCCTCGACGCTGGGCCTTTCGAACGAAGACTTCCTGGCCGGGCGCATGCGCTTTACCGAGGTGCCGGGTGCCGGGAGCATCAACAACCAGGGGGCGATCACCACGGCGAGCGGCGGCAGCGTCTATCTCGTGGGTTCGGATGTCACCAACGGCGGCGTCATCACCAGCTCGCAGGGCGAGGTGGTGCTGGCGGCGGGCAAGCGGGTGGAGCTGGTAGACCCGGCTACGCCGAACCTGCGGGTCGAGGTGGCGGCGGCGGATAACGAGGCGCGTAACCTCGGTACGATCCTCTCCGATGCAGGGCGCATCGGTATCTATGCTGGCTTGGTTACGCAATCGGGCACGGTGCGGGCGGACAGCGCACAACTGACCGAAGGCGGTCGCATCGTGTTGAAGGCGTCGGAGAGCGTCAGGCTGCAGATGACGAGCGTGCTCAGCGCAAAAGGCTGGGGCGGCGGCGAAATCAAGGTTCTCGGCGGTGAGTCTGCGCGAGTCGCAGGCCGGCTCGAGACCTCTGCACCCAGCGGCGGCGATGGCGGCTTCATCGAGACCTCTGCGAAGAAGGTCACGGTGGATTCAGGTACGGTGGTGACAACCAGCGCGCCGAACGGCAAAGCCGGCACCTGGCTTGTGGACCCTCCGAATTTCGTTATTGCACCGGCCGGCGGCGACATTACGGGCGCGACGCTGTCCGCGAATCTCGGCAGCACGAACGTCACGCTTACCTCCGATAACGGCGCCGGCGGCGTGGGCGGTGATGTCTTTGTCAACGACCCGGTCGCCTGGTCAAGCACAAACAGTCTGTCATTGCTCGCGCGGCGAAACGTCGATATCAATCAGTCCGTTACCAGTTCCGGTAGCGGCGGCATCAATCTGTACGCCGGCTGGGATGGTTTTTCCACGACATCGCCTGGTAGTAACACCGGTATCGGCGACATCGTGTTCGGCACGAATACCAACGTCCAGACCGCTGGCAGCGTGTTGCTGCATGCCGGCAGCCAGATCGCGCTCGGTTCCGGCGCGACGATCATCGGGGGCGCGAATGACGCGCTTCATTCGGTGACCGTGAAATCGAGCCTGATTGGGCTTGCGACCTCGGGCGGCATCACCGGCGCCAACATCAATTTGTTCAGCCATGGCCGCGGCATCCGGCTGGGCGCTCCTGCGCCGAACGACCTCATCCTTACCCAGGCGGATATCGACAAGCTGACCCTCGCCACCCCGGCGACGGGCCTGCTGCAGATCGGGGACGGCTCGGCCGAGCAAATTCATCTCGCGGGTCCGATCACGTTCAATTCGACCAAGGTGCAGAATCTGCGGCTCGAGGCGAGCGGATCGATCACCCAAGCCGCGATGGCACCGCTGACGGTGACCAACCTGCGTGCGGATTCGATCTCCGGCAATGTGCTGCTCGATACCGCGAATAATAATGTCAGCCTTCTCGTCGGCAGTTCATCGATCAACAACGATTTCAAGTTCCGCAACTCGGATTCCCTCACGATCGGCAGCATGCCCAGCACGCATCTGCCGCACGCGGGCATCTCCACCGAGGGCGGCGAGGGCAACGGAAGCGGGGATGTCGAAATCACCACGACGTCCGGCAATTTGGCGGTGGGCACCGTCAGAGCCGGGCGTTACGCGATTTTGCGAGCGACCGCGGGAGCGATCACGGATGCCAATGGTTCCGTGACCAATGTCACCGCGCAATATCTGGAAGCGGCGGCCGCCAACGGAATAGACCTCGATTCCGCCATCAGCGGCGCTTCGCCCAGCTATGTGAATGCTACGAACAGTACTTCTGGCGGTATCTCGCTGCGCCTTACCACGTCTTTGGCGACTGTGCAGAATATTCACAACGCGGGAGGCAACAACAATCTTTCGGGCCTTATCACTGACAGCGAAAGCAATATCGTGACCGGCGGTATCGTAATTCATGGGGAATGGCCGGGCCCCAGCGGATCCGGGGGCCAATCAACCGCCTCGCCGTTGAACCCGCAACATTCGTTCACGACGTCCGGCGGAGATGTGAGGATCACCTTGAATTCACCGCGCGCCAACACATTCCGAAGCGACCCTTATGTGTACCTGCTCAACGCGGGCGGCACGGTGATTGCCCAAGACGACGACGGTGGCCAGGGATACGTGTCCGTGGTCAGTCAGACGAACCTGGCTGTGGGCACGTATACGGTGGTGGCCGCTACATATCGGCGGGGACAGGTAACGCCGTTTGACTTGTCAATCGGTGGGTCGGTGACCGGAATGCCGATTTCGCCGCGGGTCCCGCCGCCGGCAGTCGATCAGGCGATCAACCAGGTCGTGAATTCGACCAACCAGCAGATTAGCCCGCCGCAGCTGGCCGGCAGTGAGACCACTGCAAGCGGGGGCGACGAGAAGGATGAGAAGAAGTCGCGGCCGGTCTGCAGTTGATTGGCGTGGCTAACTCATTGCACCGGCGACAAAATCTTTTCACGCCGGCGTGGCCCGTGGTAACCTTCGCGGAAATCACGGGCCGTTGTGTTTTCTGCGGCGTGCGGACGGCGGGGAGTATCGCCGCAGCCATCAAAGCTTTCCAAGACCAAAGGGCTAGCACAATGACAGCAACCCGAGCTCTCCCGAGGGAGGCGCAGCCGGGGATCCGGAGGGCAACGCATGGGGCCGCGCGCGCAGCCGCGGCCTGCGCCGCACTGCTCGTCACCTGCGCCGCGCTGGCACAGGCACCCGCAAGTCCCGCTCCGCGCTTCGACATCGTTCGCTTCGACATCCAGGGCAACGCTCTGCTGCCGGCTGCAGAAATCGAGCGCCTGGTCGCGCCATTCACCGGCGAGCAAAGGGACTTCGGGGACGTGCAGCGCGCGCTCGAAGCACTCGAGCAAGCCTACCGAGAGCGCGGCTACGGCGTGGTGCAGGTGATCCTGCCGGAGCAGGACATCACCAAGGGTGTGGTGCAGTTCCGCATCATCCAACCGGTCGTTCGCAATGTTGCGATCGAGGGCAATTCGCACTACAGCCGCGAGAACATCCGCCGCAGCCTGCCCACGATTCGCGAAGGCGAGACGCCGAATTCGAAAGACATCGCCCGCAACCTGCAAGTCACGGCCGAGCATCCGACCAAGCAGACGAGCGTCCTGCTGCGCTCTGCCGGCCGCGACGACCAGCTCGACGTCAACGTCAAGGTCACCGATGAGAAGCCGTGGCGCGCGTTCGTCACGCTGGACAACACCGGCACGGCCGACACTGGCTACTGGCGCTTGGGGATCGGCTACCAGCATTCCAATCTCTTCGATCGCGATCACACGCTGACCGCGCAGTACATCACCTCGCCCACGCACGCGAGCAAGGTCTCGATCTACGGCCTGGGCTACCGCATCCCGTTCTACGCGCAGAATGGTTCGCTTGATCTGGTAGCCGGTTACTCGGACGTGAACTCGGGCACCGTTCAGGGGCTATTCAACGTGGCCGGGAGCGGCACCATATTCGGTGCGCGCTGGAACTACTACTTGCCGCGCTGGAGAGATGTCGAGCAGAAGGTCTCGTTCGGTTTCGACTACCGCGCGTTCAAGAACGAGGTCGTCGTTTCGGGCGTGGGCCTCGTGCCGGACATTTCGATCCATCCGGTGAGCGTTACTTACAGCGGCACGCTGCGCGCGGCGGCGGCCGAGACGAGCTTTTTCGCGGCGCTTTCGACCAATATTCCGGGCGGCAACGACGGACGGAGTGCTGATTTCGAGCGGTCGCGCGCGGGTGCGACCGAGAATTACACCATTCTGCGCGTCGGCGCGAACCAGGTGCGGGCGCTGCAGAACGACTGGCAGCTGCGCGGGGTCGCGAACGCGCAGTACACCAGCGACTCGCTGGTGTCGGGAGAGCAGTTCGGCATCGGGGGACTGGATTCCGTGCGCGGTTACCTGGCGCGCGAATTTTCCAACGACCGCGGGTTCTCGGTGAACCTGGAGATCTACACTCCGGACTGGGGCGCCCGGCTCGTGAACGCGGACACCCGCATGCGTTTTCTCGCGTTTTATGATTACGGCTCACTCGGCCGCAACAATGCGCTGCCGGGTGAGCTGCAGAACGAGACGCTCGCGAGCACCGGCATCGGCGTGCGGGTCGGCTACAAGAAGAACGTCACCCTGCGGGCCGACCTCGCGCAGATCCTGCAGGCGGCGGGCACCCGCCAGACCGACCAGCAGCGCTGGAGCGTCGGGCTCGCCATCATCTTCTAGCCGCGCGAGTCCGCGCAAGCGCACAACGGCAAGAGACCCGCCCGCGGCCGCTGCCGCCCATGTCCTCGTGTCATAGTGATCGGTCCGATCTCGCCATCGGGTCCCCTCCCTTGCGTCTGTTCCGGCGCCGGTCTTGCATAAGGCGCTTGTCGGGGCCCAATCCGACAAACTCGTAGATCTCCCCTTTCGTGAACTAGTTCCGGTTTGTCGCGCGGCATTGGCCTGCAATTTGCGGTTGTTATTGGCGAATCCAGAGCGGAGCAAACCGCTGGTGGTTGCTGGTGGCTGCATAAATCAGGCAACACACTGATTGATAGAATAAAACTGGCGACGACGAGAAGCGGGCTGAAGCTCGCCGGACGAGGACAGGTCAGCGAACTGCGACGTGAGGGCGCGCGAAGTGACGAAAAGCGGACGCAAAGTGCGACATTTTCGACCGACAGCAATCGCTTTTGCGGTCGCGTCGTGTTTTTTCGCGCTCCCCGCCTTCGCCAATCCCACCGGTCCCGCCGTCGTCAACGGCACGGCCGCGATCCATCGGCAGGGCAACCTGCTGCAGATCACCAACTCGCCGAACGCCATCATCAACTGGCAGAGTTTCTCGATCGGCGCTTCGGAGATCACGCGCTTCATCCAGCAGTCGGCGGCCTCCGCGGTATTGAACCGCGTCACCACGCAAAACCCCTCGGCCATTCTGGGCGCGCTGCAAAGCAACGGGCGGGTATTCCTCATCAACCCCTCGGGCATTCTCATTGGAGCCGGGGCGCAGATCGATGTCGCGGGCCTGGTGGCCTCGACTCTTGGGCTATCGAATGAGGACTTCCTGGCCGGGCGCATGCGCTTTACCGAGGTGCCGGGTGCCGGGAGCATCAACAACCAGGGGGCGATCACCACGGCGAGCGGCGGCAGCGTCTATCTCGTAGGTTCGGATGTCACCAACGGCGGCGTCATCACCAGTCCGCAGGGCGAGGTGGTGCTGGCGGCGGGCAAGAGTGTGGAGTTGGTGAACCCGGCGAGCCCGAACCTGCGGGTAGAGGTGGCGGCGGCGGACAATGAAGCGCGCAATCTTGGCACGATCGTCTCCGATGCGGGACGGATCGGTATCTACGCCGGGCTGGTGACGCAAGGCGGAACGGTGCGGGCGGACAGCGCGGTGGTGACCGAAGACGGCAGGATCGTACTCCGGGCCACCAGGAACGCGACCCTTGAAGCGGGCAGCCTGACCGCGGCCAACGGCCCCTCGGGCGGGAGCATCACCGTGCAATCGGGCGACACTACGCTCGTTGCAGGAACGGTGGAGGCGAAAGGGGCCGAGGACAAGGGCGGCACGGTCCAGCTGCTGGGTAACTTGGTCGGACTGGTCGAGAGTGGAATCGTTGATGTTTCGGGCGACGCTGGCGGCGGCACGGTGCTGGCGGGCGGCGGCTTCCAGGGCCAGATCCCCGAAGTACAGAACGCCTGGCGCACATATGTTGGGCCGGAGACCGCGATCGCGGCCGATGCGGTTACCAATGGCAATGGCGGCAAGGTGATCGTGTGGTCGGACGATACGACACGCGCCTACGGCACAATCAGCGCGAAAGGCGGAGCCGCGAGCGGAGATGGCGGGTTCGTCGAAGTCTCGGGCAAGAATGCGCTCGATTTCAGCGCAAAGGTCAATGCATCGGCAGCCAACGGTGCGCCCGGCGCGCTGCTGCTCGATCCGACGACCATCAATATTGCAAATAGCGGCGGGGCGGCCACTACCGCAGTCGACCAGTTTGCCGACTCGGGCGGGACGGTGAGCATCGCGCCAGCGACACTGGACGCGGCGGGAACGGCCGTGGTGCTGCAGGCGACCCAGGACATCACGGTTGAGGATGAGGTGAACCTCACGACGGCGGGCGCGGGCTTTGTCGCCCAGGCCGGCCGTCACATCAACATAAATGCGCCGCTCACCACGAATGGCGGCAAGATCCACCTCGAAGCGGATTCCCCGCACTCGACCAGCGGCACCGACCGCGTTGGTCAAGTCAACATACAGGCAGCAGTCACGTCCAACGGTGGACCAATCGTCTTGATCGCGGGCGGGAACGCCGGCACCACGACCGCTAACAGTAACAGTATTCGTGGCCCGGACGGCAATGTGAACAACGTTAACGATAATTCCGGCTTCAGGCCGGCGGCGATCGTTGACGCCGGCGCCGGCGGTATCAATATCGCGCTGTCCCGGAGTACCGACGAGCTCGGCATCGGGGCTACCGGCACCATCACGCAGATACTGGGTAACGGTGCCACGCCGGCTTACGGCGGCATCGCCAATCTCAGAACGACCGGTCCGCTGGTGATCGGCACGGCAACCACTGCCGGAGACGACGGGCTCGGGGCCGGCGCGCAGACGCTGACCGTGAACAAGATCTCCAATATCTACAGCGACAGCGATATCGCGCTGTCCCTGTCCTCCGGAAGCTCTTTCCAGCTGATTGCTGGAAGCGGTGGCGTCGTGCTCGGCGCGCCATTGACGACGTTCCAGACTACGACCATTTTCACGACCGGCGACGTGACCATCGAGGGGCCACTCAGTACTTCGAACCATGACCTGATCATCACGGGTCCAGCCGGGAATTTGAACTTGTCCCCGCCCAACGGGGCGAAGATAAACACAGGCACAGGCGCGTTCTTTTGCGATGTGCTCTCTGGATGCCCTGCCATCGCCACGGGTGTGTTGTGGGACGGTGGCGCGGGCACGCTCGACTGGTTCGCTGCCGTCAACTGGAGCACGAACACCGTCCCCACTGACACCAACGATGTCAGGATAGGTGCCGGCTTCGGTACTGTTCAGATTGGCACCGGGGACGCCGCGCAAGCGAGGAGCCTGATCGCCGATAGTCCGTTGCAGCTGTCGACCGGTTCGCTGACGCTTGCCAACCCCTCGTCTTTCAGTAACGTCTTTACGCTCTCCGGCGGGAGCCTGCAGGGGAACGGGAGCGTGACCGTTGGCGGGGCCAACGGTGCGTTGACGTGGAACGGCGGAACACTGGCGAGTGGCGGCAGTTTCTCGCTCGCCGGCGGCCGCAGCGGGACGCTGAGCGGCGCGCTGACGCTTGACCGTCAGCTCACTAATGCCGGCAGCTTGACGCTTTCTGGCACGACCGTCAGCGGCACGGGTTCGATCTCCAACGCGGGGACGATCACGTCCGCAGTCGGTGCGGCGAACGCCGTCAACGTGGCCCTTGCCAATTCCGGCACGCTGCGGCTTCTGAACTCACTGACGGTGCAGAGCTTCCCGGTAAACAGTGGAACGATCAATCTCGCGGCAAACAACCCCACGCTTTCCACCAGCGACAACTCGCTGACGAACGCTGCAACCGGAGTGATCTCGGGAACCGGCACGCTCGATCTCGGGGGTGCGCCCCGTACGCTTACAAACGACGGCGCGATTCGCCCCGGGGGTTCCCCGGGCCTGCTGGTGATCAACGGAAACCTGGTGCTGAGTTCATCCAGCGTTCTTGACTTCGAGCTCGCTGGAACCGCAGTCCGGGGCGTCGATTACGACGCGATTGACGTTTCGGGCGACGTCATGCTGGGGGGAACCGCGAACACCATTCATCTGGGCGGCTTCACGCCAAGCGCTCTCGATACGTTCCAGGTCATCCGGACAACGGGCGCACTGAAGACCGTTTCCGGCACGTTTGCAGCCATCAACTCGCCGTTCGGCTTTGACTATAACCCGGTCTATGGCTTGACCGACGTCAATTTCGCGTTCGCCGCCGTGCTGGCGATCAACGAGTGGAACACGGACTCGTCCGGTAGCTGGGATGACCCGACGAAATGGACTCTCGGGCTTCCAGTACCCGGCCAGGCGATTCGAATCGACCGTCCGGGAAGCCCCGCGGTCACGATGAGCACACTGGTGCGGACTATTCTCCAGTTCGAAAATGCCGAGACCCTCACGCTGGATGACAGCACGCTAAACATCACCGACGGTTCGATCAATTCCGGAACGCTCAATCTCAACAACAGCACGCTCGGTGGCGCTGGCACATTGACCAATCAGGGCACCGTTGCGCTGAGCGGGGGAACGATCAGCGCTCCGCTCGACAATCAGGGTTTGCTGGTGGCCGTCAACAACGCGACCAGCACGATCGGCACGGCCATCGCGAGCAACATGGGCACGATCCGCGTCAATGGTGCGGGCGGCAACACGCCTGTGCTGACCATCGCGGACGGACTGACCAGCGCGGGCACGATCGATCTCGTCGCCGATTCCGGGGGAAGCGCTACCCTTCGGCTCACCGGCGGCACGGTGGACGTGGCCTCCGGTGGCAACGTCACCGGCAGCGCCGGCAGCGCATTCAGTGTCGAAGGTGCGAGCGTCAATCTCGCGATCGGCAGCGGCTACAGCATGGACACGACCAATGTTTCGAGCGGCACGCTCAATATTGGCAATGCCGTCACGATGGCCAATCTGAATCTGAGTGGCGGAAGCGCGGCCGGCACCGGAAACCTTACCGTGACGAACGACTTCAATCACACGGGTGGCACTTTCGGTGCGACATTTGCGGACCTGGAGCTCCACAAGGCGGGCGCTTTCAATGTCGGCGGCTACACGGCGACCAACTCGCTGCGGCTGATCGCAACCGGAGGAATCACGCTGAATGGCGGCGTCAGCGCCAATGGATCGGGCGACGCCGTGGTTCTGGCGGGAAGCGCCTTTACCAACAATGCCGGGCCGACCGCCGTTAGCGCGCCGAACGGACGTTGGCTTATCTATTCCACCAATCCTGCTTCCGATAATCGGGGCGGGCTGGTCCACGATTTCAAGCAATATAACGCCGCGTACGGCGTGGCTCCCGTCGCAGGGACGGGCGATGGGTTCCTCTACAGCATCGCGCCGACGATCACGCCCAGCCTGGCGGGAACGACCTCCAAAGTCTATGATGGGACGACCACGGCGATGCTGACGACGGCGAATTACGCCGTGACCGGGGCCATCGATGGCGATACGGTGCTCCTCAACGATCCAGGAACCGGCAGCTACACCGGCAAGGATGCAGGAACCGGTAAAACGGTCTCGACCACAGTGGCCATAGCAAGCTCAAGCAACGCAGCCGTGAGCGTGTTCGGATACCAGCTCTCCAGCGACACGGCGAGTGGCAATATCGGCACGATCACCCCGGCGGCGCTGGCGGTGACCGCGAATGATGCCGGCAAGAGCTACGACGGTCTGGTCTTCGGCGGTGGCAACGGGGTGAGCTACTCGGACTTCGTCAATGGCGAGACTGCGGCGGTGCTGGGCGGTGCGGTGGGCTATGGTGGCAGCTCGCAGGGCGCGGTCAACGCGGGCAGCTACTCGATCACGCCCTCGGGGCTGACCTCGGGCAACTACACCATTAGTTTCGTGAACGGCACGCTGACGGTAAGTCCGGCGATGCTCAATCTTTCCGGTAGCCGAACCTATGACGGCAGCACGAGCTTTGCGGCGAGCACATTCGGCGCGCTCAACGGTGTGGCGGGTGAGACGCTGACGGTGAGCGGTTCGGCCACGGTGGCGAGCAAGAATGTGGGCACGCAGGCGCTGACCGGTCTGCCGCTGCTGGCTAACGGCACGGGCCTGGCCTCGAACTACACGCTCACGGGCGGCACGCACACCGGGACGATCGCGAAGGCGGCGCTCGCGCTCAATGCGGTGAGCGACACCAAGGTCTATGACGGCACCACGAGCTCGACGGGGATGCCGACGATCGTGGGGCTGGTGGGCGGGGACACGGTGGGCTCGCTCGGGCAGGCCTTTGCCAGCAAGAACGTGCTCGGGACAAACGGCAGCACGCTGGTCGTGAACGGCGGCTACGTGGTGGCCGACGGCAACAGTGGTGGCAACTACACGGTGAGTACGAACGCGGCGACGGGCACGATCAACCCGGCGGCGCTCCTGGTGAGCGGGGTGACGGCGGGCAACAAGGTCTACGACGCGACCGCGGTGGCCACCCTCGATACGGGCGCAGCGGCGCTCGGCGGCGTGATCGGTGGCGATGCGGTCACGTTGAACGGTGCCTCGGCGGCGGGCGCGTTCAACACCAAGGACGTCGGCACGAACAAGCCGGTCGCCGTCGCGGGATTCACGGTCGGTGGCGCCGACGTCGGCAACTACACGCTCACGCAACCGACGGGGCTCACGGCGGACATCACCCCGGCGGCGCTGGCGGTGACCGCGAATGATGCCGGCAAGAGCTACGACGGTCTGGTCTTCGGCGGTGGCAACGGGGTGAGCTACTCGGACTTCGTCAATGGCGAGACTGCGGCGGTGCTGG
>Ga0326597_10014006_pt1 | contig 10519 bp, 10 predicted proteins | sample RVTome_12_FD_203789 | JGI IMG/M metagenome (GOLD analysis project Ga0326597, IMG submission 203789) | Soil microbial communities from uranium-contaminated site in the Upper Colorado River Basin, Wyoming, United States - RVT100D185 | ecosystem: Environmental > Terrestrial > Soil > Contaminated >... | reverse complement strand
CGTCATCGCGCGCTCGCCCGCTCTCGACGATGCCACGCTGGTCGATCTCGCGGCGAGCCGGGATACCTGGCGCCAGATTGCGATCGCGCGGCGCGCCAGCGTTTCGCCGCCGGTCGCGGCAGCCCTGATCGAGGTCGCCTCGGCCGACGCCTGCCAGGCGCTGATCGCCAATCGCGGCGCCCGTCTGCCGGCGTTCGGCTTCGACCGCCTGATCGAGCGCTTTCCCGACAACCACGAGCTGCGCGACGCGCTGCTCGGGCGGCCGGGCGCGCCGGCCGTGCTTGTCGAGCGCCATGTCAGCGAGGTCGCCGACCGGCTCACGCGCTTCGTGATCGAGTCGGGCTGGCTCGACCAGCGCACCGCCCGCGTCAGCGCCGGCAGCGCCGTCGACCACGCGCTGATCTCCTATGCCAGCCGCCGGCCGCCGGAAGTCGTGCGCGAGCTCGCCGGGCGCTGGGCGCGCGACGGGCGGCTGACCGGGCCGTTTCTGATCCGCGCCGGCATTTGCGGCAGCAGCGGCGTCTACGAGCACGCCATCGCCGCGCTTGCCCGCATCCCGATCCAGCGCATCCGCGCCCTGGTGCGCGACCGCGGCGGCTACGGCTTCGGCAGCGTATGTGCGCGCATGGGGCTGGCGAGCGAGCTCGAGCACGATCTGGCGCGAATCATGGGCGCGCGCCACGACATCGTCCAGCGCAACCCGCACGCACCGGGCTTTGCGGCGGTTCGTGCCATCGCGGCGCTGGTCTACGATCCGCAGTTCCTGCCGCGGCTGGCGCTGTCGCCGATGGCCGCGACGGTGGTGCGCGATATCGCGCGCTCGACACCGGGGCGCGCGGCCGGCGAAATCGAGCCGCCGCCGCTCACCCGCGCTGCCTGACGAGGTCCCGGCCGCCGTCCGGCACGTCGGCCCCGGCTTCACCGGCCGGCAGGTGCCTTTCGACGAATTGGTTGGCTGCCGTGGCAAGCGTCGTGAACAGCGACACCGCCGTCGCGTTGGCCGTGCCCCTGACGCGGTCGCGCGCCATGGCGCGAACCGCGTCGACATGCAGCATCACCAGCTCGCGCGGGAAGGGCGCGCCGTTTTCCACCGCCTCGAGCAGGAAGCACAGCGACGCCGCGGTGCGCGTGATCAGCGGATAGCCGAGGGTATCGGCCTCGCCCTTGATATCGTGGGCGGCGCGGAACAGATCCTCGCCGTCGGTGCCCGTATAGCCGCCGGCTGCGACGGCATCGAGCGCCGCGGCGAGGCGCGCCACCTCCTCGACGATCCAGCCGTCGAACTGGCCGGACAGCTCCGACAGCGCCTGCTCGGCGCGCTCCACCGCCGCCACGCCGAGCGCATCGCCGCTGCCGCTGACCTTCACCTTGCGTTGCAGCTTGTGGCCTTCAACGACCGTCGCTTCTTCGTCGGGATCGCCCATCAAGGCACTCCGGTGATGGGAAGCTCATGACAGACCCGCGGCCCGAAGGCCCGAACCATGCTCCTTGCGTCGGCCAACTGATTGACACCAGGTGATTGCAAACCTGTTAAGCCGCGCCACGGCGCGCGCGCCGCGCGCCGGTTCAGCTCACGAACTGCTCGCGCAGGATGCGCTCGTCGAGGCCGTGGTCGGGATCGAACAGGAGATGCAGGGTGCGGCTCGCATCGATGCGGATGTCGACACGCTCGATGCCGGCGACCTCGGTGTAGTCGGCCGCCGCGCTGACCAGGCGGGTGGACGCCTCGACCGCCTCGATCGAGATTTCCGCCTCGTAATGCAGGAGCGCGCCGCGCCAGCGCCGCGGCCGGAACGGGCTGATCGGCGTCAGCGCCAGCAGCTGCGCGGTGATCGGCAGGATCGGCCCGTGCGCGGACAGATTGTAGGCGGTGGAGCCGGCCGGCGTCGCCACCAGCACGCCATCGCAGATCAGCTCGTCCATGCGCAGCCGGCCATCGACCGATATTCTGAGCTTGGCCGCCTGGTAGGTGGTGCGGAACAGCGAGACCTCGTTGATCGCTAGCTCGCGTGTGGAACGGCCGGCATGGTCGACGACGCGCATCTCGAGAGGGTGAATGGCGGTCTTTTCGGCCGCCGCGATGCGCGCCGGAAGGTCGCCCTCGCCATATTCGTTCATCAGGAAGCCGACCGAGCCGCGGTTCATCCCGTAGATCGGCGGCGGCTGGTCGATGAAGCGGTGCAGCGTGCGCAGCATCAGGCCGTCGCCGCCGAGCGCGACGATGATGTCGGCATCCTCCGGCGCGGTCACGCCGTAGCGTTTCTCGAGTCGCGACTTCGCCTTCAGCGCCTCGGGCGCGGGGCTGGCAACAAAGCTGATGCGGCTCATGGTCTCGCGGGTGGCCCCCGGCTGGGCGATCGTGGGCGGGCCGGCAGCGACCGGCGCCGTCCCGGCTCTCGGATTACTGGTTTACGGCGGCGCGCGCAATGCGGCGGGTGCGGTTGACAGCCCCGCCGATCGCGCACAAACGTTCGCCGGCCGCGCCGTGGCCCGCGAATTTCCGGAGCGTGCCCGCCATGGGCCTGAAGATCGGTTTGATTGGCTGCGGCCGGCAGGCGCCCAAGCACGTGAGCGGCATGAGGGCGTGGGGCGATGTCGAGATCATGGCCGCCGACGAGGAGGCCGCGCGCGCCCGCGCGCTGGCCGCCGGCCATGGCGTTCGCGCGGTTTGCGATGCGGCGGCGATTTTCGCCGATCCCGACATCGCCGCGGTCTCGATCTGCACGCCGCCGGCGAGCCACGGCGCGCTTGTCGCGGCGGCCATCGCGGCGGGCAAGCACTTCATCTGCGAGAAGCCGCTGACCGCCGATCTCGCCGAGGCGCGCGCGCTGGAGGACGCGCGTGCCAGGGCCGGCCTGGTCGGCATGGTGGGCTACATCTATCGCTTCGCGCCGGCGTTCCGGCTCGGCGCGGATGCGCTTGCCGGCGCGCGCGACGGCGCCGAGGCCGCCGCGCTCGGACGCGTCACCCAGGCGTTTTTCCGAATCGGCGGGCCGGGCTCGCACGATCTGTGGCAGCACCGCCGCGGCAGCCATGGCGGCGCCGTCAACGAGATGCTGGTGCATATGGTCGACCTGGCTGTCTGGTATTTCGGTCCGATGCGCTCAGGCCGGATTCTGGCCTCGCGCCTGCGCCAGCCTGAGCGCACCATCAGGGGGCAGCGGGTCGCGGCCGACGCCGAGGACTGGATCGTAGCCGAGCTCGTCTCGCGCGGCGGCGTCGACATCCTGGTCGAGGCCGATCTGACGACGCCGACATTCCTGCAGTATGGCGAGGTGCACGGCAGCAACGGCAGCTTCATGGGCTCGATCCAGCCCGACATGACGACCTTCATCCACTGTCTCGCGCCGCGCGCCGGCTTCGCCGCCGGGCGCCGGACCTATGATTTTGGCGCGCGCAACCTTTTCGAGGCGCAGATGGGGCTGTTCCTCGACTGCGTCGCCGGCACCGCCACGCTCGACCGTTGCACGCTTGGCGAAACGCTGGAACTCATGCAGGCGCTCGAGCTCCTGGCCGGCGGCGTGGCGGAGCAGCGCGGTGAGGACGGGTGAGGGCGCTCGCCACAACCGCAATAATGGTGTTTTCGGGCTTTGACGGACGACGCCCCGATCGCCTAGATATCGCGCTGACGGGAAGGCGGAGGGCCACGATGCACCGTTTGGTCTTGTGTTTCACATGAGCGCTGACCTGCAGCCGCGCGCGGCGGCTACGCCGGGCCGTGGTCCGGCCGCGCCCGATCGCCTGCACGACGCGGCGCTGTTTCTCGGCTGCGGCCTCCGCCATCCCCAGCAGGTCTGCTCGATCTTCCCGTCGAGCCCCGGCGTCGGCCGCGCCATGGCGCGCGCCATCGCCGGACGCCCGGGCGAGGCGGTGGTCGAACTCGGCGGCGGCACGGGGCCGGTGACGCGGGCGCTGATCGAAAGCGGCATCGATGCGCGCGACCTCACCTCGGTCGAGCTCGACCCGGAGCTGGCTGGGCATCTGCGCGCGCTGTTTCCCGATGTCGAGGTGCTCAACAAGCCGGCCCAGAAGCTCGCCGCCATGTGGCGCGAGGGCGGGCGCGACAGGGTCGGCGCCGTGGTATCGACCCTGCCGCTCAGGATCTTCGACGCGGACACGGTCGACGCGGTGCTGGACAGCGCCTTCGCGATCCTCGCTCCCGGCGGCTGCTTCGTTCAGTTCACCTACCGGTTCGCCTCGCCGGTGGCGCGCGCCACTGTCGAGCGCCTCGGCCTGGTGGCACGGCGCGCCGAAGTCGTCTGGCTCAATCTCCCGCCGGCCGCGATCTGGGTGTATTCGCGCCCATTCTGACGCGCCCGCGCCCGCGCCTGCCGCGGCAACCACAGCCGGCGTCTTTGTGATCCGGGCGCGCGGTCGCGGACGTTGCGGACCGCGCCGCCCTGGTATCTTCTGTTGCCGGAGCGCGTGCGTTGACGCGCGGGTCGCGATGGTGTGGATCTCCGAGATGGCCGCGAGACGTCGCGCAATGTTCGCGCTCTTCGCTTGGCTCACGCTGGCGGCGCCGGCGCCCGGCGCGGCGCAGGCCGACGGCGACCAGCCCGTCGATCTGGAGCTGGTGATCGCGGTCGACGTGTCGCGCAGCATGGACTTTTACGAGGCCGAGCTGCAACGGCAGGGCTACGCCCAGGCGCTGCGCCATCCCGAGTTCGTCCGCACCATCCAGCAGTCCGGCCTGCACGGGCGCATCGCCATCGCCTATGTCGAATGGGCAGGCGCCCACCACCAGCAGACCATCGCCGACTGGACGGTGATCGACAGCGCCGAAAGCGCGGCCGCGATCGCCGAGCTGATCCAGCTCGCCCCCATCGTGCGCGAGTTCCGCACCTCGATCGGCCAGGCCATCGCCCATTCGGCGGCGATGTTCGATGACAACGGCTTCGACGGGGTGCGCCGCGTGATCGACGTGTCCGGCGACGGGGCCAACAATCAGGGACAGCAGGTCGAGCTCGCGCGCGACGCGGCCGTCGAGCGCGGCATCACCGTCAACGGCCTGCCGATCATGACCGGGCGCGCCAACAGCTCGGGCTGGCTGACGGTCGACAATCTCGACCAGTACTATGCCGACTGCGTGATCGGCGGTGCGGGCGCATTCCTGATTCCGGTGCGCGACCGTGGCGAGATGGTCGAGGCGATTCGCCGCAAGCTGCTGCTCGAGATTGCCGGCCGGGTGCCGCAGCCGGAAGCGCGGGTGATCAGGGCCGCCGCCGCAACCGACTGCCTGATCGGCGAGAAGGCCTGGCAGCTCTATCGCGGCCAGGGCGGCTGGAGCGATCCGTTCTAGATCGCAATCCGATCCGATTGAATTCGGATAGCCGCTCTGTCTGTTTGTTTTGGCCGCATAATATCGGCCGCGTGCCGGCGCGCTCACGCGGCCCATTCCACGTTCCCCCGCGCGGCGAAAGCGCCCTGCCGGTCGCGCACCCACACGTCGGCCGTGCCGCCGCGGTCCTCGACATGGACGGAGAACGCCTCCTCGGCGAACACCGGGCCGAGCACGCGGAACCGGAAGCTTGCCAGTGTGGCGCCGGCGCGGTGGCGCTGGGCCGCCCCCGCCATCAGCGTGGCGAGCAGCGGCCCGTGCACGACGAGGCCCCGATAGCCTTCCATGCCGTTCGCATAGGGTGCGTCGTAATGGATGCGGTGGGCGTTGAAGGTGAGCGCCGAATAGCGGAACAGCAGCACCGGGTCGGCCGTCCAGCGCTCGATCCGGTCGCCGCCGTCGGGCGCGGGCGCGCCCGCCTTCGCCGGCCCGGCGGCCGGGTCGCGATAGACGAGATCCTGCTCCTCGGCGATGGCGGGGCCGTCCTTGCCGGTAATCTCGTGTCGCAGCGTGACGAAGGTGAGGGCGCCGGAGCGGCCCTGCTTGGCCGTGATGTCGGCGATGGTGGTGCGGCGGCGGGCCGGCTCGCCGATCACCAGCGGCCGGTGGAAGGCGACGCGGCTTCCCGCCCACATGCGCCGCACCTGCCCGAGCGGCGGCAGGAATTCGCCGGCCGCGGCATGGCCGTCCGGGCCGAGGCGCGCACGCGGCGTGAGCTCCCAGAAATAGAGCCAGTGCCACAGCGGCGGCAGGGCCGCTCCGGTCAGCGGCTCGCCGTCGCCGGCCCCGAGGCTCGCCCACAGCGCGCGCGCGCGGCCTGGCGCGATCGTGTCCTGCGCCGCCGTCTCCCGGCCGATCCACGAAGCCGGCCCGTCCGTCATCAATAGGACCTCGGCAGGCCCAGCACATGGTTGGCGATGTAGGCCAGCACCATGTTGGTCGACACCGGCGCGGTGCGGAACAGCCGGCACTCGCGCCACTTGCGCTCGATGTCGTATTCGCACGCAAAGGCGAAGCCGCCGAACGTCTGAAAGCACGCTTCGCCCGCCGCCCAGGCCGCCTGCGAGGTCAGAAGCTTGGCCATGTTGGCCTCCGCGCCGCACGGCTCGCCGGCGTCGAACAGATGCGCCGCCTTGCGCGCCATCAGATCGGCGGCCTCCAGCCCGGCATGGGCCTCGGCGAGCGGAAACTGCACCCCCTGATTGGCGCCGATCGGGCGGTCGAATACCTCGCGCTCGCCGGCGTAGGCGCAGGCGCGGTCGATGAAGAAGCGCCCGTCGCCCACGGCCTCGCCGGACAGCAGGATGCGCTCGGCGTTCATGCCGTCGAGGATGTGGCGGAAGCCGTCGCCTTCGGTGCCGATGAGATTTTCCGCCGGCACCTCGAGCCCGTCGAGAAACACCTCGGTGGTGTTGTGGTTGATCATGGTGTCGAGCGGGCGGATTTCGATGCCGGCCGAGGCGGCGCGCAGGTCGACGAGAAACACCGAAAGCCCGTCCGAGCGCCGGGCGCACGCGTCGGCCGGCGTGGTTCGCGCGAGAAGCAGCATAAGGTCGGAGTGGAGCGCGCGGCTGGTCCAGATCTTCTGGCCGTCGATCACATAGACGTCGCCGCGCCGCACCGCGCGGGTCCTGAGCTGCGTGGTGTCGGAGCCGGTCGACGGCTCGGTCACGCCGAACGCCTGGAGCCGCAGCCGGCCGGCGGCGATGTCCGGCAGATAGCGCGCCTTCTGCTCCTCCGAGCCGTGCCGCAGCAGCGTTCCCATGGTGTACATCTGGGCGTGGCAGGCGGCCGCCGACGCGCCCGAGCGGTGGATCGTCTCGACGATCACGCCCGCCGCCCTGAGCGGCAGGCCGGCGCCGCCATAGGCCTCCGGAATCAGGGCGGCGAGATAGCCGCTTTCGGTCAGCGCGTCGACGAACGCGCCTGGATACTCGCGCGCCTGATCGCGCTCGCGCCAGTATTGGCCGGGGAACCGGTCGCAGATGCGCGCCACCCCGTCGCGCAGCTCCGGGTAGTCGACGCCGATGTCGAGCGTGGCCATCGAACGGGCCCCCTATTTGGTGCCGTACATGCGGTCGCCGGCATCGCCGAGGCCGGGAACGATATAGCCCTTTTCGTTCAGGACCGGGTCGATCGCGGCGGTGAAGATCGGAACGTCGGGATGCGTGGCGGCAAGCCGGCCGATGCCCTCCCTGACGGCGAGCAGCGACACGAACGAGATGTTCGCCGCGCCCGCCTCCTTGAGCCGGCGCACGGCGACGATCGCCGAGTTGGCGGTGGCCAGCATCGGATCGACCACGATGACGCGGCGCCTGGCGATGTCGTCAGGCGCCTTGAAGTAATATTCGATGGCCTCGAGCGTTTTCGGGTCGCGGTAGAGCCCGATATGCGCCACCCGCGCCGACGGCACGAGGTCGAGCATGCCCTCGAGCAGCCCGTTGCCGGCGCGCAGGATCGAGGCGAAGACCAGCTTCTTGCCGGAGATGGCCGGCGCGCGCATGGGCCCGAGCGGCGTCTCGATGTCGATCGTCTCGAGCTCGAGATCGCGCGTCACCTCGTAGCACATCAGCGTCGCGGTTTCGCGCAGGAGCCGGCGGAACTCCCCGGTCGAGGTAGTCCGGTCGCGCATCAGCGTGAGCTTGTGCTGCACCAGCGGGTGGTCGATCGGGTTGACGCCCTGCATCCGTGTCTCCCCCCTGTCCGGGCCGGGCTGCCAGAATAGTTCCGCCGCTTCCGCGCGCGCCAGCCGGCATTCACCGCGCCTCGCCGGTGCGCGGCCGGCTGCGGCCGCGCGTCATCAGCACGATGCCGATCATGATCAGCGCGAAGGCGACGAAGTGGAAGGTCTCAAGCGGCTCGCCGAGCAGCGCCATTGCGAGCACCGTGACGAACAGCGTCCTGAGATAGAGCCCGATCGTCGCCTTGGCCGGGCCGAGCGCCAGCACCGCGATATTGTTGAGGCCGACCGCGACGACCGCGATGGCCGTGCCCACCCAGGCGATTACGAGGAGCGATTCGAGCGTCGCGGGAACCGGCATGTAGACAATCGATTCGACGATATAGAACGGAAGGAGGACGATCACGCCGAGCACCTGGATGATCACCAGTATGAGCATCGCTCCGATCTGCGGCGGCACCCTGGGGATCATCGCGGTGTAGAAGGCAAAGCCCAGCGTCCCGACGATCATGATCAGGTCGCCGGCGCTGAGCGCCAAAGTGCCGAGCGCGGCATAGTTGCTGCCCAGAATGATCACCAGAACGCCGGTCATGGCGAAGGCGGTGCCGGCGGCCTGCAGGCGGTTGATGGTGTGGCCGACCACCAGCCAGGCGGCGACGAGCGTCAGCGCCGGCTGCGCGGTGAGGATGATGCTGCCGTTGATCGCCGTCGTGAAATTATAGGCGACATAGACCATGGCGTTTCCGGCCGGCATCAGCGCCGCCGCCATCAGGGCGAACAGCTTCCAGTGGCGGGCGATGACGTCGCGCTGGCGCACCAGCTCGCGCCAGGCGAACGGCAGCACCACGGCCGCGCCCACCGCGACGCGCCAGAAAGCGAGTCCCACCGGCGGAATCTCGCCGATGATGTAGCGGCCGAGAATGTGGTTGGTGGAAACCACGAAGGCGGCGGTCACGAGCACGATCCACGGCCACGGGCCATGGCTGAAATGCCGCTCGGAAAAGCTCGCCACGCGCCCTCCGCTGGACCCTGGAACGTCAGCCCGCCGGGGCGGCAAGCCGGTTACTGGCTGGCTGGAACGAGGATGATGCGCTCGCCGCCGGTGTCCGCCGGCAGCAGGATTTCCGGACCCTGATTGTAGACGATGCGGTAGTCCCTCTCGAGCCGGCGGGCAAGGCTCTCGAGCAGAAAGTCGGCGAAATAGTGCATCGGGATGACGACCGGCGCGCCGATCTGGCCGATCACCCGGGCGGCGGTCGCGTGGCTCATCGTATAGTTGCCGTCGGTCGGCACCATGACGATGTCGATGCGGCCGAGCTGGGCCAGGTGCTCGGGCGTGAGGTCGTGGTGCAGATGGCCGAGATGGGCGATGCACAGGTCCGCGATCTCGAAGACGAAGATCGAGTTGCCGTTGTAGCGCGTGGTGCCGCCGCCGCCGCGCACATTGGTCGGCACCGAGCGCACCCGCATGTCGCCCTCGCTGACGTCGTACTCGACCATGCCGCCGGCAGGGTCCCAGCCGCGCAGGACATGGCGGATCGCCGGGTCGGGATACTGGGTGAAATGCAGCTCGTGAATATTGTTCATGGTGACGAAATCGGGCAGCGGCCCGTCGCCGTTGCGGCCGTAATAGTCGGTGACGGCGCTCACGCCGTCGGGCGAGTCGATGCGGAAGCTCGAGTGCCCGAGATAAGTGACGCGGGCGAGCTTGCCCTGCGGCAGCGAGGCCCGGACAATCGGCGGCGCGTCGTCGGCGACGGCGAAGCACTCGGCCCGCGCGCCCGGCGTCAGCACCAGCAGCAACGGCAGCGCGGCGACCAGAGCGCGGATGAAACGTGCGGCGGCCATGCTAGAAACCTAGACCAAGCATGAGGCAAGGCCAAGGCGGGCGCGCCCGGGCAGGGGCCGTGCGACGGCCGCCGGCCGGCCGAAACCGGGAGAGGGGCGATGGACGAGGCGACACCACTGGTGACGACCGACTGGCTTGCCGCGCATCTCGACGATCCGGCGGTCAGCGTCGTCGAGGTGTTTTCGCGGCGCGAGGGCGTCGCGCCCGAGGCGGGCCATGTGCCTGGCGCCGCGCGGTTCTTCTGGAAGGATCTGTGCTGGCACGACAGCGACCGCGAATTCGTGGCGGGCGACGCTCTGGGCCGGCGTCTCGGCGCCGCCGGCATCGCCACCGGCGCAACGGTGGCGATCGTCGGCGATCCGGTGCAGTTCGGCACCTACGCCTACTGGTCGATGCTGATGGCCGGACATCCGGGCCTCGCGATCGTCGACGGCGCGCGCGGCAAATGGCTTGCCGAACAGCGCCCGCTCGCGACCGGCATGCCCCAGCCACGGGCGGTGGAATGCAGCATCGGCCGCGGCCCGACCGCGATGCGGCTCGGCCGCGACCAGGTCCGGGCCGGCCTCGGCAGGCCCGGCCGGTGTCTGCTCGACGTGCGCACGCCGGAGGAGTATTCCGGCGAGCGGGTCATGGAATACGGCCAGTTCGA
>Ga0326597_10014005_pt1 | contig 10519 bp, 9 predicted proteins | sample RVTome_12_FD_203789 | JGI IMG/M metagenome (GOLD analysis project Ga0326597, IMG submission 203789) | Soil microbial communities from uranium-contaminated site in the Upper Colorado River Basin, Wyoming, United States - RVT100D185 | ecosystem: Environmental > Terrestrial > Soil > Contaminated >... | reverse complement strand
CGCGCGGGCTGGCGTTCGGCTACCAGCGAGACGTCTTCGACGGCGGCAGGCGGGGCCACACCTATCGCCTGGGACTGGCGGGCGCGTCGGAAGGCCTCGCCGCCGGGGTCGCGATGGCGCTGTACCGCGGCGACACGAAGGGGACGGGATGGGACGTCGGCGCCTCGTACGCCTGGGGCGGCGCGCTGACGGTGGGGGGGGTGATCGCCAACATCGGCCAGCCGGTCGTGCGAGGCCTGGAGCAGCGGCTCACGATCGTGCCCGGCGTGACGTGGCGTCCGCTCGGCCCCGCCGCGGCGTTGTCGGTGCACGGGCGGATCACGCCCGATTCCGTGGTGGGCTATGCGTTCGGGTTGAGCTGGCAGACGGCGGGAGGCAGGCTCCCGATCGGGGTGCTCGCGCGACTCGACACCGACGGCGGGCTGCGGCGCGGGGCGTTCGCGGTCGGGCTCAGCCTCGGGGGCCCCGACCGCGTAGGAGCGGTGCTCGGGGCGCCGGGGAATCTCTCCGGCGTGGACGCGGCCAGCTTGTGGGGGCTCTCAACGCGGGACGCGTCCGCACGGCGACGCCGCTAGGGGCGCCGATCGATGCGGACGCCGCTGCGCCCCCGCCGGACGCGGATGCCGGTGCGCGCTTCCTCCGGCAGCAACTTGTCGAGGCGCGGCCCGAGCTCGAGGAAGTCCCGGAAGGACAGCGCGCGGTACACGGTGTCGCTCGGCGGCGCACCACGGCGCCGCATGACCAGGCGGAAGAAGAACCCCCCACGGAAATCCAGGTCGAGCCCCACCAGCACGCTGTCGCGCGGGTAGGACCGCACCTGGTGCGGGGTCACGACCACCGCACGCCGCCGCGTCACGAGGAGGAGGGTCGTATCCTCCTGGCCCCCCGGCTGGAAGACGTACTCCGCCGTGTCACCGCTCGGCAGCGCCCGCCGCTCGCGTAACGCCCGGGTGAGGCTGTCGGGGATCGGCTCGGTCGCGACGATCTTGGGCGGCTTGCTGAATACCGTATAGGCCACGACGGCGGCGCCCGCCACGAACGCGACGAACGCGAGGCAGCCGGCCACGCCCAAGCCGATCAACGACTTGAGCGCCATCGAGGCGAGCCGGCGGCGCAGCGGGACCCGCACCCGGTTGCGCGCGGCGGTGGGAAGCGCGTCGACCAGCGCCCGGCTCAGCTCGGCCGCGGTCTGAAAGCGCCGCCCGGGGTCCTTCTCGAGCGTATGCTCGAGGACGAACGCCAGATCCTCGGATACGTCGGGCCGGTGGCGGCGGATCGCGGATGGCGTCTGCGTGAGCTGCTTGGCGAGGATCGCAGCGGAGGAGTCGCCGTCGAAGGGTGGGGCGCCTGCGAGCATCTGATAGAGCACGATGCCCAGCGAGTAGATGTCGGACCGGCCGTCCACCGTGTCCCCGGCTGCCTGCTCGGGACTCATGTATTGCGGGGTCCCGATGATCATCCCCTCGGTCGTCAGCTGCGCGGCGGTCGCCGCCTGGGCGGCCTTGGCAATCCCGAAGTCGGTCACCAGGACGTGGCCGGTGCGGTCGAGGAGGATGTTGTCGGGCTTGATGTCGCGATGGACGATGTCGTGGCTGTGCGCGTAGGCGAGCGCGTCCGCGACCTGGCGCGCGATGCGCGCCGCGTCACCCACCGACAGCCGCCGGTGCGTGCCGAGCAGCTGGCGGAGCGACGGCCCATCGATGCACCGCATGATGATGTAGAGCACCTCCTCGTGCCGGCCCACCTTGTAGATCGGCACGATGTGGGGATGCTCGAGCCGGGCGATCGTCTGCGCCTCGCGCAGGAAGCGCTCGGCGAGCGTGGGCGAGGGCGCGAGGTCGAGATCGAGCACCTTCACCGCGACGTCGCGGTTGAGCGTCGTATCGCGCACCCGGAAGACGGCCGCGAACCCGCCCTGCCCGAGGAGCGGGCCGACGGTAAATTCCTGACCCAGGGCCTGCTGCAGGCGCTGCTGGAGGGCTTCGAGATCCATGGCGGTCGCGAAAGCTAGGATTGCCCGGCGGGTTGTGCTAGGGACGGCGGCGTTTGCCCTCGTCTGGTTGTTCGGCGTGTGGCCGCCGCCGATGTGGTGGCGCGATCACGCCCCCCGCTGCACGGCGATCATGCAACGTCGCGCCCCGGCGTGTCCGCTCATCCGCTGGTCCGCCCTCCCCGCGATCTCGCCGCTCCTCCCGCGGATGGTGATCATCGGCGAGGATTCGCGCTTCCGCACGCATCACGGCATCGATTTTACGGAGCTGGGGGACGCGCTCGGCGTCGCAGCCGGCCGCGGCCCGTGGGCCACCGTCCGCGCCGCGTGGCGCCACCGCGACCGGCTGCGAGGCGCCAGCACCATCACGCAGCAGCTCGCGAAGAACCTGTATCTCTCACCCGCGCGGAATCCACTGCGGAAGATCAAGGAGGCGGTCACGGCCGTCCGGCTCGAGCTGGTGCTACCCAAGGACCGTATCCTCGAGCTGTATCTCAATGTGGCCGAGTGGGGACCGGGCGTGTGGGGGGTGACGGCGGCGAGCGAAGCTTACTTTGGCGTCGCTCCGTCGCAGCTCTCGGAACAACGGGCGGCGGCGCTGGCCGCCACGCTGCCGCAACCGCGCACCTCCAACCCCACCTTCCGGCCGGCGCGTATGCTGGCGCGGCGGGATCTCATTCTGGCGCGCTATCGCGGCGTGAACGTCTCCATCCCACCGCTGCCCGAGGACGTCGGGCTCGATATGCTGCCGACGATCCCGCCGATCACCGTGCCCATCGTGCCGCCGGTGATCGATTCACTGATGGATTCGATTCGGGTGCGGCCGGAGAGTGGCGGTCTAATCCACCAGCCGTAGGGGCATGACGAGCGCCATGTACGAGGCCGGGTCGTTCCAGCCCACCGGCTCCACCGTCGAGGCGCGCTCGGGGGCCTTGAACGTGAGCCGTACTTCGTCGGTCGGCATGTACTTGAGGATCTCGAGCAGGTACATCGCGTTGAAGCCGATCTCGAGCGGCTCGCCTTCGTAGGTCACCGCCAGCTCGTCCTGCGCCTCGCCCAGGTCGGGCGTCTGAACCGAGAACTTGACGGAGCCGCCCGAAAATGCGAGCCGGATGCGGTGCGTCTGGTCGCTCGCCACGACGCTCATGCGCCGCAGCGCGGCGGCGAGCGCGGCCTTGTCCACCGTCGCCGCCTTGTCGTTCTCCCGCGGGATGACCTGCTCGTAGTTCGGGTACGGCCCTTCGATGAGCCGGGAGAACACGTGCGTGCCGCCCGCACGGAAGCCGATGTGGTTGTCGCTCTTGGCGATTTCGATCTCCGCGTCGGCCGCGTAGAGCCGGCGGATCTGCTCCAGCGCCTTCGGGGGCACGATCAGATCGGCCGCCTGACCGCCGGTCGCCGGCACGTCCATCTTGGCGAGCCGGTGGCCGTTCGTCGCCACCATGCGCATCCGGTCGGGCCGCAGCTCCCACAACACCCCGTTCAGGATCGGTCGGCTCTCCTCAGTCGAGGCCGCGAACGCCACGTGCCCCACGAGCTTGTGGACGACGCCGGCCGCCGCTCGCCACGCCTTGTCGAACTTCACGGCGGGGAACGAGGGGAATTCTTCACGCGGCAGGCCGAGGAGCTTGAACTTCGAGCGCCCCGACTCGATCGCTACGCGGGCCTCACCGGCCGCCGTCACGCGCACCGGTCCCGCGGGCAGCTCGCGCGCGATGTCCACCAGCTTCTTGGCCGGCAGCGTGACCGCGCCCTCGGCATCCACGTCGGCGGGGACGGTGGTACTGACGGCGATGTCGAGATCCGTGCCCGACAGCCGCAAGCCCTGCTTGGTTACCTCGACCAGGACGTTGGCGAGGACCGGCAAGGTCGTCTTGGCAGGGATCGCTGCCGCGACCGCCGCCAAGCCTTCCTGAAGCTGTTCCCGCGTGATCGTGAACTTCATGTGCTCCAGATCCGTCTCCCAAATGGGGGAAAGACTTACTACTTCTATACTAATAGAATGACTAGTAGTAGTAGTAGAGACCGGGGAAATGTGGGTGACGCGAGGTAAGTCGCGTCGCCCACTCGGTCTGGGGTTTCTCACCTCATGTTGGCGCGCTGTGAGCATTGTTGGCGCATTGCGCATAGCCGCCCGCGTTTCCCCATAGCCCACACCCTGCGCCGTTATCCCCAAAACAGATGTTGGCTACAGTGCCGACAATTCCTGACGCGCCATTTCGACGCGTTCTTTGAACGTCCGGTCCCGCATCATCTGGCGCTCGACCTTGTCCACGCTGTGGATCACGGTGGAATGGTCCCGCCCGCCGAATGCCTGCCCGATCTCCACCAGCTGCATCCCCAGCATGTCCCGCGCGAGGTACATCGCCACCTGGCGGGGGATGGTGAGGGTCTTGGTGCGCGCCTTGGAGCGCAGGCCCTCCGGCGTGACGCCCCAGCGGCGGGCGACCACTTCCTGCACCCGGTCGATGCTGGGCGTGGATTGGCTGCCGTAGCCCGGCCCCTCTTCCCCTTGGCGGATCTTGTCCGACAACGCGTCGCGCGCCAGCTCGATCGTGACTTCGCGGTTCTTGAGCGAGGCGAAGAGCAGCAGCTTGATGATGCACCCCTCGAGCTCGCGCACGCTCGAGCGGATGTGCTCGGCGATGAACCGCAGGACGTCGTCGGGGATCGTGAGCTCGAGGTGATCCTGCTCCGCCTTCTTGCGCAGGATCGCGATCCGGTGCTCCAAGTCGGGGTGGCCGATGTCGGCGACCATCCCCCACTCGAAGCGCGAAATTAGGCGGTCCTCGAGGCCCGGGATTTCCTTGGGCGGCCGGTCCGACGTCAACACGATCTGCTTGTGTGCTTCGAACAGCGCGTTGAAGGTGTGGAAGAACTCCTCCTGCGTCATTTCCTTGCCTTCGAGGAAATGCACGTCGTCCACCAGCAGGAGGTCCACGTCGTTCCGGTAGCGCCGCCGGAACTCCGACATCGTGCGCGCGTGAATCGATTCGATGACATCGTTGATGAACTGCTCGGCGCCGAAGTACTGGAGCCGGGTTCCCGGATTCTTCTGGAGCACGGCGTGCGCGATCGCCTGCATCAGGTGGGTCTTGCCGAGCCCCGTCGCGCCGTAGATGAACAACGGGTTGTAAGTCTTGCCCGGAGCCTCGGCGACGGCGTGCGCCGCCGCGGCCGCGAGCTCGTTCGACTTGCCAATGACGAATGTCTGGAAGGTGTAGCGTTCGTTGAGTGGGGTCGTCGCCACCGCCGCCGCCGTGGCGGTCGCCGCGCTCTCGCGCGGGGCGACGAAGAAATCCATTTGCGGCCGCTGCTGCCGGTCCTCGGTCACACGGAACACGACCGTCGTTGGCTGCCCGAACAGGCGCTCCGCGGCGCGCGCGAGCAGACCCGCGTGCTTCGACTCGTTCCACTCCGCGGCGAACTGGTCGGGCGCGCCAAGAATCAGGCGACCGTCGTCCAGCGCGATCGGTTCGGCCGGCTCGAGCCAGGTCCGCACCGTCGCCTCCGGAAGTTCACGCCGCGCCTCGTCGAGGAGACGCTTCCACGCTTCTTTGGCTGACTGCTCCATTACGATTCGAAATTAGGAAGGACGTGTTGCAAGGGCGGCCCGAAAGTACGGGCCCTATGTGGAAAAGTCAACCTTGACCGCCACGTCGACGCCGGGGTAAGTTTCCCGGCCTTACACTGAGGAATGTATGGGTCCGACGTATCGGCCGCGCAATCGGCGGCGCATCAATAAGCATGGGTTCCGCGCGCGGATGAAAACGGTGTGGGGGCGAGCCACGCTGTCGCGTCGGCGCAAGAAGGGGCGCAAGCGCCTCACCGTGCGCTTGCCGTCCAAGCACCGGAGCCGCTAACGCGCGAGCGGTTCCCGCGCCGCGCCCGCCTGACGCGCGGTTCGGACCTGACATCCTGCTGGGAAGCGGGTCGCCGCCGGCGCACCTCGCATCTCGATCTGGCCTGGCGCCCAAACCCTGCGGGCCACGCGCGGATGGGGATCATCGTTCCCCGCTACCAATCCTCCGCGGTGGCCCGCAATCGTTTGCGCCGCCGCCTGAGAGAGATTCTCAGACGTGACGTGCTCCCCCAGCTGCCGCCGATCGACTTGGTCATCCGCGCAAAGCGGACGGCGTATGCCGCCCCGTTTGCAGCCCTGCGCGCCGAATTGACGGGCGTCGTGAGCGCGCTCACGTGACACTCGGTCAGCTGCCGCGTCGTATCGTGATGGCGCTCATCCGCGGCTACCAGCTCACGCTGTCGCCTCTGGTGTTCACGCAGTGCCGCTTCGTGCCGTCGTGCTCGCGCTATACGTACGACGCCGTCGAGCGCTACGGTGCCCTGAAAGGCGGTTGGCTCGGCGTGCGGCGCATCCTGCGGTGTCACCCGTTTCACCCCGGTGGTTACGACCCGGTGCCATGATACCCAGACGCCAAGGCGCCAAGACGCCTGAGGATCGATAGTGGAACGACGTGTCATCCTAGCGATCGTGTTGATGCTCATCGTCGCGATCGCCCCAAGTCTCATCTGGCCGCCAAAGAAGCCGGTCGCGCGGCCAGGCGGCCAGGCAGACAGTGGTGCTGTCGCCAGAGAGAGCGTGCCTGCCCCCACGGCGGCCGCGCCGCCCCCGACCGTCCGACCGCCGGCGGAGTCCGTTAGGGTCCGCCCGTCCGCCAAGCCGGCCGAGCCCGCCGAGACTATCTGGGTGACGTCGCCGCTCTACCGGCTCGGCTTCAGCACCCGCGGTGGCGTGCTCGTATCCGCCCAACTCCTGCAATACCATTCGTTTGCGCCGGGAGATTCGGCACAACGTGTGCAGCTCGTCCCCACCGGTGAGCCCTTCCTCGTCCACAAGCTCGTGCCGACAGGCGGGGGCGACACGGTGTCCCTCGCCGACTGGAGCTTGCGGCCGAGCGCGCCGGCGCTCGACGTGCGCGGACCGGCGACGCTGCGGTTCGAGGCCGAGCACGGCGCCGCGCGCGTCACGCTCGAGTACCGCTTCGTCCCCGAGGAATACCGCTTCGACGTGCGCGGCAGCGTGGCCGGCCTGGGCGGCAGCGGGGCGGTGCTCGTGATCGGGCTGTCGGAGGGCCTGCGCTCGGTGGAAGCGGATTCGATGGACGACTACCGCCACTACGCCGTCGTGACCAAAGCGTCGAAGACCGAGCGCACCGATTTTGGCAAGCTCGACCCGGGCGAGCGCGCGGTGCTCGACGGCCCGTTCGAGTGGGTGGGCGTCAAGTCGAAGTACTTCTTCACCGCCGCGCTCGCGCTGGAGGAGAGCCAGCCCAAATTTGGCGGCGCGATCGCCGTGGGCGGTCCGCGCACCGGGAAGGCCGCGACGCGCGCCGCGGTGGCGCTCACGCTGCCCGTCCCTCCCGCGGGCGGGTTCCAGTACCAGGTGTACGCGGGACCGCTCGAATACCGGCAGCTCGCGCGCGTCGGTCACGGCCTGGACGACGCCAATCCCTACGGGTGGATCTTCCGGCCGATCATTCAGCCGGTCTCGGTGTTCGTCGTCAACATCCTCCTGTGGATGCACGAGCGGCTGCACCTCGCCTATGGCTGGGTGCTGATCCTGTTCGGCGTCGTGGTGCGCGTCCTGCTGTGGCCGCTCAACCAGAAGGCGATGGAGTCGGGGATCCGGATGCAGGCGGTGGCGCCGCTCATCAAGGAGATCCAGGAGCGCTACAAGAACGACCCGGAGCGGTTGCAGCGGGAGATGCTGCGCATCTACAAGGAGCACAAGGTCAATCCATTCGGGGGCTGTCTGCCGATGCTGCTCCCGATGCCGGTGCTGCTCGCGCTGTTCTTCGTGTTCGCCAACACGATCGAATTCCGTGGCGTGCCGTTCCTCTGGCTCCCCGACCTGTCGCGGCACGATCCGTACTTCATCATCCCCGTCGCCATGGGGCTCTCGATGTTCGGCCTGTCGAAGGTCGGGCAGATCGGGGTGCCGCCGAGTCCGCAGACGAAGATGATGGTGTACTTCATGCCCGTCATGATGACGGTATTGTTCCTGAACTTCGCGTCGGGCTTGAACCTCTACTACGCGGCGCAGAACCTCTTCAGCATCCCGCAGCAGTACATGATCGCGAAGCGCCGCTTGCGGGAAGCGCCGGTCGCGCGCGCACCCGCGAAGACCTAGGCTGCTCACCGACCCCATCGTCGCGCTGGCGACGCCGCCCGGCCGGGCCGCTCTCGCGCTGATCCGCCTGTCCGGCGCCGGCGCCTTCGCCCTCGCCGCCCGCTGCCTCCACCCGTTTCACCCCGAGCCGGCGCGCACGGCGTTCCGCGCGCGGCTCTCGCACCCCGCGACCGGCGAACCCGTCGATGAAGTCCTCGCGGCCTGCTTCCCGGCGCCCCGCTCCTACAGCGGCGAGGACCTGGTCGAGATCTCGACGCACGGCGGGTTGATGGTGCCCGCGGCGGCGGTCGCCGCGTTCGTGGCGGCGGGGGCGCGCCCCGCGGACCCGGGTGAGTTCACTCGCCGGGCCGTCTTGAACGGCAAGATGGACCTACTGCAGGCCGAGGCGACGGCCGATCTCATCGACGCCGGCTCCCCCGCGCAGCGGCGGCGCGCGCTCCACCAGCTCGAGCGCGGGCTGTCCGGCCGGCTGGCCGCGCTGCGGCAGGAGCTGCTCGACCTCGAGGGGCTGATCGCCTACGATATCGATTTCCCCGAGGAAGACGAAGGGCCCGTGAGCCCCGCGCGGCTCGAACGGGCCTGGCGGCTCGCCCACGACCGCCTGGCGCGCCTCGTTGCGACGGCTCCGGAGGGTGAGCGGCTGCGCGAGGGCGCCCTGCTCGTGATCGCGGGCCGGCCCAACGCGGGGAAATCGTCGCTCTTCAACGCGCTGCTCGGCGCGGAGCGGGCCATCGTCACGGAGATCCCCGGCACGACGCGCGACGCCATCGAAGCCCACGCTGTCATCGAGGGGTTTCCGTTCCGGCTCGTGGACACGGCGGGCCTGCGCGCCAGCGACGACCGCGTCGAGAAGCTCGGGATCGAGGTGGCGCAGCGCTATCTCGGCGCCGCCGACCTGGTCTTGTTCTGTCGCGACGCGGAAGCCGACGAGTTCTCCGCGGCGGCTGGAACGCCGGTGGTCGAGGTCGTCACCAAGCGCGATCTTGCTGACCGCCCGACCGCCCGACCGCCCGACCGCCTGTCGGTGTCCGTCGTTACGGGCGCGGGTCTCGACCCGCTGCGGCGCCGGCTCGCCGAGGTGGCGTTCGGCCGGCTGCTCGCGCTCGGGGAAGTGGAGCCGGTGGTCACGCGGGCGCGGCACCGTGCGGCGCTCGAGCGGGCGCTTGCCGAGCTGGAGAATTTCTGGACTGCGCGGACAGCGGGGGTGGATGCCGTGGCGGCAGCGACGCACCTGCGCGCGGCGGTCGCCGGTCTCGACGATCTGATCGGGGTGGTTACGCCGGACGACGTGCTGGACCGCGTGTTCGCGACGTTTTGCGTGGGGAAGTGAGCGCGTCAATCAAGGCTCGCGCCTTGGCAAGCGTTTCGTCGTACTCCGCACTGGGGTCCGAGTCCCACACGATCCCGGCGCCGGCGTGGAACGACGCGACACCATTCTGCAGTACGACGGTGCGGATCGGAATGTTCAGGTCCATCGCCCCGGTGACCGAGACGTAGCCGATCGCGCCGCAGTACACTCCCCGCGGCGCGCGCTCCAGCTCGGCGATGATCTCCATCGCCCGGATCTTCGGGGCGCCGGTGACTGACCCCCCGGGAAACGCCGCCCCAACGAGATTGAACGCGTCGGCGCCGTCCGCCAGCACCCCCGTCACGGTGGAGACGAGATGGTGCACCGTCGGGTGGGACTCGAGTGCGCACAACTCTAGGACGCGCACCGATCCCGGGCGACACACTTTGCCCAGGTCGTTCCGCAAGAGATCCACGATCATCACGTTCTCCGCGCGGTCCTTCTCGCTCGCGGTAAGCTCGCGCGCGAGGGCGGCGTCGTCCGCCGGCGTCGCGCCGCGCGGCCGGGTGCCCTTGATGGGGCGCGCTTCGGCGGTGCGCGTCGCGCCATCGAGCCGCAGGAATCGCTCCGGAGAGATGCTGGTCACCGCGACGTCGCCCAGCTCGAGGTATGCGCCGAACGGCGCCGGGCTGCGCGCCCGCAGGCGGCGATACAGCTCGAGCGGCGGCCCGGTGAACGGGGTCCGGAACCGCTGCGCCAGGTTCACCTGGTATACGTCGCCGGCGGCGATGTAGTCGCGGATCCGGGTGACGGCGGCCTCGAACCCGCGGCGCGTGAAGTTGGAATCGACGGACGACGGCGGAGGACGGCGGAATACGGCGGAGTGGGTGCGCGGGGGGGCGTTCAGGCGTTCTCGCACCCACGCCAGTCGCTCCTCTTCCCACGCAACGATCCACGCCTGCCTTTCCAGGTGGTCCCACGCGACCACCCAGTCGTACAACCCGAGGATCGCGTCGGGGACGTCGGGCTCGCCCGGCGGGCGCCGCACGCGCTCCAGTTCGGCACCCCAGTCGTACCCAAGGTATCCGAC
>Ga0326597_10014004_pt1 | contig 10520 bp, 4 predicted proteins | sample RVTome_12_FD_203789 | JGI IMG/M metagenome (GOLD analysis project Ga0326597, IMG submission 203789) | Soil microbial communities from uranium-contaminated site in the Upper Colorado River Basin, Wyoming, United States - RVT100D185 | ecosystem: Environmental > Terrestrial > Soil > Contaminated >... | reverse complement strand
CGCGATCGCGCGTCATCGTGAAGATCGCGAACGAATGCATCACGGTTTACGTGATTGCCGCGGGATGGCACGAGAGCGGGGCTCGAAGCGACGTGTATCAGGAGCTTCACCGCCGCGTCGAAAGCGGCGCCATCAACCTCGATGAATTCGTGGACGAGGAAGACGAGTAGGCAGGCTTCACATCGACGCGAAGATCGCAACGGCTGCAGGAAAGGCGGTCAAGGAACTTGAATCCCACTGTGGCGTTGGCGATGAGTTCGATTGGAATCGTGCTGCGGCGATCATCGCGAATGGAATGAAGAGAGTGGTAGAGTAAAGAACCAATCCAGCCGGCAGTGATCAAGAGCTTGATGCGAGTTATGTCGTTTGCCGGGCCTCGATTGGAAGTCTTTCATGGCAACTGCTGTTGACGTAGAGCCTGATAGTGACGTTATCGTCGTGGGGGGAACCGAAACCACTCTCACCCGTCCACCTTCCCCAGCAGTCGCGGCGACAAACGCGTGTACCCGATCGAAGCCGCCACGAAGAGCAGGCCCACCGCGATGTACGAGAGCGGCCGATAGATCCCTTCGAGCTGCCTCGTGTCCAGCATCGCCACCTTCACCAGCGTCACGCCCAGCAGCGCCAGCCCCGCATAGCGCACCGCGGCCGCCCGCTTCCAGAACCCCAGCGCAATCAGCAGGATCCCATACAGCGCCCAGAAGATGCTGAGGGCCGCCTGCATCGCCGAGCCGACGAGCGCGCGGTCGATCTCGATCGTCCCGATCCACAATCCGATCAGGCCGATCAACGCCAGGGCGGCGTAGCGGATTTCAGCGGTTGGCTGTTCGCTGTCGGCTGTTGGGTCGTGGCTGTTGGCAAGAGAGAGAACGCTCGCCCTGCCGCGAACCCCACCCACCATCGCCCCCAGCATGGCCGCGAGGAGAACCGCGCTCATGAACTGCGGGTTGGCAAGCGGCGTGACGTTGCGCGCGGGATCCATCAGCGACACGAGGAATGTCGCCACCGTCAGCCACACCGCGCTCGAGAGCATGACCAGAATCAAGCCCGCCTGCACCAGCGCCCGCCTTCCGCGCGCCAACCCCGCGAAGAAAAGCGCGAACCCGCCCGCACCCCACAGAATGCAGAGCGAGAGCGGCAGCAGTCGCCTGCTCGACCAGATCGAATCCGCGCTGAAACTTGTGTCGCCCAGCAGCCGGTCGAGCTCGAAGGAAAGGCCCCAGAGGATGATGACGGCCGCGGCCACCGGGGCCCACGACCACGCGCTGCGGGCCATGCCCGTCAGGGCGGGCGAGAACTGCAGGCCGGGATCGAGCTCGCCGCGTCGCACCTGCTCCTCGAAATCGGGGAGCGTGGCCCGCTCCTTCTGCACGCGAAGGAACCACCACAAGACCGCCGCCAGCGCCACGCCGAGGAGCATCTGCGGGTTGAGGAGCACCATCATGGTGTCGCCCGTCGCGATGCCGGGGAATTCACCGGAAGTCCGCACCGCCAGCGTGTCGAAGGCCAGCCACTTGAGGGCGGAGATGAAGATGACCGCCTGCGCGATCGAGAAATATCGCTGGTGCTCGCCGAGGTTGCGGAGCGCGAGGATGGCTGCGCCCGCCGCCAGCCATGCCCACGTGATGTATCGCGCTTCGATCTGGAGAGACGCGAGGATCATCCACATCGTGACCGCGATGGCCATGAGCGCGTGCGGCTGCACGTGGCGGCGTGGGGTGCGCGCGAGAAATCCGGGACCGGCGAAGGGTGCCCGGGGGAAGTTCGCCGGCGCGAGATCGGCCGCGACAGCGCCATCGTGAATACGATGGGCCGCGAAGATCGTGGCGGCGATCGCGCCCAGCACCAGCAGTGTCCATCCCGTGATGGAGGCGATGTCGAGGTCGATGAGCTCGGTCCGCAACGCGGGTGAAGCGAATGCGTCGAAGGTGGCGATGCGCGCAATGGCGAGCGCGCCCACGATCAGGCCGAAGCGATCGACCGCGCGCGAGGGCAAGCGCCGGCCGATCTCGATCGACGCCACCGCGATCGCCAGCCACGAGATCGATTGTCCATAACCGTCGAACTGGAGGGCGACGGCCACCACCAGCAGCACACCCGCCTGAGCGAGAAGCGATGCGGCGAACTTCGCGATGGGCGAATGGACCCGGCCGCGCAGGACTTCGATCCCCGGCCCGAACTGGAAGGCGATCGCGCTCGCGAGGACAGCCATGCCCAGCGTGAAACCGCCCTGCCACGCGGCCACCATCGGCGAAGCCATGTCGAGCAGCCAGCACGTCGCGGTGACATACCACGCCGTCATGAGCAGCGTCGCCACCGCGTTGCCGGCGGGCGATTGCCGTCGCATGGCCGCGACCAGCGATTCGACCGCCACCATGATCCACCAGATGCCGCCGAAGACGAGCACATCGCGCCAGAGGAGCGCGGGGGATTTGAGAATCCACAACGTGGCGAGGGCGATCAAGCCGCCGATTGCCACATAGCGCAAGGGACGAAACACCGGCGATTCGACGATCTCTCGCGCGTGGTCGCGCGGAAGCGCCGTTGCGGGTTGCAGGGTTTCGTCATCTTCATCTTGCTCATCGAGGGCGGCAGGCGCTGGCGACCTTCGCCACGGGTAGAAGGACATCGCGAGGCCGACTGCGAGAATGCCGGTCAGGTAGAGCGGCTGCGCCAGCGGAGCGACGGGTGCGCTGCGAAGGAGCAGGGGCGCGAGAAACGCGCCGATGAGCGAGAGCGTTCCGATCGCGATCGATTTCGTGCGCAGCGTGAGCGCGCAGCCGCCGGCGCTCACAGCGCCCATCAACACGAGAGACGACGTCTCCGAGATGAGGTTGTACCAGCCGAAGGATGCGTAGGCCGTGATGTAGAGCGTGCCGAGGCCCGCGGCATAAAGGCCGACCGCGGCGGCGAGGCCGAACCTTCGCATCAGAATTTCGCCGCCTATGAGCAGCCCGGCGCCGAACGCGGTCAGGATCAGGCACTTGACCAGCGGCGGCAGCGCGCCCCACACGCTGCCGACATCGATATATCCCGCGAGGAAGATGGCGCCGATGACGACGGTGATCGAGCCCAGCCACGCCAGCCAGCGCTCACCGATGAGAGTTTCCCACGAGCGGCGGGGAGCATCCGCATCGACTGCATCGGGCTTCTTCCGGACGACATCCCGCCACGAAAGAGGCTCGCGCGAGATTTCTCTGCTGCGGCGCGCCGGCTCGAAGACATCGCGAAGCGAGGAAGGCGCCGCGGCGGGAGTCGAAATGGGCGGCGCGGTGGGTGGTGAAGTTGGTGAGACGATGGGCGGCGCGATTGGTGGAGTGATCGCCGAGGCTGCGATGGCTTCACGCGGCGGGACAGCATCGGCGGAGCGCATGATCGAGTCGACGGGATGACCTGGCCCGACGGGTGCGCCCGCGCCCGGGGCCGCAAGCGGCCGGCTGCGCGCGGCTTCATGCGAAATCGCATGCGGATCCAGTTGAAGGTGCCGCTCGATGCGCTCGATGCGGCGGCCGAGGTCCTCAAGTGCCCGCCTGGTGTCGCTGTCATCGGCCATGGCGTCTCTCCTGCGTTCCCCGCCGGACAATAGTTAGCATACACTCACTTGTCGGCCCCGTCAAGTCCCACCCTCTCTGCAGGACCAGCCGGAACCACGAGCACATGCTGGCTACTCGCCGCTCACCCACCGCCCACCGCGCCACAGGGCACGGCTGGGGTTCACGCCCAGAGCATCCGCGATGAACTCCCGCTCCGCTCCGCGGTAGCGGGGACCCGGACACGAAAGAGAGTTCATTCGGCGACCCACCGCCCGTTGCGCCAGAGCGCACGTGCGGGATTGACCCCAAGTGCACCCGAAATGTCTCCCGGGTCGATCTCGACGATCGGCTGACCTCCGGTCAGCAGCAGTTCCGCGGACCATGATCGATCCTCGCCCGCGAGCAGGGCCGCCTCCAGCCGCAGCATGGTGATCAGCTCATCCCAGGTCTTGATCGGGCTCTCGCCCGTGCGGTACCGCCGCGCGTTTTCGCGATAGCGCGCTTCGCCGCCGATCGCATCGCCGTAGCGCGCCAGCAGTTCCGCTGCGGCGGGATCCTTGTCGAGTTCCTCCATGGCGCGGTTGCCGAGCCCTCGGCGGTAGTAGCTGAAGGAATCCGACAGCGACGATGCTCCGCCGAGGTCGATGGTGCGCGCCATTTCCGGGGGCGGCCCCCAGTTGGGCTCGCCCTCCCCCCCACCCGGGCGGTCGAGCAAAGCCGCCAGGGCCAGCAGCCGCCGCTTCTCCTGTGGATCATCCGCGAGGTCGGCCAGGGCGAGCGCAGCGCTGCGGCCGAAGGTCGCCGGATCGAGCGCGCCGGCGAGGCGGAAGAGCTGCCGCGCGAGATTGCGATCGTCATCACCGGCGGCGGCATCCATCACCTCTTCGCCCAGCTCGAAGTAGGCGAGCGGGTTGTCGGGAGTAAGCGATTCGAGCCGCGGGGACCAGTCCTCGGGAAGTGATGAAGTGATGAAGTGATGCAGTGATGAAGTGAGCGAGGAGTGAACAGGTGACAGGGTGACGAGGTGAAGGGGTGACAGGGTGACAAGTGGCCACCGGTCGCCCTGCTGCTCTGGATCGGCCTGGCTCCGGGTGCCACGGCCAGCGACCGCAGGGAGTCGGCCGTGCGGGCGGTCACTGATGTCCGCTGCCGCAAGTTGCATTCGCACTGACGACTGCGCTCCACTTCGTTGCGCTCCGCTGTCAGTGGCACCCTGAATCCCCCTCACCCCAGCCCTCTCGTCTCCCGGGCGTCTCTGCGACCGGGGGGAGAGGGAGTTGGCGGCTCCAAGCGTGAAAATCGCACCGCCAAAGGCCAACAGCCAAAAGCTCATCGCTCTCTTCATCATTGCGCTTCTCCTTCTTCCGCCGCGGCTTCCTCGCGGGCGATCTCCAGCCGCAGCATCCATATCTGCGTGATGGCCAGCTCCGTGCGCAGCGACTGCTCGAGGATGTGATCCGCCTCGATGCGCTCCATGGCGGCCCGCTCGAGCAGCGAGCGCGCCTCGGCTGCGAGCACCGGCTGCTCCGCCGTCGCGATATAGGTCAGGAGTTCGAGAACCGTGATCTGGCCGGCCACAGCGCGCTCGATCGGGCCCTGGGCCAGGGCCCGCCGCGTCGCGTGCCGCCGCTCGATCACCGGCAGGGCATCGGGCACGGGTTCGCTCACCATGGAGCGGGACGCAATCGTCCGCCACTCCGCCACCTGGGCTTCGACCGCCTCGGCGGGCTGCGACCACGACACCCCTCCGGCCGTCTCGGGGTGCAGCAGCCGCGCGCCATCCGCGTAACTTTCCGCCAGCGCCTCCGCGAGGAGATCGATCTCCATTTCCGCGAAGGGCATCAGCCGCAGCGCATGCTCGAGCAGCGCCAGCCGCGCGCCCCGCCGCCAGGTGCTCGATTCCGGCGCCGGCAGCGATCGCGAAAGATAGGACCGCAGGAACGAAGCGGTGATCTCGCGCGTGGGCGCATCCACGAACTGATCCACAAGCTGGCGCGCCACGTTCGGCCCGCGCGTGAACAGTTCCGTCACAATCGTCTGAGCGAACAGGCGGAGTTCGGGGATTGGCCCGCGATAGGCCTCCTCGACCAGCCGGCGCGCGTCGATGGGGCCGAGGTCGCTGCCCGCCGTCGAGCGCAGCGAGCGCAAGAGCTCCATGCGCTCATCGACGTTGCGCTCCGCGGCGTCGTAGGCGGCAGCCCACGTGCCGTCGGGCCCGCGCGCCTGCCCGGCCTGCGTCGCGCCCCCGGGCGTGATGCCGCCGGGATTGACCGGGAGGCCGCCGGGCGCCACCGGCATGCCGGGGTTGCTCGGCACCGGGCCGCCCGGTGTGTTCGGCGGCGTGCCTGGGAGGTTTGGGAGGTTCGGCTGATTGCCGCCGCCGGGGCGCGGAACCTGCGTGGGCGGTTGCTGTTGTTGCTGCTGCTGAATCTGCGATTGAATGTTCGACTTCCACCCTGATTCGACGAGCCTCATGGCCTGCTCGGCATCCGCGGTCCGGCCCTGGGCCAGGGCAAGGGCGGCCTCGTTCAGCCACGCCGCGAGCACGACCCGCTGCACGAGCATCTCCGGCCGCCGATCGACCGGCTGCGATAACCGCGACAAACCCGCCACCTGCTGGCGCGCCAGCAGCATCCACTTTCCTCCCAGGGTCGTATCGACCGTAATGCCCCGACCGGCGCTGGCGCTTTCGATCGGCGGTTCCGCGCGCGGCCACGAGCGCTCCATGAAGATCATCGCGTTGCGGCGCAGCTCCTGAGTCGCATCCGGCGCGACGAGCAGCGATTCATTCATCCACGGCGCCGCGCGCTCTTGAATGAGGAGACTCGTCAGCACCCACAGGTCGCGATTGTCAATCGCGCTGTCGCTGAAGAGCGCCAGCACCTCTTCGCGCACCACCGGCGAATCCCTGAAATCCGCCTCCTCGATCAATCGCGCCAGCACGTTGACGAGCGGGCCGGGTTGGGCCAGGTCCACGGTCGAGCGAAGCACGTGCGCCATCGCCCTGATCAAGGCGCTGTCGTACGCATCATCGCGCCCCAGCGAGTGCTGGGCCTCCAGCCACCTTTCCCAGGAGTCGGCCGCTTCGGGCGACACCAGCGAGAGTTCAACGAGGCGCTCGATGCGCTGGTCCAGCCACACTCGCGCCGCTCCGCCGAACGTCCGCGCCAGGGCCGGCTGTGGATCATTCAGGACATTCTGCACGTGCGCGGCGGCGACCTGTTGCAGGAACGCGGGAAGGTCGGCCCGGCCCGCGATTTCGCCCAGCATGCCCGCGGCCCAGGCGCCCCGCCACAGGTCGAGCGGATCGTCGATGGGCGCGTTCGCCGGCCCCGCCAGCGCATCGATGAATTCCTCCGCTGCGGCGGAGCGATCGGCGATCGCAAACAGCACGTCAAAGACATTCGCTTTGACCGCGCGAACGATGGCGCGATCGCCCTGAACCCAGATCAGGGCCGCCTGCTCGTTGAAGACCAGCCAGTCCTGGCGGCTCATGGCGGATGGTGATTCCGCCACCGACAGTTTTCGCGCCAGTTCGTCGAGGAGCTCGGGAAGGCGCGGGCTCTGGTCGAGCGCATCCGCAACCAGCGCCGGCAGGCGCCCGCCGCGAAACCCCGGCGGCTCCGGCCATGTCGCCAGAACAGATTGCGGCGGCGGGGGTGCGACATCAATTTCATCCGCCCCGTCACCCAGATCGATGGGCGGCTCGGGCGCCTCCTGCGTGATAGCGGGCCCGCGCGATGAATCATCCTCTCCAATCAGCACGCGCAGGAGCAGCAGACCCGCAAGCAGCGTCACCGCGCCGAAGAGAAGCGACAGCTTGATCGTCGCCCACGTGCCCCCCTCCTTGAGTTCCGGCAGCAGCGATTCGGCCACATCGTCGCTGGTGATCTGGCCCGGCATGGGCGCGGGTGGCAGCTCTTCGAACCGCCGCGCCCCCTGCGTGATCTGCGCCACGTCGAATCGCGCCGCCCCTATTCGCGCGTGGCCGCACAATCCCGTCACCACCTTCAGCAACCCCTGCGGAGAGACATTGTGTTCGGCGGCAATCTCGACCAGCTTGGCCCGACTCAGCGCGTTCCAGCCGCCGCACCCAACCAGGATCGCGAGCACGTGACGATCGAACGCCGTGAGGTCCAGACGGTGTGGTGGCGCGGCGAAGATCACCTGGCGCGCGGGCGCAGGTGGCGGCGCTGCATCCAGCACCGGCCGCTGAGGCGGCGGCTGCGAGGGCGCAACCGCCGGTCCGCGCGACGCCGTTGGCCATGCGCCCTCCGGTGCCGCGGGCGCCGCAACCGATGTTGCCGCCATGCCGGGTGCGCCTTCACCTGGCTCCAGCAGAGTCCGCGCCGCTTCATACAGCCGGGCTCGCACGCCCTCCGCCTCCGCGCTCTCGTGATTGGGATGATTGTCCACCCGCTGCAACTGCGATTGCAGCGCCTGCAGCACGGCCCGGGGATGCCGCTGGCCCGGCGTCAGCGCGAGAATACGGAACGCATCCGCGCTGGCGCTCATCCCCAGGTACTTGCGGAAGGGGTCGTTCATGCGCGCTCGTCTCCCAAAGACCCGCCGCCTTCTGCCTCGCTTCCCCTTTCGCCTTCGCCCGCGGCTGGAATCGATTCATCGAGCCGCCGGAACCGCTCATCCCAGGGTGGCGGGCCATATTCGGGATAGATCGCCTTGTGCTGATCCATGACCTCGCGCGCATGGGCCGGTTCATCGGCCGCGAGCATTTCGATCAGGTGGTACTTCGACTCCAGCCATGCTTCGCTGCCCGCACTCGTTCCCGCGACCAGCTTCCGCCACGCCGCAATCGCCGCCTCTCTGGCGCCGAATTCCGGCCCCAGCAATCCGATGGCGCGGAGAAATGTCGCGTTGCTCGGATGCGCGTTGAGCAGGTGATCGTACAGCACGAACGCCCGATGTCCCTGCTCCTCATCGCCCTCGCGTTCCCACAGCCGCATCGCCGCCTCCGCCACGGTCGCGAACGCCGTCAGCACCGCGGGCTCGTCGAGCGATCGCCCCGCCTCCTCCAGCTCATTCAACGCCCGGCTGCCCAGCCGCACGACCCGCCTCAGCAGATCCGCCCCGGGAGTCGGATCGGCGCGCCATTCGTCCGCCGCGTGCTTGAAGATCGCCCGCGCCGCCGCCACAGTCCACGGCGAATCGCTGCTGCGCTCCCACATCCGGTCGCTGACGGCTTCCGCCGCTGCGATGTCCCCATCGATCATGTGCAACTGAAAGAGCCGGTAGTCGAGCTCGTCGATGATTTCAGCAAGTTCGACGATCCCCTCTTCACCCATCGCCTCCACGCGCGCCAGCGTCTGCTCGGCCGCGCGGGTCCGCTCGATGTCCGATGTCAGCGCGACTTCGAGGATCCGCCGCGCGCGAATGAGGTACGTCGAGCGCCCAGAATCATCCGTGGCAGCCAGCGCCGCCTCGTCCATGGCGAGCCATTGCGGAAGCTCGACGTTGAGAAACCGCTCGCCGATTTCGATCCGTCTGTCGCCCGCGGCGTCGCGGAACAGTTGATACAGCATGTCCGAAGCACGCTGCTGCGCGATGGCGAAGTTCTCGCTGTTGGCCGGCACATCCAGCAACTCGTCCACCAGTTCCAGCGACGGCTCCATGCCCTGCTCCGCCTGCCGCAGCACCAGCCGCGGCGCATGCTCGCTGCTGGGATACCGTTCCAGGAACTTCCTGATCAGCGCGTCGAGCCGCGCCTGATTGGCATCGCCCGAACCAGGGCTGACGACGCGGTCGAGCGACACGATCGCCATCCACAGCGCCTCCGCCGCTTCGGAGGGTGGCAAATCGTCGGATGCCAGGTCGAACGCGCGCTCCGCCTCGAAGAAGCGCCCGCTGAAGTAGTGACACCACCCGATCAGCGAGCGCGCTCCCGCCGCTGCGCTCGCGAACTGGGCTGCATCCTGCTGCATGGTGGCGTCGTTGAACCGCGCCGCCGCCTCCTGGTAGACGGCCTGCAGCTCGGGATCGGTGGTGGGCACGTCGTCGCCGTGCCGCTCGCGCGCCTGCTGATACGCCTGAACGCCGCGCACGTACAGCGGCGCAAAGCCGCGCTCGCCCATCCATTCCACACCGTAGCGGGTCGCGAGATCGAGCACCTGCTGCAGTTCGCCGCGCGTCGCGAGTTGCGCAATCAGCCCGCGCGCCAGCCCCGCCGCCTCGGTGTTCTCAGCGGCCTTCTCAAGCGCGGCCGCCGCAGCCAGCCGCACCCACGCCAGCGGCGGCTCCTCACCCGCCCCAGCCACCGCGTCCAGCACCGTGCGCGCCCCGCGAAAATCGCCGTGCTCCAACAGGATCGCGATCCGCCACGCCGGCGCCTGATCACGAACGCTCTCGACCACTTGTTCCTGCTCCAGCAGGTCGATCCACCGCATCGCCGCGTCGGGGCCGGATGTGATTGACTTGCAAAGCGCCATGCCCAGCACCGCCCGTGCATAAGCCTCGGTCGTCAGAAGGTCGCGCGAGACTTCGTCAGGTGTGAGCCGCCGGATCTCCGGGTCGATGATCTGCGAGAAGAATGTCTCCGCGCTGCCGGCCTCATCCTCGCTCTGCCCCAGCCACGCACGGTAATACTGCGCCCATGCCAGAAGAAAGAGGGCTCGCGCGTGCAGTTGCGCGAGCTTCTCGACCTCTTCGTTCAGGCGGGCTGTTTCCGCGCCCCGCGAACGGCTTCGTCGCCGCTCCGCCACCTCGATCTTGTCTTCCAGCAAATCGCGCAGGGCTGCGAACTGCGGAATGACATCGGCCAGAACCGCGCTTGCCCGCGCCAGGCTGTCCTCATCGCTCAAACGAAGTCGATGGTTCTCCGCGATCTTCTCCGCGCTGCTGTAGCTCCCCTGCAGCAGTGCCAGGCGCAACTCATCCGCCGATTCCTCCGGCACCAGCGCCAAAAGATCGCGGCTGCGGGCCTCGAGGTCCACCCGCAGCGACACGTCCTGCGTCGTCTCCAGAAGCTCCGCA
>Ga0326597_10014003_pt1 | contig 10520 bp, 7 predicted proteins | sample RVTome_12_FD_203789 | JGI IMG/M metagenome (GOLD analysis project Ga0326597, IMG submission 203789) | Soil microbial communities from uranium-contaminated site in the Upper Colorado River Basin, Wyoming, United States - RVT100D185 | ecosystem: Environmental > Terrestrial > Soil > Contaminated >... | reverse complement strand
TCCCCGACATGGGTTCGACCAAAGTATTTCATTCGGTCGGGAATTGGGTCCTGGTCCCTCTCCCCAGACACCCTACCAGAAGGTGTCCCATCGTTGAGGCTGGTGGCTTGACCAACCCCGTCTCTGTCACAGCTAAACCGTAGTGCCTGCTCGGTTCTGCTATGTCAGAGGCTCCGCCGGGTTTCCCGTTTGGAGCGTGGTCGAAGTGGCTGCCTCGACCTTCCTTCGTATGCTGGGTTGGTGCCAACCAACCCTGACTTTCCGAAGCACCGCAGTGAGTCTCCCCTCAGCGGTGAGACGGACAGTAGCCGATGCTGGGGATGCCGTCAACAACTATTTTCGGGGGTCGCGTCGTTTTCTGGGAAGGCTAGTTGGCGGGCTGGCAGGTGTAGGTCTCGCCGTCGCACTGGAACCCCAAGTCACAGTGGGCGTCGAAGACGCACTCCACACAGCGACCCATCTCCGGGTCCTCCGTCGTGCAGTGCGGGATCGCGCTGTCCCCGTCGCAGGCATCCCCACCACAGGGAAGTCCACACACCCCCGCAGCCATGTTGCACGCCAATTCAAGGCGGCAGTCGTCGTCCTCGTTGCATTCGCGCTCGGGCACGCAGTTGCTGTTCATCGGGTCGCGCTCCGACCGCGCACACGTCTCGCCCTCGTCACAGTGACGGTCCTCGAAACAGACCGCACAGATCCCACTGTCGCAGTGCAGGTCGCCGCACCCCTCGCCGCACCAGCCACCACATCCATCGCTGCCGCACTCCCGATTGGTGCAATCGGGGACGCACGCGACGTCGTTCGTGATGTCCTCGTCACCCGCGTGATCGTTCGTGACATCTTCGTCGCTCGTGATGTCCCCCGCGACGTCCTCATCGGGGACGACCAGGTCTTCGCCGTTCTCCGCATCGGGGAGCATCGGGTTGCCCAGGTCGGTCTGCTCACCCGCCGTGTCGTCCACGGGGAAGACGCCGCTACGCCCGTCGTCCCCGTAGTCGCAGCCCGCAACCACGAGCATCAGAATCGCCAGCATCCAGTTTCTCATCGCACACCTCCTTAGATGTCCTACACGCCTACTACGGGCAAGAACATCGTTCTGAGCCCTCAAAGTTTCTTTTCGAAAAAGGCTCAGAACAAGTCGGGCGCCCGTAGTAAGCGTGTAGGCGGGGACAGCGAGCCCCAGAGACACTGAAAACCTCGGATGATGGAAAGGAGAATAACGATGCGGGCGTAGCCCTGTCACTTACACATACCAACTTATAACGAGAGCGGAGATACTGAAAACCTCGGATGATGGAAAGAGAATAACGATGCGGGCGTAGCCCTGTAGACAAAGGAACTGGCTGAGATACACGACAGCGACAGCAAGCCCGACGTAGCAACGAAGACTAGGAGCACAAGATGCGGTGGTAACATCAGCCGAACACATCCGTCTCAGGTAAGCCGCCGGCGCCCTCCGGCGGCTTGCCGCGTTTAAGGAGATGGTCGCGGTGTTGTTCTTGCTGAAAGAGGGAAGCTACACCCTGAACGACAAACGCCCCGGAAGCCGAAACCACCGGGGCGTTTGAGGCGGTCAGGCTAGACCCTAAAGCCTAGCCCTTCGCGGGGTTACCGCGTGACGGTGAGGCGCGCCAGACCGCGGGGGTTGTACGCCCCCAGACCCAAATTCTCGAAAATCGAGAATCCGATCATCCGGCGCTTCGGGTCGTCCGCGCTGAGGACCGTCAGCTCGGTGCGCACCGGGATGCGACCGAACATCTCGGGCTCGCAGCACAGGTAGACCGTGCCGTTCGGGACGAGTCGGCTCGTGACCACGTTCGCGCCGTAGATCACGCCCTGGAGACCCGTCTTGAGCAGCGTTGCCTGCGCCTCGATGTCGAGGATGTCGCGCCCGAACTTGCGGATGTCCGCGTAGTCCCGCGCGTTCATGTAGATGCGGGCGACGCGGAGGTCGTGCCGCTCGATGAGCGCGAAGGCGTCGGCGAGCACCGCACCCGAGATCGGGGCGATGACCGGGATGTCGGCGTTGAGCTGACCCGGGAGCGAGTCGAAACCGGCGGTGGCGACCGAGTCGAGGACGGCGAACACGCGCTCGTCTTCGGCAGCCTGGATCTGCGCACGACCGAGATCCTGGGACCGCTCGATGAGGTCGAAGCGGCGCTCCTTGATCTGGGTCAGCGGGATCTCTGGGTTCGACGCGATCTCGAAGAGCGGGAAGATGACACGCCGCGGCTTCGTGACCGCGAGGATGTTCTGCCCTTCTTCGCCGACGACGTACGCCGTCACGTCGGGGTCCTTGTCGTAGATCGGGAGTGCCCCGTCCGGGAGCTGCTCGACGAGGAAGGTCTTGCGACCGACCGCGGCGTAGTCGCGCCGGGTACGAAGCGGCTGGGTCATCGACGCGGCGAGCTTGGCACGCCCCTGCGGAGTCTTGATGTACTCCCCGATGATCTTCTGCTTGACAGCATTGGTGACACCCATCGGATGCTCTCCTTCCGCCCTACAGGGCTAGATGCGCTGGTCGTAGACCAGATCACCCTGGGTGGCATCGGGGACCATCTTGACGATGCCGATGACAGTGGGAGCCGCCCGGAGCGTGGTGGCGGCGGCGTCGATGTCGCCCTGCTCCCACGTCTGGTCGGTGGTGTTGTTCGTGAAGTCCGCCGCGATGGCGTTCGTCAGGTAGCCGTTGTGCGAGGCGTAGAGCATCTGGGCGACGTTGTACGCCGTCAGAGCCGCGCCCGCGGCGGCTGCCGTCAGGACCTTGTCCTCGAACAGCGTGTTGCCGAACGTGCCCTGCCCCGAGACGTACGGACCCTTGCCGGACGCGGTGCCTGGGGTGTTCTCGAAGCTGTTGCCGTTCGCGGAGTTGATGAACACACCGAGGATACCGACGTTCGCCGTCGAGATCGCGGTGGGCCCACCGATGAAGTTGGACCCACCACCGGCGTCGCCACGGGCGAACGCCACCGAGCCGCTCAGAACGCCCGAGAGCGTCTGGTCGACCTGGGCGGTGATCGTGGCCGCAGTGGTCACGATCGGGGGGTTGGTCTGGGTGAACGAGTCGTCCGTGAGCACGCCGACCGAGTTCGCGATCCCGATATTCAGGATTCGCAGCGCGCTCGAAGACTCCGTCCAACCACCGCTTGCCTGTCCGAGCAGAGGCATGATTTCCTCCAACTCCCTGTTTACAGGGCGTGGTTTGGGATGACCGGGACTGCATCTGCATCCACGGTCCGGTGTCCGATGCCGCCCCTACCACGCTGGCAGGCTTGGCTGTCATCTATAAGCGATGTCGTATAGGGGAAATAGTGTGGAATTCTGCGGGCAACCCCCGTTGTTGCTATCTCGCCCCGGAATTTCGGGGCGAGATAGCAGGGGGTTAGGGGGGCTGGTGATCAGAAGAAGGTGCCGATCAGGAGAAAGAGCTGCTGACGTCCGGGTCGGATGCCCAGAGGCTCGACAGGTCGTCTTCCTTCTTCGACGCCGTGCGGGAGACGGTGCCCACAGTGCGAACGCCGCGGCTCGCCGTGCGGGGCTGCGGGTTGAGCAGGTTGCTGAGGGAGGCTTCCTTGTCGGAGCCATCCTCGGCATCGTCCTCATCCTCGTCGTCCGAGCCGAAGACCGTCTTGAAGGCGGCTTCGTCGGCGGCGGTGATCTGCGTGCCGTCGCTCAGGCCCATCGGGTCGAATCCGGTCTGGAAAAACTCGGCGTCGCTGGCTTCCTTGTCGGAACCCTCGTCGTCCTCGTCATCGTCCTCGGATGCCTTCTTGCCCTTCTTGCCTGCCTCGACGCCCTCGTCGTCCTCGTCATCGTCCGACTCGCCGCCCTCGTCGTCCTCGTCGGGCTCGGCGTGGTCTTCCTCGTCGTCGCCCTTCTTGGCTGCCTTCTTGGCCTGGGCAGCCTTGAGAGCCGCGATTGCCTTCTTGGCTGTCTTCTTGGCAGCCTCGATCTCGGCGTCGTCCTCGTCGTCCTCATCGGCGTCATCATCGGCGCTCTTGGACGCCATGACTCCGCCGCAGCCCATGACCGCGTCGTCTTCGTCCTCGACGTCGAACTCCATCGCGTTGAGCATGTCCAGCTCGTCCTCGTCGAACTCGGCGTACTGACCGAAGCTGGCTGCCTTGTCGGAGCCCTTGCCGTCGTCCTTGCCGTCGTCCTTGTCGTCGCCCTTGTCGTCCTTCTTGAACTGGTGACCCTTGAACTGCTCGGGCATCTCACCGGCGAAAACTTCGTGCCGGGAGACGATGCCGTCACCATCCGTGTCGAGGGACGCGAACAACTGACGCGGGCCACCCCAGTCTTCGGCGGTCACGAAGCCATCGCTGTCGTGGTCGTAGGCGTCGAACATCGCCAGGAACGGCTGGGCGGCTGCCTTGTCGTTCTGGAGCGAGATCGCCTTCTCGTCCTTCTTCTCCTGCTCCGCGGACTCACCCGAAGCACCGAGGGTCTGACCGTTGGGGTCGTTCTGACCTGCGGCTGCCCGCAGAGCCATGACTTCGTTCTCCATCGCCTTGAGACGTGCCTCCATGCCGAAGCCATCGTCCATCATCGGGTCGACGACGACTTCGTCGTCCATCATCGGGTCGACGAAGTCGTCGTCGTCCATCATGTCCATGTCGTCGGCGAAGAAGCCGCCGAGACGCTCGATGGATGCGTCGAGAGCACTGTCATCCATCGACATGAACCCGAACGCCTGGTCTTCGACCGCGTCCCACGCCGCCTTCTTGCCGAGCGTCGCACGAGCGAGACGCAGCGCCTTTGCGGACTTCTGCCGTACCAGCTCCATCAGACTGGCCTGACGACCGACCTGACCCTGGTGCGCCGGGTGATCCTGGTCCTCGACGCCGTAGCCGGGGATCGCTGGCGGACCACTGTCCGTGTACGGACCGGGGTGAACGTCCTCTGCGAACTCGGACGGTCCACCGATCATGTACGGTGCGCTGCCCGGGTCTTCCTGAGTGTGTGCCGGGTGGTCCTGGTCCTCGACACCGTAGCCGGGGGTCGCTGGAGCAGCCGCCGCCTCACGGTCGAGGGCCGCCCACGTCATGCGCTGACGCTTGCTCATCGCATATTCTCCTTGGTTCTGGCGACTGCCAGGGAACTTGATGCAACCCCACTACGAGCCTGGCCCCGCACCGGGATGAGCTTGCCGAGCCGGAAAAGCACCTTGGCCTCGGCTGTTGTGGGCTTACGGCCGAGAGCCGCCCGACAAGCCCGCACGAACTGATTCACGTCTTCGTATTCGCTGACCGAGCCCAGTCGCATAGCAGCCCGATACAGCGGGATCGGAATTTGGACGTCGTAGGACGCACTCAGCTCCGCGACCCGATTCATCAGGTCAGCGTCACTGGATGCCGTTCGGCAGATGTACGACAGCGCCCCACCATATGCCGCCTTACGGCTCTGGTCAGGAACCAGGTCGTCCATCATTAGAGAGGACTGATGAACCAGGTTGTCGTTCGGAGCCAAGGACGAATCCTCGGGACCTAGCGCATCCTCCTGATCCTTCTCGTCCATATCCTTCTTGAGCTTCTTGCGCACACGGTCCTTCATGTGCGTCGTCAACTCATCTTCGATGTCGTCGAACGGACCCTTGCTCGGGGCGGCTTCGGCAGGAGCAGCCTCTGCTTCGTCCCCACCACCCTCTTCATCATCCCAACCTGCCATGAAGTTGGCGACCAGCGCCGCAACCTTGCGACGGGTGCCTCGACTCCACTGCTCGGGTGGGGTGGCGAGGATTGCCGAAGCAACCTTGCCCAGTTCATCGTTCGGATGCAGAGCAATGACGTTTCGCAGAACAGCACCCGTGAAAGCCGGGGTTCCTACCCACGAGCCTTCGACGAACACGACACCGCCAGTCGGGTCGAGTGACTTGTGCCCACACAACTCGGCGACACGGTGCTGCTGACCTTGCTCATCGAAGAACGTGTTGCCCTTCTCGTATTTCACACAGTTGCACATTTCGGTCTCGTCGGCAGCCCAATGCCCACACTTCGTACATTGAGTACCGTCAACCGTGCAACCCATTGAAAGTGTTGACATTTTCCCACTTACAATGGCTTCCACCAGGTCGATGTGCTTGCGGTCCGTCGCGATGAGGATGTCGATGTAGACAGAGTCGCCAACGTCGCGGGCGACCGCGTCGATGATCCGACCCCTCGACATCTCCTCGATTTGGACGTGCTCCACGAAATTGTGGCCGCCGATGAAGGTCCGGAAGCTCTTGAGCAGAACATCCCGGTCCCAGGCGTCACAGTTGTGAACCGCCACACCCCCTGCGATGTACGAGTGGTCTTCCTCCGTCTCGAAGTTGTAGACCGGACCCCTATACTCCACTGGGGAGATCCCCGTGAACATCTGGAGGCAGTAACCGTTCAGGAATCGCAGATCCGGGGATTGCTGGAATCCCCCTCGGGCTTCTGCTGCTGCCTCATAGGCGTCCGCATATACCGTATCCTGCACCAGATCCGAGATGTAACCCGCTCCGCAGGACACCACCCACGAGTGGCACTCCTTGCTCGGGTCGGACACCACTCGGACCGCCCCGTCAACCACCAGCCGCCGCCGACCCTCGGACACTGTGTGGTGCATCCTCGGGGCTACCCCCTGCCGGTGGAGTAGAGCCCGCATCTGGTTGGCAAGGCTCTGCGAGCCCGACGTGCCAGTCAACCGGAAGTCTCCGGGCACATCACCCCCGACACCCGTGTCAAACGCCGACCCGTCCCCCTCGAACCAGCCCCGCAGAATTTCCACCTGAATAGCGATGGGAGCAGTGAGCAGATCCCGGTGCAGCCGCTTATCCGTGGCTCCTTCCCCGAAAACGTGCCCGGAGAAGAAATCCACGGCCTTCCGGCAGGTCTTGGTCGTGACGTGGATGCCCCGGTCATCGGAATGAGGTCGCACCACGCACTCGATGCCGAACTCAGTTCGCATCAAGTCGCAGACAGCCTTAGCGAGGGTGTGCCGCTCGTCCTCGTGGAACGCCCAGCAAACCCCCACTCGTTCGTTGCCGTTCCGGCTGTCCAGTTCGTAGTAGCCCTCGGCAGCGAACAACCCCACGAGACGGGCTTGACCCAACGTCAAGCCAACATCTTGCTCACCTGGAACAACTGGCGTCGCCGCAAAATCATTGCTGGTAAGGCAAGATGCCCCCACGAACTGCCCATGCTTGTTCTGGCGCAGGGTCGCGTTAGGCACCTTGTACTGGTAGTAGCACTCTTTCGAGCAGTAATGCTTGCCCAGCAAGTGGGACACGGTACGGTGCTCGCGGGAGATTGGACCCCCACAAGCTACGCACTCGGTGTTTGACAGGAAGGCGAAGAACGGGTGCTCGGAGGTAACGAACAACCGCTCGTTCGACCCACGGACCTTGATCTCCAACAACTCCCCATCGACATCGTGCCGGAATGTCTCGGTGACCCGACGTGCCCGAGCCTTGTGGGTGAGCACCAGATCCCCGACCTGAACCTCCTCGATGGGCTTGACGGTGCCATCCGCCATCGTGATCGACGTGCCGGGGATGAAGCAGTTGTTGTTGATGTACTTGTCAGAGCCCCGCTTGACCCGATAGTTGGCGAACATCCGGTTGACCCGGAAACCGCCTTCCATTACCGAACCGAGCTTTGCGTTCGGGGGCTCATACGTGTCCACTGACGCCACGATGGTTGCGTGTGTCAGCAGGTAGTCCTTTGGGCTGAATGGCTTGCCCAGGATCTCGCTGGCTCGGGCGACCAGGTTCTCGGATACCTCAGCAGACGCCTTGGCTGCCGTACGAACCTGTGCCCAAGCACGCCCAGATACCTTGGGCTGGATGATGCTGGCTCTGGCTTCCTTGACGAATGCCATCAGCTAGCCTCCGCCTTCACATCTCGGACGGACTCGAACCCCTGGTCCATCGTCTCGTCCCACTCCGCCTGCAACCCGTCCTGTGATGCCTCGTCGTCCTGGTATTCCGAATCCCCCAAGATGTCGCACCGCTTGATCAGGAACAGACACTGGGGGCAACCGAGCAGACGATGGCTCTGTCCGTCCTGCCTCTTGTAGTTCGCTGGTCGAAGATACGGACGGTCGCCTGTCTCCTCGTGCGGGTGACACTTGGGGCAGGCATATTTACCCCCGTCCAACTCTTCCTTCGTCGCCCGGTAGTGCCGGTTCTTGCTCGCCCAGTAGAGCGCCGACTTCACGAAAGCGTGGGCAACCCGGTCCATGGACATCGATGCCCGCTTCGCCCCTGGACCACCGGGTACACCGACCGTCCCGGCACCACCAGGAACCGTAACGCTCTCAGCATCGGGGGGTTTGGCGATGCTATCGGTGACACGCTGCACATCTTCGACAGAGTAGCGACCTGAACCCCACGCGAATTCAAGGTCGACTTGCCCGATGGCAGGCCACACCGCAACCACACGCCCCGCCTGGGCCTCATCCGTGGCACCCCCAGCGAGAGGGAACGCCATGTCGCCAACAGTGAACTCACGGGCTCGCTGCTGATAGTCGACGTAGACGGTAGCGTGTCGGTTTCCCACGAGACCTCCAGTGCCAGAGACTCGTCAGACCGATGTAGCGAGCTTCGCGAAGATGTCGGTCATCTGACCGAGCTTCTCGACGGCTGCCGGCGGCACGTCACCCGCGAAGTGCGGCAGGACGTGGGCGGCGGCAACAGCCAGCGAAGCAACGCGGTCCTCGGACTCGCTGCCCTGGAGCAGACGGGCCTGGAACTGGAGGACGTTCAGACCTGCATTCGCCAGCTTCGTACCGAGCGCCTTCGTGCCCTCGTGATCGGAGGCTGCGCACTTCGTCGCTGCCTTGTTGATGTCGAGGTAGAGAGCGGCGAGCTTCGTGCCGTTCGCCAGGGCTGCCTGGATGCCAGGCTTCGGGGTCTGGCGCTCCGGCTTGATCTTGTCCGGACCCAGCTCACCACCTTCCTGCGACTCGCGAAGTTCGCGGTTCTCCTGCTGCGAGAAGTGACCGCTCATGTAGGACTCGTCCGCTTCCTGCTCCTTGGGACCGGACTTCTCCTCACCGATCTGCTCGGGATCTTCACCGATGAACTTGCCCTCGTCGAAGACGTCATCGCCCGTGAGACCCTGCTTGCGCTGAGCCGCGAGCACAGCGAGATTGATCCCGGCGTGCTTGGCGAAACGATCCGAGAGCATGTCGCACTGGAGTGCGAACTTCTGGGCGATCTCGGGAGTGATCCCGTACGACGCTGCCTTCGCAATGACCATGCTGGCTGCTGCGTCGAGAATCTCGCCGTCGGCCAGAGCCGCCTGCTTGGTGATCTGATCGGCCATCTTGGTATTCCTCCGCGCCTGTCGAGATGGACAGCTAGGGCGCACGATGGCCCCTCGCTAATACCAGCCCGTGTATAGGGGAAATAGCGCAAGTTTCTGCCGAACTGGCAGTTACGCCACCTACGCCTCCCCTTCGCCCCCGTAAACCGCTTGCTCCATGTCAGTGAATTCCTCGGGAGTCATGTCCTCAATCCGCTTTCGCTCTGCCGGGTCTGTGACCCCTTCGAGCCACTTACGCTTCTTCTCTGCGAGCGGCTTCTCGGGTCGGAGCGTCTTGTCGTCTGCAATGGCAGGATCTCCACCATTGGCAATGCTCCGAACCACTGCCCAGGAGACATCCTGGGGATCGGACTGGTCGTCACCATCTTCGACAGCCTTGACCGTCGCCTTGGCAATGCCCTGCTGCAATTCCACCGCCTTCGCCTTCTGAGACTCCCAGAACGCCTTCTGCTCTTCATCATCAGCAGCCGCGAGAGCGGCTTCCAACCACTCGTCCATCAGCTCCTTGGTATCCTCGACGACCGCATCCTCCAGAGCTTTCGCAGTAGCGTCATACGCCTCGGGGTCAGTTGCAGCGTCCGGCTTTTGCCGCGTGATGCTCGCGGCAATACCCTGCACTGTGACCATCGACGTCACGCCCATATCCACAAGCGTGGCTCGAAGCAACTCGGCGACTCCTGGGGCTAGCTTGATCTTCTTGTCCGCTGCCTTCGCCAGAACGTCCGCAATGGGCTGCCAAGGAGCCCCCTGCGACACCTCTGCCAACTCCTTATCGGATAGCTTGCCCAGAGCATCCCGCACGGCTTCCCGACCCTCTGCCTGATAGACCTGTGTGCTGTCGTCCAGGAACAACACCTTGGCCTTGCCCTGTTTCGCCAACTCCTTGACGATCGGCTTCAACCGCTTGTTGACCGGATCACGCAGCAACTTGCCGTCCTTGCCCCGCACGGCAAGGTTCTCGTCATTGAGCACACAAGCTGCTTGGATGCCATCAATGATCGAATTCAACTCCTTGACTTCAGGGCTATCCAACTTCAACTCCGCCAGTTGGGATACCGCCGTACGGGCGACCTGGCGTCGCTGCTCTGCGGTTACGTGACGATAAAGAGTCATCGCCTTCTCAGCACGATCAGAGCGGGCGGAATGGTCCAGCTCATCCGTGGACAAGGGATGCCCTCCCAGATTGCTGGGGTCCAGCAGAATCTTATCCCGCACCTTCGACTCGAC
>Ga0326597_10014002_pt1 | contig 10520 bp, 8 predicted proteins | sample RVTome_12_FD_203789 | JGI IMG/M metagenome (GOLD analysis project Ga0326597, IMG submission 203789) | Soil microbial communities from uranium-contaminated site in the Upper Colorado River Basin, Wyoming, United States - RVT100D185 | ecosystem: Environmental > Terrestrial > Soil > Contaminated >... | reverse complement strand
TATGCGCAGATTCTCAATCTGTATCAGCCGCCGCGAACCTATGGTCTGACGGTGCGCTGGCGCAGATAGCGGCGATATCGCCAATTGCGTAGACATGGTGGCGGGCCGGACCCTTCGGGTTTCGGCTCGTTGCCGTTTCCCCGGATCGCGCGAGCGCTTGTGCTCGGCCCGGGCGGGATGCCGGCTTGCTCGGCGACCGGCCTTACGGCATCACGCCGTGCCGGTAGACGGGCCGGGGCGCTCGGGAACGGCGATTGCGCGCGAGCGCGAGGGCCTCGATCAGCCGCGCCCGCGTTTCGCGCGGATCGACGATGTCGTCGACATTGTTGATGGCCGCGGCATGAAAGGCGCCGGCAGCGCGGCCGTAGTTCGCGATCAAGGCTTCCTCGAGCGCGCGGCGGTCGTCGGCTTTCTCCAGTTCCCGCGCATGCGCTGCAAGAACGGCACTACGCGCCGGCAGCGAACCCAGGACGGCGCCGGGCCAGCAAAGGATCAAGGTCTGACCGGAACGGCCGCCGCCGCCCATGGCGCACGCCCCGAATCCGAATGCCTTGCGGATAACGACGGTAATTCGGGGCACATCCGACCAGGCGAGCGCATAAGCGAGCGCCAGGCCCGCGCGCAGCGCGCCTTCGCGTTCGGATTGTGGACCCGGCATCACGCCCGGCACGTCCTGCAGAAAGATCAGCGGCACGTGATAGGCCGTACACAGATCGATAAAACGGCGCGCCTTGCGCGCGGCAGCGGCCGTGATCGCGCCCGCCTGCACGATGGGCTGATTTGCCACGATGCCGACGGGGTGCCCCGCCATCCGCGCGAAGCCCGCAATGATCATGCGCGCGTGGTCCGGTGCGATCTCCAGGAAGCTCGACGCGTCGACGAGCGCCCGGATGACGCGCTTCATGTCGTAAGGCTGCCGCGGATCGTCCGGCACGACCGCCATCAGAGCTTCGGCGTGTTCGCTCTCCGGCGCCTGCGCGGCGATGGCCGGCGGCCAGCACCACGCATTGGTCGGCAGGTAGGATAGGAAGCGCCGCGCCACGTCGATGGCTTCGATCTCGTCGCGCGCCGCATTGTCGGCAAGGCCGGAAAGGACGCAATGCACCGAGGCCCCGCCCAAGGCTTCTTTGTCGATATCTTGGCCGGTCGCGGCCTTGACCACCGGCGGTCCGGCGGCGGCCAGCATGCTCGTGCCTTCCACCATGATGATGAATTCACTCAGGCTCGCGATCAAAGAGGAATCGCCGGCGCTCGGCCCCATGACGACCGCAACCTGCGGCGCGATGCCGGAATGGCGCGCCATAGCCAGATAGTGCGGTCCTTCGGGCAACCCCTCGCCGATCATCTCTTGGGCACGGGCGCCCGCGCCGTCCAGCATCCATACGATTGGAACGCGTTCGCGGCTGGCGATCTCCACCGCGCGGAGCTTCTTTTGGCCATGGACGATGCCGAATGTGCCGCCCTTGACGGTGAAATCCTCCGCGACGATGTAGGCGTAACGCCCCTCTATGCGTCCGCTTCCCGTGACGACACCATCGGCCGGCGTGACTTCGTCTACCTGCTGCGCATGACCATGCTCGCCCAAATGCGAGGCAAGCTGTCCGTACTCCGTGAAGCTCCCGGGATCGGCCAGAAGCTCTATGCGTTCGCGCGCGGTCCTCTTGCCACGGCCGTGCTGGACCGCTACGCGCTCCGCCCCGCCCATCGTCAAGGCGCGCGCGCGTCTGGCGTCGAGCTCCCGCAGAAGATCCGTCATCGTCATCACAGCAACTCCTCGATCGTCAAAGCGCGACCTCGATGCCCAGGCCGCGCTCCCGCGCGCGCATCGCCGCGCAGTGCGCGACGGCGATATCCTGGATCGCGAGACCGGAGCTATCGAACAGCGTGATCTCTTCGTCGGCCACTCGGCCCGCGCATCTTCCGGTTAGGAGCGCGCCCAGTGTCGCGCCCAGGATCCGTTCGCGGGGCAGGCGTCCCGCGCGATGGGCGTGCTGGCATTCTCCAATGCGCAATGCCTGATCCACCGAATCGACAAAGACGCGCGACCCGGCGACGAGCGCGGGATCGAGCTCCTGCTTGTCCTGCATATCGGCGCCCATCGCTGAGATGTGCGTGCCGGGCTTCACCCATTCGGCCTGGATCAACACCTCGCGCGACGGTGTGACCGTTGCGATGATGTCGGCCTTGCGCGCGGCCGTTTCCGGCTCGGCGCGCAGGATCGGAGCATCGATATGGCGGCTTAACTCTTCCGCAAAGAGCGCGAAGCGCTGATCGCTTCGCGTCCATACGAGGATTTCGGACAATTTGCGCACATGCGCGATCATACGGGCTTCCCAGATCGCCTGGTGGCCCGCGCCGAACAGGGCGAGGATTTTCGCATCCGGCCTGGCAAGGCGATCGACCGCCAGCGCGTCCGCCGCCCCCGTGCGTGGACCGTTCAGCCCGGTCGCCGCGACCATGGCCGTGAGCGCGCCGGTTTCGCCGTCGAACAGCAGCACCGTCGAGGCATGGGCGGCCAACCCGCGCCGTGCGTTGCCGGGCGCATAGGAGCCGATCTTCACGCCGAAGACGGATTTCGTGTCGTCCCGGCCCGATTTGATCGCGATGCCGGTGGTGGGGTCGCTGCCCGCCGCCGCGATCACCGGGAACGCGTGGGCGCGGCCCGCATCGAAGGCGCGGAACGCGTCGCCGACTGCCGCGAGGATATCGTCCAGCGAGAGCAGCGATTGGGCGGCGTCCGGCGGCAATACGAGCATGCGGCCCCCGATTACCAGCCGGCGCAGCGTTCCCAGGATGCGATGGTCTCGCTTCCGGGGTCGAGCACGCGATAGGCGGAATGCCCCGACGCCGTCGCACAGGCGTGCACGGGCAGGATGCGCAAGAGATCGCCGACGCCAAACGTGCGCTCCGGCAGCGGACCGCCGGCACGCGATGCCACGATGCCGTGCTCCTGATTGGTATCGGTGACGATCAAATCGGAAATCGGATCGCCGCGCGCATCGCAGACGAGACCGTAGCGATAGTCGACGGCGTGATCCTTCGTGGAAAGATCGCGCGATAGCGCGGTCCAGCCCGCATCGACGATCAGCCGATGGCGGTCCCTCTGCGCGGCGATCACGCGAGTCAGCACCGAAAGGGCGATATCGGCCGGCGAACAGACGCCGAGACCGGTCATCGTCAAATCGCCGAAGGCGAAGACCCCCGCGCGGACCTCCGTCACGCCGTGGAAACTCGTACCGAAAAATGCGGTCGGCGTGGACCCCACGCTCACCACGGGACAGGGGAGGCCGGCCTCGGCCAGACCGTCGGCCGCGCCGACCGCCGCGCTGCGCTCGCGCTCGGCCATCGCGCGGTGATCCCCGGGCGAGCGTCCATGATAGGAGCCGCCGGCATGGGTCATGACGCCACGCAGTTCCGCGCCTTGCGAGAAATGCAGTGCGCGGCCCACCGCGATCAGCTCGGGATTCCCGGGCACGATGCCCGCGCGCTCTCCGTCGCAATCGATTTCGATCAACACGGGAAAGCGGCAATTGCGTTCCTTGCCGCGTTGGGCGACGCGGCCTGCAACGTCGGGATCGTCGAGGACGATCGTGATGTCCGCGCCTTCGCGGCGGAGGTCGGCGACGCGATCGAGCTTCGCCGGAACGATGCCGACGGCATAGAGAAGGTCCCTCATGCCGCGGCGGAAAAAATACTCCGCCTCTGCCAGCGACGAGACCGTGATCGCGTCCGGTCCGCCCGCGATCATGCGCCGCACGATATTGGCGTTCTTCGCGGTCTTGGCGTGGGGGCGGAAGCCGACTTGGTGACGGCGCAACCGATTGTGCATCGCGGCGATGTTGCGATCGAGCTTCGCAAGATCGACCAGCAGGCAGGGCGTTTCGAACGCTTCGAGCGCCGGCTCCCCGCGCGTCGGGTTCACGCTAGACATCGCCGCGCGCCCGGAGCGCGAGGATCACCCGGCGGCATTCCTGCAGTTCGATTTCCAGCGCCTGTTCGATCGCGCCGCGTATCGGTGCGATCAACGCATTCTTGTAGGCGCGCATGGCCGCGGGCGGGAAGGCCGCGAGGCGCTTTGCGTCCTCCGCAAGCGCATTGTCGAGATCGCGATCGGGAACCACGCGCGCGATCAAGGACTTTTCCATCATTTCGCGGGCGTCGAGCTTTCTGCTGCTGGTCATGACGTCCAGCGCCCAGCCATGGCCGGCGCGCGCCGGAAGAAGAAAGGTTGCGGCACCGCTTGCGAACAGGCCGTGGCGCATCTCCGGCAGGAAGCCCACCGCGCCTTCGCCCCACAGCGCGACGTCGCAGTTGAGGACCCATGAAAAAGCCCCGCCGACGGCCCAACCCTGCACGGCGCAGATCGTCGGCTTGCCCTGCAGCATGAGCTGCCGCGTGACGTGCTGAAGATCGGCGAGACTCGCTTCGAGCGCAGCCTCGGTGAAATCCTGCGCTTTCAACTCGTCGAGATCGTCGCCTGCGCAGAATGCCCGGCCCATGCCCCGCAACGCGATTGCATGAATGTCCGGATCGCGATTGGCGAACCGCAGCGCGTCGATCAATTCGGCGATCAAAATCCGGTTCATCGCGTTGAGCTTCTCGGGCCGGTTCAAGCTGACCGTCGCGACATGGTCCTCGCGCTCGAGCACGACCGACGCGTATTTGGGGGGCCGCGCGTTCATGATTGTGCTCGCCCGTCGCCGCCTTCCAGACGCTCGCGCAAGGCCCGTTTGTCGATCTTTCCGATCGGCAGCATGGGAAGCTCGTCCGCGATGGCGAAGCTCTTCGGAATCTTGTAGTTCGCCAATCTCGCCCGGCAATGCTCGAGAAGTGCGGTCCGATCGAGCGCGCCGGCCCTCGCCTTGATGACGAAGGCATGTCCCACCTCGCCATAGAGCGGGTCAGGCATGCCGATGACGGCGGCCATGTCGACTGCGGGATGTTCTTCGAGGACGATTTCGATTTCGCGCGGATAAACGTTGTAGCCGCCGGACTTGAACATCTCCTTCATGCGGCCGACGAGAACGATGTTTCCGTCCTCGCGCCAAAGCCCGACATCGCCGGTGTGCAGCCAGCCCTCGGCATCGAGGGTCTCCAGCGTCGCTTCGGGCCTGTTCCAGTAGCCCTTCATGACGAAATCGCCGCGCACCTGGATCTCGCCGGGCCGGCCGGTATCGAGTGCACTGCCGTCGGGCCCGGCGATGCGGACCTCGTATTGATCGACCGGCTTGCCGACTGTATGCGCGAGAACGTCGATATCGTCACACGGCGCCACGAAGGTGACGGAACCGACCGTCTCCGTCATGCCGTAGGCGTTGCTGAGGCGCGGCGTGATCTCGCGCAGGCGGCGGATCAGATCGGCCGGCGCGGCCGCGCCGCTCCACGCGACGATCTGGACGCGGGACAAGTCGTATTGTGCAAAGCCCGGCAAGGCGAGCGACATTTGCAGCGTGGTCGGCACACCGCCCCAGACGGTTATCCCGTCGCGCACGATCTCTTCCATGGCCGCGGCGGGGTCGAACTTCTCCAGGAAGGCGATCGTCCCCCCGCCGACGAGCGCATAGCAGCTGATGTCGCCGACGCAGCCGATGTGATTGATAGGAAGGAAATTCTGCACGCGGATCGGCCGCGCGTTCCATATGCCGCATTGAACGCGCGAGCATTTGACGAGCCCCCGATGGGGCAGCAGCGCGCCCTTAGACCGGCCGGTGGAGCCCGACGTGTAGACGATGAGAGCCGGATCGGCCGGCTCGACCGCCTCGCGTCGTGCCAGAAGGATTTCATCCGGCACGCCGCGCCCGGCCCTCAGAAAGGCTTCCATCGCCGCGCTCGATTTCGGTTCGGGATCGCCGTTCAGTATGACGAGACGCGCAAGGAACGGCATTGCCGCGCAAAGCGCTTCCAGCTCCGGCCGGTAGTCGCGTTCGCCGATCCGCGTGCGCGAAAACGCGATCTTCGGCATCGCATCGGAAAGCACGTATTCCAATTCCTGGCGCCGATAGCGCGGATTGAGCCCGACCCAGATCGCGCCGATCGATGCCGTGGCCAGGAAGATGACGAAGTAGTCCGGGTGCGGCGTGCAGAGCGTCGCGACGCGATCGCCCTTGCCGATTCCCGATGCGATCAGCGCCCTCGCGCAGGTGTCGACACGCGCCTGCAACTCGGCGTAATCGATGCGCGTCGTGCCCAGGATCATCGCTTCGGTGCCGGGCTGGATCCGCGCGTAATGGGCCGCATAATCGCTGATGCGCGGCAGTTCGGGAATGTCGGTCCCGGCGGCATATGTCATGGATCAGGCCCGATCCGCGTGGGCGAAGGCGCGTTCCTCGGCGACGAGGAAATTCTCGGTGATGGGGTAAATCCGGATCAAGGCGATGCTGGCGATGATCGATAACGCGGGGATAAGCGCGATCAGCATGCGGATACCTTCGATGGCCGATGCGGGTTGTGCCGCAATCGCCTCGGCAGTCGATTCCCGGAAGCCGCTCGCGCCCAGGACGAGTCCGGCGATCAGCGGTCCGACGGCGAGGCCGAGTTTTTCACTCGCCGTCCAGATGCCGGTGAACACGCCTTCGCGGAAGACGCGCGTGCGCAGATTGTCGAGCCGAATGGCATCGGTCAGCATGGAAAAGGGCAGCATCTGCATGCCGGCGAACCCGAAGCCGAGGATTGCCATCTGCAGCCAGAAGAAGGTCAGGTCGCCTTCCGCGGGGGTGAGGAAAAGGCTGAGCGTTCCCAGGCCATAGACGAGCGAGGCCACCATGAAACTCGCCCGCTTGCCCATGAGCTTCGCGCCGAAGGTCCAGACCGCCATGGTCAGGATGGCGGTACCCAGAAAGACCAGGAAGATCGTTCCGATCAGCGCGGTGTCGCGATGCAGCACATGAATCGCGAAATAGGGGATGCCCGCCGTGAAGGTCCCCATAGCCGTCAGTTGCGTCACGTAGATCGCGAGCAGGATTTGGAACGGACGGTTTCGGACGAGCATGCGGAATTGCGCCGCGAGAGGCGGCGTAGTCCCGGCGCCGGGCATCGTTGACGGCACGTCGCGTGTGGCGAAGAACGCGGTCAACATGCTGGCCGCGCAGATGCCGCCGACGACATAGGACATGGCGGCGTAGCCGTCGCGCCCGCCGCCCGCCCAAGCGACGACATAGGGCGCCAATGCCGATCCCAGCAGAATCCCCGCCATCGCGAAGGTCATCCGATAGGACATGATGATGGTGCGCTGGTGGTGATCGGCGCTCATTTCGGCGGGCATGGCGATATAGGGCACGGCATAGATCGTGTAGGCCGTGGCACTCAGCGTGAAGACGATCAGCACGTAGAAAAAGCTCTCGCGCGGCGTTTCGAAATCGGGAACCGAAAACAGGAAGATGAACGTCACGGTCATCAAGAGCGCGCCCGCCAGCAAATAGGGCCGCCGGCGTCCCCAACGCGATCGCGTTCTGTCCGAGATGAGGCCCATGACGGGATCGGTGACAACGTCCCATATCTTGGGAAGGAAGACCGCCAGTGACGCGAGGCCCGGGGCGATGCCGAGCGTATCGGTCATGAAAAAGAGCAGCAGGACGCTGGGAACGCTCGAATAGATGCCCGTTCCCAGGGAGCCCGCGCCGAAGCCCGCGATCGCGCGCAAGGACACGCGATCCTGCGGCTTCGCTGGGGCCTGGGCCGGCCGGCGCGCGTCGGACTTTCGCATGGGCACTCCGGCATCAGTGCGAACGGGCACCGGCGTTCGCCTTGATCCTCTCGTGGCCCGGTTCGTTGACGAGAAGCGAAAGCCAGCGCGCCACCAGCGCCGGCTTCTCCCGCCCCTCGACCTCGATTTCGCAATCGATGGCTTGGATCACTTCGCCCGGTCCCCTTTCGCGCAATTCGGCCAGCGTGAAATGGCCGCGTACGCGCGCACCGACGGGGACCGGCGCCACCAGACGCAAATGGTCGAATCCATAGTTCAGCCCGTAGCCGCCCGCGCCGACATGGGCGTCCCGGCCATATTGCAGCACATCGTGCAGCAGATGCGTGAGCAGCGAAACGGTGAGGAAGCCGAAAGCGATCGTCGTGGTAAACGGGCTATGCTTTTCGCACCACTGCGGATCGATGTGCATGGGATCGGGATCGAGTGTCACCCGGCCGAACTGATCGATCATGTCCTGGGTAATCGTGACCCAATGCGACGAGCCCAATCGCTGGCCGATCCTGCGGCGGTATTCCGAGAGATCGAAAACAGGTACGGCCATCTTTGCCTCGTTTCGTGCGTCGGTCGTGAGGAAAGCGAAGCAAAGGGATACGCATGCGACGCGTGCCCCTCCGAGCCGTCCCCTGCAACGCGCATCGCTTGACATGGAATTGCGCGGACAAGACAATACTGAAATCAGTTTCAGTTTTTGTCAACGCTGACGACGCCCGGCGTGGGCGGCGGGGCTAGAAGAGGCCGGTTATGCAGATTCTCACCATCTTGGTGCGCGGCCTTGCCTGGTTCGCCGCCCTGAGCAGCCTCGGGCTCGCCTCCTGCACGCCGGTGGAATCGATCTGCGCCGGCGCCGGGAACGTGCTGACCGAGATCAAGGCTCGGTACGATTTTCCCGGCGCGACGCTTGCGATCGCGCTGCCCGACGGAACCGTATGCGAAATGGCGGCCGGCGTGTCGGACCGCGAGACCCGCCGGGCGATGCGGAGCAGCGACCGCATGCTGTCGGGGAGCACGGGCAAAACCTTCGTCTCGGCGACGGCGCTCCATCTCGCGGGGCAGGGCAAGCTGTCGCTCGACGACCCGATCGCGAAATGGCTCGGCGGCGAGCCGTTTTTCGCCGGACTGGCCAATGCGAACGTCATCACGATCCGGCACCTGCTTTCGCATAGCTCCGGGCTCATCGATCATGTCTACCTCGAGGCCTATGCGCATGCCGTGGTCGTCGAGAAGCGCGCGATGGAGCCGCGCGACCTGATCGCATTCATTCTCGATCAACCGGCGCTCTTCGCGCCAGGCGAAGGATACTCCTACACCGACACGGGCTACATTTTGTTGGGATTGATCATCGAAAAGGCGTCGGGTCGCAGCTATTACGATGTGCTTCGGGAGACATTTCTCGAGCGTTTCAACCTCGAGCGCACGTCGCCGTCCGTGACGCCGAAGCTCGCAGGGCTCGTGCCCGGCTATCTGGCTACCGACAATCCCTTCGACCTGCCGGTCAAGACGCTCGATGCGGACGGCGTCATGAGTTACGACCCGGTCCTGGAATGGACGGGCGGCGGATTGATTTCGAATTCCGTCGATCTCGCGCGGTGGGGTCGCATCCTCTATGGCGGCCGGGCGCTCGATTGGGACTATCGCGCCGAGCTGTTCAGGGGCGGCGAGCGCGGCAAGGAAGACGCGCTGCCGCGTTACGGGCTGGGCGTCCGCGTGATGGAAACGCCGCTCGGCCTCGCCTATGGCCATGGCGGGTGGATTCCCGGCTATCGGACGCAATTCGCCTATTACGCCGACATCGATGCGGCGATCGCGATCCAAATCAATACCGACATCGCGATGATGGAAGACGATTCGGCGATCCAGGTCTTGCGCCGCAAGCTCGAGAGCGACGTGCTCCCGCGAGTGAAGCGGTAGGGCGTTTCGTATGCGTCTGCGTTGGAGAAGAATCGCGCTTGCCACGGCGGCCGTGCCCCCGGCTTTCGCGCTCCTGGCGCTTGCCGTGTTGGCGGCTTCGGCCGCCTTCACCAGACTTCCCGGTGAATACGAGACGCCGGCGGGCATTGCGCGCAACCAAGCGCTCTATGTGACGATGCGCGACGGCACGCGGATCGCCGTCGACGTCTGGCTGCCGGACGATTACGCGGGCGACCGCCTGCCCGCCATGCTCTACATGACCCGCTATTGGCGCGCGCAAGCCGTCGGGCCCGCGCAGCGCGCCGCCATCGGCTTGGGCCTGGTCGAGCCCGAAGACCAGCCATTCTTCCCTGCCAGAAAATTCAACGCGGCCGGCTATGCCTTCGTGCAGGTGGACGCGCGCGGATCGGGCGCATCCTTCGGATGGCGGATTGCGGAATTTGCGCCGGCCGAAATCGCGGATTACGGCGAGATCATAGACTGGATCTCCGCGCAGCCCTGGTCGAGCGGTCGCGTGGGAACCATCGGTGTTTCCTACAATGGCAACACGGCGGAACTCGCCTCAGTCACGCGCCGTCCGGCGCTCAAGGCCGTGGCGCCCCTCTATAGTGATTTCGATCCGATGTTGGGGCTGGTCTTGCCGGGCGGCGCGAGGACGATCTATCTCGACCGTTGGGGATGGGGCACTGGCCGGCTCGACCGCAACGATGTCTGCGCACTGGCAAACGCATCGGATTTTCTCTGCCCGGTTCTGAAACTGTGGGCGCCTGGCGTGAAACCCGTCGGCGCGGATCGCGACGGCACGCTGCTCGAAGCCGCTCTCGCCGAGCACGAGAAAAACGCCGATGTCGCAGCCGCATTCCGCGACGTGAATTTCCGCGACGACGAAATCGGCGCGTCCGGTCTTAGG
>Ga0326597_10014001_pt1 | contig 10520 bp, 8 predicted proteins | sample RVTome_12_FD_203789 | JGI IMG/M metagenome (GOLD analysis project Ga0326597, IMG submission 203789) | Soil microbial communities from uranium-contaminated site in the Upper Colorado River Basin, Wyoming, United States - RVT100D185 | ecosystem: Environmental > Terrestrial > Soil > Contaminated >... | reverse complement strand
TAGAACTCGACGCCGTCTACCGCGAAAAAGCTCGGCGGCAACGCCAGATCCACAAAGAACGACGCCGGGAAAAATCCCTGATAGGCGAGGTTGTGCACGGTGAAGACGCTCGGCACCGCGGCGCTTTGGGCGCGCAGATAGGCCGGCGCCAGCCCGGCATGCCAGTCGTGGCAATGCACGAGGTCGGGCCGCCATTGCGGATCGGCGCCTTGCGCCAGCGCTGCCGCCGCCCAGCCGAGCAGCGCGAAACGCCGGTGGTTGTCGGGCCAGTCGGTCCCGTCGGGCGCCTGGTACGGCGTGCCCGGCCGGTCGTAGAAAGCGGGGTGATCGACCAGGTAGGCGGCGACCGCGCTCTCGGCCAGCCGCGCCCGCGCGATCCGCACCCGCTCGGCCGCGAAGGGCGTGCGCAGCCGCGCAATCTCGGTCGGCGCGAACGCATCGAGAAAAGCGGTAAAGCCCGGGAGCACGAGGCGCACCTCGGTCCCAAGCGCGCTCAGCGCCGGCGGCAATGCCGCCACCACGTCGCCGAGCCCGCCGGTCTTGACCCACGGGAACAGCTCGGCCGCGGCATGGAGGACGCGCATCGGGGCGGACCGCGCGCGCGGGGATCGGCGCCGCCGGGCTGGGCTTTCGCTGGCTGGGCTTTCGCTGGCTGGGCGTTGGGCGGTCAGATCATCGGTGGAGACGACCATGGCGGATCACGGCTCGGACAGGCTCGGGGGGCGCACCGGCCCAGCCTTTAGCCGATCCGGCACCCGGGAACGAGGCCGAATACGCAGGACCAAGTTGCATTGCCGCACCGCCCCGGGGCAGACTCCCGCCCTGTAGTTGTCGATAGCGGTTGTGGCGAGGGGGCGCGCGACGTGAAGCTGATCCGGCAACTCTGGTACATCCTCAGCCCCCGCGAGCGGATCGAGGGCGCGTTGTTGTTGTGCGGCATGGCGCTCGGCGCCGTGTTCGAGGCAGTCAGCATCGGTCTCATCGTGCCCTTCATCGCCGTCTTGCGAGAACCCGCGCTGGTGCTCGACGCGCCCGTTGCGCAGCCGCTGTTGTCCGCCCTGAACATCCGCGAGCCACAAGTGCTGATAGCCGTTGTCGGGCTCGCGATGGTCGGCGGCTTCGTGATCAAGAGCGGTTATCTCATGCTCCTGTACCGCTGGCAGTTCCGCTACATTTTTGAAAAACAGGCCGCGCTTACGCGGCAGTTGCTGGCCGGCTACCTGGGGGTGCCCTACACCTTCCATCTCCAGCGCAACAGCGCCGAGCTGACAAAAGTCACGACCCAAACCATCCAGCGCTTCGTCGCCGGCTTCCTGATCAGCCTTCTGACTGTCCTCGGCGAGCTTTTGGTCGTGGGGGCGCTGATCACCCTGCTCGTGCTGATCAGTCCGCTGGCGACGTTCGGGGCCGTACTGGCCCTCGGCGTTCCGACCGCACTGCTCTACCGATTGCTGCAGCATCGGCTTGCCGAGTTGGGGAGCGTTGTCGAGCGGAGCATGGGTGCGATGATCCAGTGGATCGAGCAAGCGATCAGCGGGATCAAGGAAACCTTGGTCATGGACCGCGCCAGGTTCTTTATCGATCATCATGGCTACCACGCGCAGCGTTTCGCCGATTCGATGCGCTCCATGATGCTGCTCTCCAGCCTCCCCCGCCTGTTCATGGATACGATCGCGGTCAGCGCACTGGTCGCTATCGTCCTGGTGTCTCTCGCGCGGGGGCAAGACGTGCAATTGCTCCTGCCGGTCTTGGGCATGTTCGCCGTCGCGGCGATCCGCCTGATGCCGTCGGCGAGCCGCATCGCCAGCGGGCTCACACAGGCGCGCTTTCACTATGCTGCGACCGAGACGCTCTATGACGAGTTGCGCGCGATTGAGGGGGGCAAACTATCGCGGGCGCGTCCGGCGCCCACCCGGGATCCGTCCTCGCCACTTCCGTTCGAGCGGTCGCTCGTGCTGGAACACGTGTCCTACCGTTATCCGTCGATGCCTGAACCCGCCATCGACGAAGTCTCGCTTGAAATTCCGAGAGGGCATTGGGTGGGCTTTGTCGGTCCAACCGGCGCCGGCAAGACAACGCTGATCGATCTGATGCTCGGTCTGTTGGTTCCCACTTCGGGAAAGATCCTGATCGATGGCCGTGACCTGCAGGATGATGTTGCCGGGTGGCAGCGCAATATCGGCTACGTGCCGCAGGACATCTACCTGATCGACGATACCGTTCGGCGCAACGTGGCTTTCGGCCTGCAGGACGAGCAAATCGACGACGAGCGGGTGTGGCAAGCGCTGCGCGCCGCCCAGGTCGACAATCTGGTTCGTGCGCTGCCCGGCGGATTGGGCGCGATGACCGGGCAACGCGGCGGGCATCTTTCGGGCGGCGAGCGTCAGCGGCTGGGAATTGCCCGCGCCCTGTACCGCGATCCCGAGGTGCTCGTGGTCGATGAGGCGACGGCGAATCTGGACGGCGAAACCGAGGCCGCCGTCGTGCACACGCTTGCCGGGCTGAGAGGAGAAAAGACCATAATCGTCATCGCTCATCGCTTGGGCGTGGTCAAGGATTGCGACCGTGTGTACGTGTTGCGACAGGGCCGGTTGCAGAACTCGGGCGCCCTATCGCATCTGTTCTCGACGGATCCGGCGTTTCGAGAATTTGCCGGGAGCGCGCTCTGAAAAGCTTCCGTCCAGGCGCCCGCGAAGACCGTCGCGAATACCCAGGATGCAGGCCCTCACTTTGGGACCGCGTTCGCGTTCGAGAAAAACGATTCCGGCCAGGATGGTGCTCAGCTGATAGCCGAACCACACGAGGAGCATCGGCCAGCTTCTCCGGTGATAAAGCCGCAGCCAAAAGAACACGAGATTTCGAAAATACAAATAGCGCCGGAACGCCGAGTGGTTTGTAGAGTAAAAATCCCAACCCAGAATACGGCCGTGCAAGCCTCGGCCGACCGGGTGATCGATGATGCTGTCGCAGTGCACCAGGATCCTGTATCCGGCGCGATGGATCCGGTAGGCGTATTCGATATCGCCATAATCCAGCGACAGGTCCTCCCAACACCCAAGCCTGCCGGCCCGCGGCAGCCCCACCCGCTCGACCACGGCGAGATTGATCAGGGCGCCGCTCCAGATAATGCTGTCGCAATCGACGGTATTTCGATCCTGTGGGATCCTGGGCAGTCGAGGCCCTCCGGGCGTCAGCAGGCGACCGCGCAGCATTTGCCCGAGCGCGACCAGGTTGTGCGAGGTGCAGACGGCGCCAAGCTGGCGGCCCTCGGTCTCGACAAGGCGCGTCAACAGCTCGAGCGCGTCGGGTCGCGGCACACTGTCGGCATCGAGGATCCATATCCAGTCGTATCCGTGCGCGAGCGCGTATTCGATCCCGGTCTTCACCGCCCCGCTGGTGCCCAGATTCAAGCGATGTCGAACCACTGTCACTAGGTTGGGGAAGACCAGTTCCGCCGTCCCGTCCGTCGATCCGTTGTCGACAATCAGGATTTCCTCCGGCATGCGGGTCTGCCGCAAGATCGCGTCGAGCACCGTCCTGACGACATCGGCGTCGTTCCAAGTGTGAACGTGGACGAGAATCCTCATTGCCGTTCACTCTTCCGCCGCCTCAGCCTGTCTCGGCGGCCAAGCGCAGGCGAACGCCGGCCCATCGCACGGCCACGCTGCGTCCGCGATTGCGAGCCCGACAGGACCAGTAATAAAACTATAAAGTTTGCGCGATGACGGATCGAGCGAATTTGTCGGGCCGGCCGGAGCACTCGCGTTTTGCTCCGCGTTCGAGATGCCGCTGCCGGGCGGTTCGCAACACATCAGGCGCGAGACCGCCGCGACTGCTGGCGCGGTCCTCCTCGCAGGCGGTCAGGACCCAAGCCGTTCTGTGCCGCGGCCCGCCTCGCCGCACTACCGCTGCCGATCAGCGGAATGCCATCCCCGCGGAGCCGGCCGGCGGCAGCAGCCGGGTCACAATCGGGTCACCGGACCAATCACCGGACCGGACCGGACTGGACTCCGAACCCGGTTTTTTGCGATAGTCCCATTGCCGCTCTGCCAGTAGGATGGCGCGAGGACATGCGTGAAACGAATTGATAGCAAGACGCGCGAGAGAGGGGCCGCGCCTGCGCGCGCTCGCGGAAATGGTGCGGAGCACCCCAGAGCTGAGGGATGCGTATGGCGCTCTTCTTACCGGCATAAGGCTGAGCGTTCCTTTCGGTTCTGGCAAATCGATTTTGGTAACGAGCACGCAGCCGAGCGAAGGCAAGACGACTGTGGCATCGTGCTTGGCTATCGCCGCGTCGCTTTCCGGCCAGACAGTCCTCTTGATCGACGGAGATCTGCGACGGCCGTCGTTGGCGTCGGCCGCTGGAATCGCCAACGGTATTGGGTTCGGCGATGTTCTCGACGGTTGCGCCGAGGCCGCTGATGCGATCTATCCCGTCGAGTTGTTCGAGCATTCTCTTGGGGCGGGCACCCTCAGCGTCATGGGCGCCGGCGGGAAATCGCCGGAATTTCTCGCATCGGTCGATTGGGCCAGGGCGCGCACGGCCGTCAAGTCAATCGCGGAGCGATTTGGCCTCGTGTTGTTCGACTCGCCGCCAATACTAGCGGCCAACGATGCGCTGCTGCTTGCCGGCATCGTCGATGGGGTGCTCCTGGTGGTTGGCGCTGGAAGCGCCGACCGGGAGGAGGTCCGCAGGGCCAAAGAGCAGCTGGAACCGATCGGCACGCCATTGATCGGCGCGGTTCTCAACCAGTTCGATCCCAAGCTTCATGGTCGGCCGAACCGGCCCTATTCGGGATACAACGTCGACAATCGACAATGAGCATGCAAGCGGTGCGGGTGCCCCGGTCGCGGCCATCGGCGGGTGGCGCTGAGAGCAGGCAGGGGGGCCGCGCAGTTTGGATAGCCGCCTCGACCGCGGCTTTGGCGGCGAAAGCGGCCTCGATTACTGAACGGACATGAGAGTTCTCGCCCATATTCACACCTTCAACGATGCCGACATTATCGACCGCACAATCGAGGCGGTGCTGCGGCAGACCCGCCCCGTAGACGGGATCCTGGTGGTCGACAACGCGTCCACCGACAGCACCCTCGACCGGCCCTCTCTCAAGCACGCCACCGTCTTGCGTCACGCGGAGAATAGGGGGACGAGCGGCGCCCTCTACAGCGGCTTTCGCTTTGCACTAGAGAAGGATTACGATTGGATTTGGGCGTTCGACGCTGACAGCGTTGCGGAACCGGATGCGCTGGAGAAGTTGCTCCTCCTCTACGCCAGCTGGCCCCAAGACCTGCGGGACAAGATTGGCTTTCTCGCCTGTCAGCATCATAATGTGGCAGACGGGCAGCCGCAGCACGGCGGCCTGTTCACCCAACACGGAATGGCCGGGGCCAGCCCGGTTCCGGAGGCACGTTATTACCCCTGTCATTTCACCATCTGGTCTGGCTGCCTGTACCGCCTGGCCGCAGTCCGGCAGATCGGCCTGCCCAATCCCAACTACATGCTCGACTGGGGCGAGGGCGAATACGGGTACCGCGTGATGAAGGCCGGATACAAAGGCTTCACCCACCAGGACGCCATCCTTCACCACAACATACGCGGTGCGTTGAGCTTCACCCCGATTGAAGTCAAGCTCGGACCAGCCAAATTCACGCTGTACGAGTTTGCGCCGATCCGAGTATATTATCAGTCTCGTAATATGGTTTATTTCCTGCTTTACGAAATCGCACAGGGGCACCGCAAGCTGCTGCTCCGAACGATCCTGGGTGTGGCAACGCAAATGGTAGGTTTCATGCTGCGACCGCGCAATCATGGAAGACACATCCTGGCGTGCATTCGCGGTCTGTGGCACGGGGTTACCGGGAACATCGCGGCGCGGTACTAGCACCGATGCGCGTTTTGGCCCACATCCACACGTTCAATGATGCCGACGTCATCGACCGGTCCATCGAGGCGGTGCTGCGCCAAACCCGCCCCGTAGACGGGATCGTGGTCGTCGACAATGCCTCTACCGACGGCATCCTTGAGCGACCGTCTCTCAAGAATACCACCGTTTTGCGGAATCCGGAGAACCTCGGGGCGAGCGGTGCGGTTGCTACCGGCCTGCGGTTCGCGCTAGAGCAAGACTACGATTGGATTTGGATCCTCGATTCCGACAGCATTCCGGAACCCGATGCATTGGAGAAACTGCTCGACCTCTACACTGGTTGGCCCGAAAGTCTGCAAGACCAGACGGCCTTTCTCGCCTGTCAGCCGCGTAGTTGGAGCGATGGTCAGCCGGCCCACGGCGAGATATTCACCCGACGAGGCATCGATATCGCCTGGCCGCCGCCGGATAAACGCTATTACCCCGTTCACGCCGTAATCTGGTCTGGCTGCCTCTATCGCTTGGCTGCGGTTCGCCAGATCGGGTTCCCCAATCTAAACTATTTCATGGACGGGGGCGACCGCGCATACGGGTACCGAGTTATGCGGGCGGGATACAAGGGTTTCATTCACCAGGACGCCGTCCTCCGGCAGAATATTCGCGGGCCTGTAAGCTTCAAGCCAGTCAAGCGCAAACTCGGGCCGTTTATCGTTACTTTTTTTGAGATTCCGCCGTTGCGGTGCTACTATGCGTGCCGCAACGCGCTTTACTTCGCGCTGTATGATTACGACCTCGCAGAGGGCCGCTCCAGGCTGGTTCTTCGGACGGTCTTGGGTCTGGCGAGACTAACGGCAAACTTTGTTCTGCGACCGTGGGGTCATGGAGCACAGATCCTCGCGTGCTTCCGCGGCCTCTGGCACGGGGTTACCGGCAATGTCGTAGCGCGATACTAGGACCGATGCGCGTTCTGGCCCACATTCACACCTTTAACGACGTCGATATTATCGACCGGACGATCGCGGCGGTGCTGCGGCAAACCCGCCCCGTAGACGGGATCCTCGTCGTCGACAACGCCTCTATCGACGGCACCCTCGATCACCCGTCGCTCAAACATGCCACCGTTTTGCGCCACCCGGAGAATCTCGGGACGAGCGGCGCCGTCATTTCCGGGCTCCGCTACGCGCTCGAGCAAGGCTATGATTGGATTTGGGTCTTTGACGCCGACAGCGTTCCGGAACCGGATGCGCTGGAGAGATTGCTCGACTGCTACGCCGGTTGGCCCGGCGATCTGCAAGACGAAACGGCCTTTATCGCCTGTCTGCCGCGTAATGCAGCCGACGGCAAGCCGGTCCACGGCCAGATATTCACCCGACATGGTATCGATGTCCTCAGAGAGCCGCCGGATGAGCGTTGTTTCCCCTGCAACGTCACGATTTGGTCTGGCTGCCTCTATCGCCTGGCTGCGATCCGCCAGATCGGTCTGCCGAACCCGGACTACGTGCTCGACGGCGGCGAGTGCGAATATGGGCACCAGGTGATGCGGGCGGGGTACAAAGGCTTTATCCATCAGGACGCCGTACTCCACCACAACATTCGCGGTTATCCGAGCATCACGGCGGTCAAGGTCAAGCTTGGACCGGCCACCATCAAGTTCCGCGAGTTCGCGCCGATCCGGTGCTACTATACGTGCCGTAACTCGATTTATTTCGCGCTATACGATGCCACGCAGGCGCGCCTTTGGCTGTTGCTGCGCTCAGCCATTGGTCTCGCGGTGCTGATGGCGAATTTTCTGCTGCGGCCGCGGGGTCACCGACAACAGATCCTCGCGTGCTGCCGCGGCATCTGGCATGGGGTGACCGGGAACATCGCGGCGCGGTACTAGTACCGATGCGCGTTTTGGCCCACATCCACACCTTCAACGATGCCGACATCATCGATCGGACAATCGAGGCGGTGCTGCGGCAAACCCGCCCCGTAGACGGGATCCTGGTGGTCGATAACGCCTCTACCGACGGCACCCTCGATCGCCCGTCGCTCAAACATGCCACCGTATTGCGTCACCCGGAGAATCGCGGAACGAGCGGCGCCGTTGTTAGCGGCCTGCGCTTCGCGCTCGAACACGACTACGATTGGCTCTGGGTCTTCGACGCCGACAGCATCCCGGAGCCGGATGCACTGGAGAAGCTGCTCGACCTCTACGCTGGTTGGCCGCGGAGCCTGCAAGACGAGATTGGCTTTGTTACCTGCCTTCCGCTCAGCGGTGACGACGGCGTGTTTTTCCCCGGCGCCATATTCACCCGAAGCGGGACCACCCCGAGCAGGCCAGCGCCGGACGCACGCTATTACTTATGTCAATTTACTCTCTGGTCCGGATGCCTTTATCGAGTGGCCGCAATCCGCCAGATCGGCCTGCCCAACCCGGACTATGTGCTCGACTGGGGCGAGATGGAATACGGGTACCGCGTGATGAAGGCCGGATATAGGGGTTTTATGCACCAGGACGCCGTCCTCCATCACAATATCCGGGGTTATGCGAGCCGAACCGCGATCGAAGTCAAGCGCGGGGCAACCACAGTCACCATCTACGAGTACCCGGCGATTCGCGTCTACTATTCGTGCCGTAACATCCTTTATTTTGCGCTCTACGACTTTGAGGAGGGGCGCTTCTACCTCGTCTTGCGCACATTCTCTGGTCTGGCGATGGTGATGCTGAATTTGCTTGTGCGACCGCTGAAGCACCGAAAACAGATCATGGCGTGCTGTCGCGGGATCTGGCACGGCATTACCGGCAACATCGCGGCACGGTACTAGAACCGGTGCGGGTTTTGGCCCACATCCACACCTTGAACGATGCCGGCATCATCGACCGAACGATCGAGGCGATGCTGCGGCAAACCCGCCCCGTAGACGGGATCCTCGTCGTCGACAACGCCTCTACCGACGGCACCCTCGATCGCCCGTCGCTCAAACATGCCACCGTTTTGCGTCACCGGGAGAATCTGGGTACCAGCGGAACCGTTTATAGCGGCTTTCGCTTCGCGCTCGAGCAAGACTACGATTGGATTTGGGTGTTCGACGCCGACAGCATTCCGGAGCCGGATGCGCTGGAGAGGCTGCTCGACCTCTACGCCGGTTGGCCCCGCAGTTTGCAGGACGAGACGGGCTTTCTCGCCTGCCTGCCGCGCAACCAACGGGACGGCCAGCCTTATCACGGCGGTGTATTCAGCCGGCGCGGGTTCGTCCGGGTCAATCCAGAGTCGCAGGAAGGCTATTACCCGTGCCATGTCACGATCTGGTCCGGATGCCTGTACCGCCTGGCGGCAGTCCGCCGGATCGGTCTTCCCAACCCCGACTATGTGCTCGACTGGGGCGAGGGCGAATACGGCTACCGCGTGATGCAGGCGGGATACAAAGGCTTCATCCATCAGGACGCCGTACTCCACCACAACATTCGCGGTTATCCGAGCCTCACCTCGGTCACGGTCAAGCTCGGGCCGGCCACCTTCAGGTTCCGCGAGCTGGCGCCGATCCGGTGCTACTATACGTGCCGGAACCCGCTTTATTTCGCGCTATACGATGCCGTGCAGGGGCGCTTTTGTCTGTTCCGGGGCGCGGCGCGGCGCGTGTTCCCATTGACGCTGAATTTTCTGCTGCGGCCGCGCAATCACGGGGCGCAGATCCGCGCGTGCCTGCGCGGGCTGTGGCACGGGGCTACCGGCAACATCGCGGCCCGCCACTAGGGCTGCGTCCACACGGATCTCGGGAGCCGCGCCTAATATGTCCTTCCGTCGCTATTGCCGGCTCCTGTTTTTGGCGCTCATCGCGGCACTTCCGTTGATGTCGCCCGGCAGCGTTGCGGCTGCGCCGCCGGCACCACAGTATCTGCTTTTTCAGATTTTTCTTGGCGGCCCCGAGGCTGGCGGGGTCTTTCATCGAGGGGCGTCGAAGGATCATATGCTGCGGGTCGCGCGGCAAATCGCGGATGCCGTGCGCCCGGCGCGCACCGATCCCGGCCGGCTTCTTGGCTTTTCCATCGGGCCGATCGCGATGGACCAGGCGGCAGATGCGGTCCGATCGGTCATTCGCGATGCCTTCGACGCCGCCTTGGCGACCGATATGGCCGTGGCGCTGCACCTCGACGACTACATGATGTGGGCGCAGGCCCGCTGGCCGGACGGCCGCCTGCTGCGCGCGGCCCGCGGAACCACCGAGTGGAAGGACTGGTCGAAGGCGCCGGCGGGGGGTCTCGATATCGGCTGGCTGCCAAACGTCAAATTGGCGCCCCAGCTGTGCTATGAGAGCCCGGAGGTGAGGGATTTTGTGGCTTATTGGACGAAGGACGTCATCGGCCAGGAGGTCAAGAAGCAGGTCGACCGGCTCGTTCAGGCCGGAAAGGCGAAGCTTTTCGCGGGCGTCATCGTCGGCTGGGAATCGAACTTGGCCCACGGCTACTGCTCGCTATCGCATCTCGGGTTCACCGCACAAAACCCGCCCGCCGATTTCGATCGCGAGCGGGAGCGGGTCCTGCACAGGCATATCGAGCGTTGGGCCAAGGGCATCTACGATGCGGGCATTCCCAGCGACCTGATCTTCACCCATCTCGGCCCCATACCGAGGCGCGCCTACGAACAATTGACCGCTAACTTGCCCCGCTCA
>Ga0326597_10014000_pt1 | contig 10520 bp, 9 predicted proteins | sample RVTome_12_FD_203789 | JGI IMG/M metagenome (GOLD analysis project Ga0326597, IMG submission 203789) | Soil microbial communities from uranium-contaminated site in the Upper Colorado River Basin, Wyoming, United States - RVT100D185 | ecosystem: Environmental > Terrestrial > Soil > Contaminated >... | reverse complement strand
AGAGGGGATCTGGGAACCTCGTTCACCGGGGTAGACGTGACCTCGGCAGTGTTCGGGGTTCTGCCATTCACCCTGCTCCTGTTGGTGTTCGCAGTCGGCGCAGCGTTCACCGTCGGGGTGTGGTTGGCCGGGTGGCAGGGTGGCAACCGACCAAGACTCGTGACGGCGCACTGCTGGGCCTGTCCGCAGTATCGACCCTGTTCCCACCCTGGCTCGCCTTCCTCCTGGCATACGGGACAGCGGAACTGATGGGCTTCGGAGTCTTCACCCGGTTACGGGGGTTCGATCAACAACTGTGGAGGAGTGACGAGACCACACCGTCAACACTCGCATGGATGCTGTTGGGCGTGTTCACCATGGCGGCGGTCGCCTGGTTAGCTGCCAGCCTTGCTGTCCGGCGTGTCACGAGGCGCCCTGGCATCGTGCGTCTCGTCAGGTCGGTGGCGGCGGCGGCCGCCGGGACGGCTGGAATCTGGCTGGTTTTCGGCCTGGTGGGCCGGGAACGTGTCGCCGACCTGGTGGGACTGATGGTTCTGCCGAGTGTCGCCGTGATGCTGATCAACCTTGCCGACACGACCATGCTGGTGTCGACCGTCACCGGTTCGTTCAGGACCGCTCCTTTCGTGTTCGCTGCCCGGGCCAAGGGCTTGAAAGAGCGGACGATCTCACTACGGCACGTAGGCCGCATGATCCTGCTGCCCGTGGTCAGCCGCTACATCGCCAGTTTCCCCCTGGTCCTGGGTGCGCTCGTCATCGTCGAGTCGGCATTCCGGTCAAACGGCGCCGACTACAACGTCGGGTTCCCCGGTCTCAGTTCGGGCGTCTTCGGCGCACTCGGCAGCAACGACATCCGGCGTGCGCTGGGAGCCCTTCTCGTGATCGGGGTGATCACCGTGGCTGCTCGTCTCATCCTCGACGTTGCCCACGCCGCCCTCGACCCCCGGTACCGGGACGGGACACGGCAGCTATGAACACCGACACGACACCTCGCAAAACAACTCGCCCAGGTCCGCCGTGGCATGGTGAGTGGTATGTCCGAGTAGGGCTTGCGATCGCTGCCGGCTTCGTCGTCCTGCTCTTCGTTCATCCCCTGCTGATGGGCACCGTCTGGCCAGGAGGCGTCTACAACCCGCTCACCGGCTTCGACCGAGACCTTCTCCACCCGTCAGCACCGTCACTTGCGCATCCGCTCGGAACCGACCCGCTCGGAAGAGACGTCACGTCGATGATCATGGAAGGAACCAAACCGGGCCTGACGGTGGCGTTCACAGCAGCGGCGGCGGCGTCCCTGGCGTCGCTCCTGATCGCAGCGCTGGCCACAGTCGGACGGGTCGGCCGCTGGACAGGATGGCTGATCAGCAACACCGCCCTCCTGCTACCCGCACCGATCGTGATGGCAATCCTCGGTGTCAGTGTCCTCGGCCGGTACTTCACCGCACCCGTGTTCGGCGCCTTCTTCGGACTCCTCGCCGGAGCATCCACAGGAGGACTCGTCCTGCGCTCCCGTGCGCTGGACATCAACGCCTCCGGGTTCATCGATGCCGCCGTCGTCGCCGGGTCAAGGCCAGCCCGCCGGTTCCGTCGTGACATCCTCCCCCATCTGCTTCCGCTCGCCACCGTGTACGCCTTCCTGACGGCCACGGCCGCAATCATCACCGACGGCTTCCTCGCCTACCTCGGACTTGTCGAAACCCGATTCAACTGGGGCACGATCGTCAGCTTCGCCCTGACATTCCGCACCATCGACGGACGGATACCGTGGAACGTCCTGATCTCCACATCAATGGCGCTGTCCCTCCTCACCCTCGCAATGTTTCTCATCGCAACCGGTCTCCGCCGATGGGAAACAGCCAAATACCGGGAAGAAGGAAGCCACCGAGCACCCCCCTGACGAGCGCAGGTAACCGCTACTGCGGCAACACCCAGATGCGTGCATCGAGTGGGTTGGATGCGTCAGTCGTCAGATCCCGGACGGTCGTGTTCATGACACGACCGGATGCAGTCCAACACAGCGAGAGCCCCGCACGGGGTGTGCGGGGCTCTCGCTATTTCTGCCGGAAGATCTCGGTATTTCTGCCGCGACCCCTTCGTTCGTGGGGTGTCGGCAGAAATCAGAAAATCCCTGAGATCGTTGGTGAATCGAGGGGCTCTCAGCAGAGCGGCGTTGGTCCGTTCACACGAATCGGACAGACTTTGCACACACCGTCCGACGCCCGCGACTCCCGATTCTGTCCGACCTGGCTCGTATGGTGACGTGGCGATACAAGGGAGCTGTTGATGGACTCAGATGACTTGGACATCAGATTTCGATGGGACATCGACGACGTACCCGCGGTCGGAGCAGTGATGCTCCGCGGGGAATCCGCCACTGGGTATCCCACGCAGACTTGGGTCAACGGAGTACTCACACTCCGGGAACCAGCTGGTGTCTTCTCGTGGGACACAAGCACCGGTGTGCCCGCACCGGTTCGACATATCGACGATCTCGTCAAACGCCATGGATCTGATCTCAAACACCTCCTATACATGCTGGAACTTGAGATCAAGAGTTGGAGTGGACAGGGAGAAAGCGAAGCGGGGAAGGCACGGTGCGCCGCCTACGCGGAGTACGCAAGACGCCAACTGGAGAACTTGTCGCCTTGATCCATCACCTGCTCCTTCCATTACGGATGAACGCCGCACCGTCGGAGTCACTGCGGTGCCGGCGGTCCGAGGCAGGCAACTGATGACACGACGCCTCACCGATGCTTTCAAACGACTCAACACAAACCTGAAGCGCGCGGAGACTGTCCTCGATCGCTTCTTCGACAATCCTGGCGGCAAGCCAAGAAAGTCGGGGCAGCCCGCGGCGCACGAGCAGGAGCTGCTCCGGTCAGTGCTTGTTCTTGCCATCGGAGCGCTCGACGCCTACCTGAGCGACGTGATCATCGAAACCCTCCCGCGCATGGCGAAAGTTGGAACAAGCGGCAAGCTGTTCGATCGACTTGCATCTGCTCGGCCGGGTCTTGTATTGCGGGCCTATCTCGTCGGAAAAGACAACGACATCGAGAGGGAGATCGAAAAGGAGTTAGCCGAGGCTATCGAGGCTGAGTTCGCAAAGGATTCCATGCACGGATCGGGAGCAGCGTTGCGAGTCAGCGACTGGTGCGCACTAGGACTTGGACGGCGAGACTTCGATTCAGCCGACGTCAGCAATCCCCTCCAGTTGCTCGATGACTGGACGGACAAACGACATCGGATCGTGCACCGAGGCGAGTTGGTCAGGCTCAAGCGTGCCGATGCGACCGAAGTGATCAAGGTGGTCCGTTCCACAGCGCGCGTCGTGAATGACGCTGCTATCCGGCAGTACGGCTGAACCGCCCGGGCTCCGTGTGATGGGTGGAGGCTTCCAGGCAAGGGCTCCCGCCTCAGCGTCCGCCGATGACGTACACACGAATCGTGTCATGCCGCTCGTAGCTCTCGCTGGACTTCCTCAGCCGTGATGGGCCGGTATCCGTAGATCTGGTCGTCAGGGGCGAGGAGCGGGTTGTCGGGCTCTCCGAGTCCGGTGCGTTCGTGCCAGTTGCGGAGCATGCGCATGTTGTAGGACACGACGGCGGCGATGGAGTAGATCATGCTTCGTCCGATGCCGCCTGCCCTGTGGTATCCCCGCCGGTAGTTCTCGGTTTCGGAGTTCTTGCGGTTGCCGTATGAGCCTTCGACGTAGGTGCGTTTGGCGTACTCCCGGATCCATTCGTCGCTGCCGTAGTACAACGGCTGGATGTGCTTGCGGAGCGGACCGGGCTCGATGACGACCGTCGGTTGCCGGCAGATCGGCGGGCAGGTCGGGTCGGTGGGGTCGGGCGGGTTCTGGATGATGGGGATGGATGTCCCGTCTTGGGTCATCAGTTCCCCGGCGGCTTCGACGGTGCCTTCGACGAGGGGGCAGCCGACGGTGCCGTAGCGGGCCGGGCAGACCCATTGGGCCTTGCCGGAGACCGGGTCGATCACCTGGTTCAGTTTCGCCGCATACCGTCTGCGAAGCTCGATCCGTTTCCGGAAGCGGTTCATCTCTTCGGGGGCGGCGTCGGGTCCTGGGATTTCGATGGTTCCGAGTACGTCGGGGGCGGCCGGGCAGTGGGGAACGCTGGCAGCGAACCGGACGCCGTCCAGGTCGTACCAGCCTTGTTCGTCAGCTCGGAGGTCGAGGAGCTGGTCGATCCCCCGGGATGCGAGTTCGTCTCTCCACGTCTCGGACTTCTTGTACGAGTAGTGCCGGTCGACGATGACTCGGGTGACGTTGACGGCACGGTCGATCAGGTCGAGGGTGACGGCGGCCAGGTCGGCGCTCGGGTGGGACAGGGTGTATCGGGCGATCAGCGGCGGCGGTACTTGCTCGTCGTTCTTGCCGTGCGGTACCAGAACCATGGTGTGTTCGTGGTATCCGAAGAACGCTTCTTCCTTGCCGTTCTTGGCGGTCTTCTTGCCCCATCCGGCGTCGGTCTTCTTCTTCGGACGAGTACCCGAGGCGGTCCCTTCTTCGTCCGTGTCCGGATCGGCTTCCGTGTCGGGTTGGTCGGCGCCTCCGGTACGGGTGGACCGGACCCATGACCAGACGTTGGTGGCGTCGATGGCGTAGGTGGTGGAGTCGAACCCTGCGGTGAACACGGCGCAGACGGCGTCGGCGAGCGACGCCACCACCTCCCGGCGCCGTGCCCGTTCTTCGTCGTCGAGGTCGGGGGCGGTGATCTCACCATATTCGAGCCTACGGTCGAACAGCTTGGCGACGTTCTGCAGTGCAGCCAGGGTGATCTGGGCCTTTTCGTCGGGTCCCGCCTGCGGGTTCCTCACTCCGAGACGGATCTGATCGTCGATCGTCAACTGCTGGGTGAGCGTCTCGTAGACGGACTGGATGGTCGCCGCCCGGTTGTCCTGCACGGCCAGGAACATGCCCACCAGGAACAGGCGGATCATGTCTTTGTTGGTGGGCCGGCCCTTCCGGTTCCGGTGGGCATCGTCGGCGATCTTTTGGACCAGGTCCGCTTCGGCGATCACGTGAAGGGTGCGGTCGATCACAGAGCGGGAGATCATCGGAGCACCTCTGCGCTGGCGGAGCCTCCGGTGGCTGGCACGTGGTCGATCAGGTCGGTGAGGCTTCGGGCGCTCTTCAGTCCGGCCGCTTCGAGGATGACCGGCAGCGGCAGGTTCCGATGCATGGCCCACACGAGCCAGGTGGATCGCATCCGTCCGACTTCGATGTGCGGGACGCTGCCGTAGAACTTGGCGTTGTCGATGATCGATGCCACCGAGTTCCGGTCGGTTGCCCGGCCACCGATCACCCGGCCCCGCTTCTTCGACCCGTCACCGAGTCCTGCCCGGACGAGGTCTTCGTAGGCGGCCCGCGCCCAGACGGTGCGGGCTTTCGTGCCGGGCACATCTACGCGGATTCCCTTTTCGCCGAGGTCGGTGATGTGTTCGTATCCGAGGAGACGGAAGTCCGACGAGTCGAGTCCTGCCCCGCAAGACAGGCCGACGATCAGGCACAGTTTCGGGCGTAGCGGGCCTTCCCGGTAGCGGAGAACCGCACGGCAGATGCGTGCTTCTTCTTCCGGGCTGTATGGGGGTTTCACCGCATTGTGGGTGAACACCGGTTGGGGGATCGCATTGATCGCCGGGTTGGCTTGTTCGGCGAGTTTCCGAACCCGGGAACGGACCGAGTTTCTCGACTCCTTGGTCCCGGTGTATCCCTGCACGAAGTACTCGTCGATCGCCGTAAACGTCATCGTCGCATCCGGGCTGGTCGGCTGGCCGGTTTCGTGTCGCCATGCCAGATAGGCGCACACCTCTGAACAGCGGCGCTTCCAGAACTCGAGCGTCCGGTATTCGGTTGCTTCGAAGATGGCAAGCACATCGTCACGGATCGCCTGCCAGGTGTCGTCGGGAACGAACCGGGGGGCGTAGTCCGACCACCAGGATTCGATGTCGGCGGGGACCGGCTCGGGCTGCCGCCTCTTGCTGTTCTTGGCGGCGAGGCGCCGCATCTCTGCTGCAGACATGTCCACTCTCCTTGGTTGCTGGACATGTCTGACCGTGCCCCCCACCTCTGACCCGTGCATTCCCGACCAACCGTCCTCCGAATAGGCCGTCCTGGACGCGGCTGGGGGCGCCCCACTTTCGGACGCCACCAGTCACCATTCGTCGTTGTGCTCTGCTCAGATGCCTCGGAGCAGTCGGGCCGGGTTGTCGGGACAGGCCACGTGTGGGGCGGCTTCTTCCAGCCGTCGGCGGCCGATCCCGGCTCTGATGGCGGCGGCCACGCCCAGCTCGTTGAGGGTGCGAATGTCACAGGTCAGCCGCACCCGCTTGAACAGGGGATGGCGTGAGTTGCGTTCGAGCCACAGCTCGGGGTTGCCTGCAGTGACCGTGACCAGCTCGGCGGCGGACATCGGTTCGATGGTCTTCTTCGGTTTCGTGGACTTTCCCCGGGTGTGGGTTCTCGGGTTGAGACCGGCGGCGGCACGGGCCATCCGGCGGAGACGACCGGCGATCTGCTGCAACGTCTTGTCGGTGTAGTTCAGCCGGACTGTGTGCAGCCACAGATTGACCCGGTCTTCGGTGAGAAGGCCGGTGAGTCCGTCTGCGGCATCGTCTTGGTCGGCAAGGAAACCGACGAGGGCTTCGATCAGTTTCTTGGCGTCTTCGCCGCTGGTCGGTTCTGCCATGGCGACAGCTCCGATGACGTCGTCACCGATGCTGTCCCACAGGGCGGTGTCGAGGCGGGCCGGGGTGTAGCCGGAAAGTGCCGTTCGGGTCTGTTTGGGGGTGAGGTATGCGTTTGACATACCCCGCACCGTCCGACGCCCACGGACGGTCGCAATCGACACCAGCAGGACGTACGGTCATGTTGTGTAATGGGAAGCTTCGGCAAGGGCGGTCTACCTGGTCGATGGCCACCCGGCGGCCACATGCCTGTGACTCGCCGCTGCGTCGATTGCGCCTCAGCGGGGCGCCGTCACCGTCAGGGCTATGAGAATGGACGACCATGATCGAGCCGGCATCACACAACCGACGCCGGGCGGTGCAAGCATGACTACGGAGTGTCCCAACGCCGACCGGGGGATCCCCAAGCCTGAAGAGGTCTGGACGAGGCGGATCCTGGAACCCGTCCTCGGGTGCAAGCTGATCTACATCGATGCCCCTGACTTCGTGATTTGCCGAAAAGGGGAAGTCGTCGGCTGCGTCGAAGTTACGACAGCCACTGACGAAGCGGCGCGAAGGCTCCAAGCCCGTCTTTCCACCGACGGCAGGGCGTTCACAGTCGAGGGACTCGACTCGAGTTGGGTGGTCAGGGTCAAGAGAGATACGGATGGTCGCAAGCTCGACCGAAACGAGATCGGGAAAGTCCTTCTCGACCTCGAGCACGACGGTGCGGATGCTTCGACGCTCAACACCGGCGCACGACAGCAGTTGGCCGACCTAGGTATCACGCACGCCTTCCGGGGTAACTCTCTTACGAACTCACCCCGAGTTCACCTCGTGGAGCCGGGGTTCGCGGCATATGTGGACCCAACTGCGATCAACTCGCTCGTCAGCCGCAAATCGAAGACGAAGAAGGCAGTTCTCCTGTCCGGACCCCCGCCCCGCAATCTGTTCATCTGGGTCGACCCATTCGAACCTCACGGTGCAGGACTCGCCATCGGCGGTACCCCATCCGAACTCCCCGATGAACCGGCGGAACTTCCTACATGGCTCGACACCGTCTGGATGATGAGCACATACGCCCCACCGAAGCTCTGGCAATGTGACCGTGATCTCGGATGGCGTGTCCACGACGTTGACATCCTCGATCTCCCGGTCGATCCGACCTGATCGGGGAAATCGACTCGATGCAGGCACCCACCAGCCGTCCTCTTGCGGCTCCAGAAAAAAATCCAATCAAGCGTGCAACGCTGGGAGGGGTGTGGAGCGTCTTACGGGTGATGGCCGATGATTGATCGGGAGATCTACGAGGAGGTCAGAGGATCCCTCATGCGTTTTGCTGCATCCCTAATGGGCTCCGACGACGCCGACGATGTCGTGTCCGAAGCCGTAGTGCGGACACTGCGGCGTGGACCACTGGCGTCGCTGGACAACCCGCGTGCCTATCTGATGCAGGCGGTGCTCAACACCGCCCGGGACCGGGGACGTCGCCTCATCCGGGAACGGGCAGCGGTCGCCCGGCGTGCGAGCATGCGAGAAGCGGTACCGGTGGTGAGCATCGAATCCCCCGAGCTGACCGAAACCGTGATGCGCCTGCCGGTCCGCCAGCGGGCAGCGATCTTCCTCGTCTACTTCGAAGACATGACACCGTCAGACGCCGCCAATGTATTGGGGGTACGGCCGGCCACGCTGCGCCGGTATCTGCTGCTGGCACGCCGCAAGCTGCGGGGGTGGCTCGATGAATGACGAACGCTTCCGTCAGATCGTCCGACGTGCCTTGACCCCGGTGGTGGGTGAGGTGGGCGAGGGACCGTCATGGGATGAGATCGTCGACAACTCCACAGCTCCGGCACGGCCGCCAGGTCCAAGGATCGCAGTGGCGGCTGCTGCCGTGGTCATTGCCGTCATCGGAATCACAGCCCTGGTCTCCGGGGGAGGCTCAACCGACACCGTCACCGATCCGGGACCGGGCGATCGAACGCCCACGACTGAGACCACACTTGGTCCCGATTCGACGGAACCAGCGACCGTGCTCCCGGAGTGCACGCCTGGTCCGCCGATGGAGGGCATCGAGCTCCGGACCGAGGATCTGATTCGCTACTACAACGCTGGAGCGGCCGCGCAGATGATCTCGGTGATCGGCGACGGCCCAGTGTCGGATCCGTCCCTCGAGCCCGACCAAGACGTCGTTTACCCCTCGGTGACATCGTGGCTCGAAGCCGCCCAACGGCTCGAAGACCGGATCACCTCCGACGGATCCGGAGCGGGCGAGCCGTTCCACCTATTCGTCACCCGACGGAACGCCAGCCTCGAGGCAGACGGGATCGAGTCGTTGTCTTTGAGGTTCCGCATCTGGGCCAACCAGAACTGCCAGGTGCGGGTCGAAACGACCGACGAGGCAAGCTCCCCCGATGCGTGCCTCTACAGCCGTCTGTACGAGCCAGACGAAATCCCGGCTGGATGTACCGGACCGTACGTACCACGTTCGGGTCACGTGGCCGTGTGGACGGGAGAAGAAGTCCTGATCGTCGGTGGAGGGAGCGGAACGTATCCCGGTCCCATCCAGCCTCCGATCGCGTTGCGACCTGACGGCGAGATACGCCAGTTGGCGGAGCCTCCGGTCTCCCCCGGCCGGTATCCGGCAATGACCGCATTCTGGACAGGCGAACAGCTGCTGATTGTGACAGGACTACCCGATTACCAGGGCATGGTCGTTCTCGCCTACGCGCCCGCGACCGACACGTGGACCGAGTCAGACCCGGGTCCCGACGGACAGTTACTTGGGGGCGCTACCTGGACCGGTAACGAGATCCTGCTCGTCGGCGGTGTCATCAACGCTGCCAATGATGAGGCATGGAGTTTCAACCCGTCCACCGGTGAATGGGCTCGCCTTCCTGATCCCGGCATCCCACTCGTTGAAGCGATGGAAGGGGTCTGGACCGGTGATGAAGCCGTGTTCTATGGCGGGGGATCGGCAGGGGACGAATCCCCCGCCGTTGCCTGGAACCCTGCCACCCATACCTGGCGGACACTTGCACCGGCTGGGCGCGGACACATTCAGGATCACCACCTGGCCTGGACCGGTGAGCACGTCATCGTCTACTCCGGACACACCGGGCCTGCTCACCCTGACCGTCTGCTCCTGTACGACCCCGCCGCCGGCGCATGGACCGAGAGCGCACCGATCCCCATCACCCCGGTCGAACACCTCGGTGGTGGCTGGACCGGACAGGAACTGATCATCTGGGGCGGGTCCCCCACGTACGGCGACCGGCAGACGATCAACCAGGGTGCCCGCTACAACCCGACCACCGACACCTGGACGATTATGGCCGACAGCCCGCTCAGTCCTCGATGCGACCACACCCTCACGTGGACTGACGAAATCGCCATCGTCTTCGGAGGGATCGAAATCTGCGGTACCTCGAATGTCGTCGCCATGGGCGACGCAGCCGCATACGACGTTGCCGACGACGAGTGGCGAACCCTTGATCCCTGAGAAACCAGCCTGGGAAGGACAGTGCGGAACGGGGCCACGTGTCACGGTGCGAGGCTCCGAATCAACTCTCTCCCGGCTCGCCAAGGGAGATATGAATGCGTCAGCCGAACAGTTACGGACGGTCGGGTCCATGACGCAACCCGGATGCAGCCCACACACACGAGAGCCCCGCACGGATGTGCAGGGCTCCCGCTATTTCTGCCGGAAGATCTCGGTATTTCTGCCGAGACCCCTTCGTGGAGGTGCGGGGAGTTGAACCCCGGTCCGCTGAGTCTTCCGCGGCGGCATCTCCGAGCGCAGCCATCCGAAGGTTCTCGGTGGATCGGACGCCGATGGCTCGTAC